>Ga0116227_10010404_pt1 | contig 16276 bp, 6 predicted proteins | sample S1TSphgellanicum_FD_89693 | JGI IMG/M metagenome (GOLD analysis project Ga0116227, IMG submission 89693) | Host-associated microbial communities from peat moss isolated from Minnesota, USA - S1T2_Fb - Sphagnum magellanicum MG | ecosystem: Host-associated > Plants > Peat moss > Unclassified...
GTTTGTTCTTCATTCCTACTTTGAACATTATATAAACAAGGGGGTGTGCCCATTCAATTTCACATTATGAAATTAGTGCACATGGGATGAGCTAATCAAAAGGCTCAACCCAAAAAAAATAAAATAATAATGCACAATTCTAAAGTACTTACTTCCCTAACCTACTTATTTATTTAGCTAGGTAGGTACTTAGTTTGACTTAGCCATCTAGGTTGGCCTATGTACCTACCTACCTAAGTATGTACCTATATGAGTAGGTATTTAACTTAGGAAGGTAAAACCTACCTACTTACTTTTTGACCTAGGTAGGTAGGTAGGTAGCCTAACATTGTAGGCACCTATTTATGTACCTACTTAGGTACCTACCAACCTAATATTAATTTTTTTTATTAAATTAAAATTGTAATTCCATGTGGCATATTTACATTGGACCATGTGTCATAATGTAAGATCATCCAAATATTTGAATTAAACGTCCTAGATTATTTCAAAATAATAATTATTTTATAATGTATATTTTAAATAATCAAATATTAAGACACATGGCAACACATGATTTGCCTTCAATTGTGACCAAAATAGTTGCATTTTAGTTGTATGTGACAATACGTATACAATGGAGTCAAAGGATGAAATGTATTTGTTGACTTTTTCTTTCATACAATACTCTTTGTGATTTGCGACTAGTTTATCACATGCGACTTATCTTAGGCGATTAAAAGGATTTTAGTTGCAAAATGTCTCTTGCGACTAAAATTTAGTCACAAAGATTAGTTGAAAATACATGTTTTTCTTCTAGTGTAAGTACCCAAATGGGTCATGCAAGCCCATTTTAAACATCTAGGTTTCAAAAGCTTTCTAATAATATAAGGAACTTTTCAATCTAATGGGTTTTGACCCCTATAATCACTTTTTGAAGATTCGGGAGTCCATAAGGATTCCAACTCCCAAAGTGGGAGTTCAATTGTGAGTGTGGAGGTTCATTCCCTCACACTCTCGCACATTCCAAGGAACATGGAATGTGACTCCTGGGCTTCACTCTTGGCCCACACCTTCACAAGCCCTTTCCTTGGTCGTGAGCCCAAGGTTAGGGTTGTGACAACTGGATTTCTTCTTGAAAAGTTTGTTTTTTCATGATACTCTAACCTCCTTCCTTTCTCACCATTCTCAACCTTTCATGATGCCCCAAAACACCACCCCCCATCCTTACAAACATCATCATCCTTCCTCTTTCCTCACACCCCTTCATGTCCCATGCATTTAGGAAGAAGGAAAAGAGATTAGCAACAACTTTCTCTTTTCACAACTCTATGGAGATGCCATCATAACCTTCCTGACCTAACCCTAATTGCTACAAACTTCTAAGAAGCTCACCCCTTGTTCGGACCTTTTTATCCAATAGGTTTGGCAAGGTTGGACAAGGATAAGGCATCCAACCTACTCCTATTATCGTAATTAGGCTATCGACCCATCTTACAAGGATAAGGTCATAAGCACTAACTTAACTTTTTAAACCTTTTGGTTAACCTCAAAACATTTTTAGTTGTTCTACATTTCTTAATCAAAATTTGGTTAAGTTAACTTTCGCCCAACAATGAACATGTTTAATCTTCAATTTTTTACATAGTAATGATTTTCATTAGATACATGGTGCAAAAATATTATTGTTTAAAATTATTTTCATCCTTTAAAGGAAAAATCCAAACTTTTTTACAATTTGACAAAACCTTTTATATAAATTGCAATTATATGAAAAATTTAAATAACAATAAAAAATAAAATGTAAACGCTTTCAAATATACATGAACATTATCCCACCAACTAATGAGTTGATACAATTCATTAATTAGTTTAGGGCTTTTAAATGATCCCAATTGTTTACTACCTAATTCTTAGCATATATAAGTTTATCATTTGGTTGTATCCAAGGATTGAATTCTTTAATGGTAGAATATTCTTAGAATGATGTTTTACAACTTGATTTTTTCGTTCGATTTCATTGTTATGATTCAAAAAGATGTTGTATTATGTTAATATGTGAAGGCCCTAAAAGAATTCCCATAAAAATGTTTTTTTTAAAAATTATTTTAATTTTTTTAAAGTCATTTAAAAAGTTTTTAAGTAGTGAAAACAATGTTTTAAGCACTCATTAGATGATCTTCTAGATAAAAATCAATATTTCATACTTATTCACTTCATTTCAAATTTTGCCAAATGTTCACATAATACATAAAAAATATTGTTGTAGAAGTTGATTTAGAAAATCTTAAATCAACTTAAGTTATCATTTATCACAATGGAAATTAAGCAATGGTTATGTCTTAAGGTGGTTCCTTATATCCTATTTGGACCCCTTGAAATAATAATCAATTGTTGACATTCGACAATTAAAAGCCTAATTACATTTCCAATGGTACCAATTATAAGCAAATGTTATGTTTTATTGGAACTTCATGAAAATGATGTAGAGAATGTAATTTAATCTCTCTTTTGGCACCCATAAATAAGCTCTTAATTCAAATCAGATTTTATGTCAAATTCTCAACCTATTGAACCTCAAAAAATTTAGTGACATTCTATCATTTGTTTTATGTCATATAAACACACTTTGTAAACCTTTTATCATTTTAGGTCTCAACAATCAAGTAATTTAAATAGTCAAATGCAAAGAAATTATGCTCCAATTATTCTATAGAATGTTTTCACCAAAACTTGTTCAGGGATTTGTTTAAGCTTCAATTTCCTTGAGACTTTACAAAAAATTAATTAAATAGGTAAGATTATTGTTACAAACTTTGAAAGCATTCACCAAATTTTAGTCCAAGCAAAATCTTGAAATACATTGATTTAAAAAAAATTTGCACCTCATTATTTACACACCAAAATTACCTATTAAATTCATAACATTGACATCCACTATCATAATTTGAGGATTAAATACAAGAATGATGGTGTTTATTATATTTCAAGCTATTTATTTTTTCAATTGAACTTTTTCTTGCAATATTGAAAAGGTAAGCAAAATGACCAAATCATGTCTTGATCCCAAATAAAAATGTCCAATTGTCTTCTCATGTAAAATATATAATTACTTGATTGAATCCTAGGAATGTCAATTAGATCAAACCACTTTAGAAGGTTCAAATGGTTTCCTTCCTGTGGCATTGACATTTACTAACGAAGATGATTAATTTCATTATTATTTCAATTATTTTGAACCCTATTCAAACCAACTAACTCTAACATATTTTTTTGCAACCCATGACAAAATAATCATAAACTTATGAATTCATTTAATTATACTTCATAATTAAAAATAATAATCATGGGTTCCATTTAATTTTACACATTTTCCCATCACACATTATAATCTTGAATGTTACATCTTTATTATGAAATCCATTCACCAACATCCATTCAAGATCAACCTTTTTACTAATCAAATAAATGCTAAAAACATTTATGTAGTTTTTTGACTTCATGAACTATGTAAAGATGATATAGTTAATTAATTATTTCCCCAAACCTAAAAAGTGAATATTTAAATAGTTTTATGTCTAATGTCAAAGTAATCTATGAATGTTTGAGAAAATTTTAATTTTAAATGTTGTAAGACATTTGATTTTGATAACAAAGATATTCTTATTGAATACTTTCAAACATTTTGACCAATTAAGGACATCTACAAGCATTATAATGTATCCTAGTGTATGTAAGATTTACAAATCAATAACATATTCCATGTTTTTTGTAATCTTATGATCAATGAGTTTTTTTTGTGCAAACTTTTACCAAATTATGGAAAACAATTAGGGCTACAATCCCTACAAATGTTTTGTTTGAATTTTTTTGAAATAAACTACTAGAAAAACATGGTCTTTGGACTAGGTTTACTACATTTCAAGTTCTTGTTTTTGTAATTTGCAAGACAACAACAAAATTACAAAATGAGTTTATCGTACTACTTTTTCTATAGGCTGCATTTTCTTGTGTTTCTACAACACAAAAGTGAAAAAAAAAAATCGTTGCTTGATCTCAAATAAAAATGAATTGCAGTGGCATGTATAAGGTCTATAACTAAATTAAAAGAACCACCTTAAGTAGGTTTGAATGGGTAATTTTCTAATGTACCTCTATCTATACCTTCTTTCCAATGGTGTTCACAAACCCACCGAATAAGATAACCGTCACTACAACTTCGTCTCTCAACATATTTAACCCTCCTCAAACTAAATAAGTCTAATATTTCTTTTCCCTTTAACAAGTTCACAAGCCATTGTTCAGCAGCCTTCTTTCCATCTCCTTGCATTGCTAATAGTGCATCACTTGAAGTAGGCAAATTTTTTATTATGGATTCGTTGTTACTTCCTTTGGAATCAGGTAAATAGTCATTAAGACTTTCTGTGTCACAAGTCAATGCAACAATTTGCCCAACATCTGGTATCATGTTACCAATTCCTGCTGTCACATGGGCACCCACTTTCACAAGAAGGGACAAAACTGTGAGACTAGCCATTATTAAACGGTTAATTTTTTCCCTTGTTTCTGATGTGGACAACTTAATCTCAACACCTTTTTGTCTCTCCACAACATGAATGCCATCAACATGCTCGCATAGCAAATGGAGATGGACAATTTCCATTCCAGATAACACTTTCATGATGAGTTGATGTTTACTTTCTGTCCCAAGAGTGGTGAAATAAAAATTGCATGGCACTTGTCGTTGGTCCAATTGCAAGATCAAGTTCATGATCCCATCCACCTTCATTGTCACCTTTCCATACAAGGTTTGTTCCGCAACTTGAATTTCTTCACATGTGTGAGTGATTCGATTTTCCAACCTTTTCTCCATAGATTGTAGTTCTTGTTTGACACCATCAATGATCTTAGTTTTCATTGATCTCATTTCAGCAAGAAGATCATTGTTGCTAATGTCACGATGTTCCAAGTTGTTTGAAATTTTGGATGAATTTTGATGAAATGAGCCTTGTGGCTTAACATCCAAAGTTTCATTGTCACTTTGGAAAACATCTCTTCCATTCTCCATCGACATGTTAGTGACATGAAAGTTGTCAACCTCCATCTCTGCAGTCTTGAGGTGTCGAAAATGCCTGTCTAACACCTCTAATGTTTGCAATTCACCCAAAAGTGATATGATTTTATCTGTACTAAAGCTTAAGTGATCATGATCATTTATAGGTACATCCACTTCTGGCCATGTATGCAAACATTGTGACAAGTCAAAGTTTTCTATCAACAATTCTTGTTTGAGTTTCTCAACCAACTCTTGTTTAAGGTCTTCAAACAACACTGTTTGGTTTTTTCTATTTTTGCATAACACTAACTTTTCCACAACTTTTGGCCTCAACACTCCTCTCACAAGTGCAACCCCTTGACAACCTTGGGCAACACTACACAAGTGTTCAATTTGGCTCAAGACATGATCATTCACAAGTTGAAGGGTTTTTAACTTGGGTATCGCGGATTTCACAAGCACATCAATGAAAACATGACCACCCATTTCATCACCACTCAACTCGACAAAGATTTCCAAGCCATCTCGCCATATTTTCATGAGATTTCTTTCATTCACATGTTGTCCATATTTCCAATTAACATTATGCAACGCCACCTACAAAAAGATTTTTCATTGCCATGTCAAAATTTTAGTGTGAAAACCCAACAATTATTGAAAATAAACTTATATTTGTGAGCAAGACTATAGTCAACTCTTGGTTAGATTGGTTTTCTTACTTGAATTCGAGGAAAAAACCCTGGGGTAAGGGTCGTGTGGTCTTGATCACCACATTGCAATCTTTGTCCAATGTAAATAATTTTCGCATCAGAAGTAAATTCTTCAGTCCATTTCAAACGTCGTTCACCTTTTGCAACACTTTGATCAAATTGTAATGTAGTGGGAACGAAAAGGAGTTTTACACTTTTGGAGTTTGATTTTGTCGAAGTGATATCCTCATATGCAAAATCCATCTTGACCATCAAACGAACAAGATAATTGAGGATTTCATCCTTCTTTAGGCCCACCAAATTAGCAATATCTTTCAAAGAAGAGCCCAAAAGGATTTCAAGATGTTCCATTTCCCCAAAGCCATTGGGAAATGTTTTTGCCAAATTTGTACTTTCCACATGTCCTCGAAGCTTGATTAGGTGACCCATCACCTTGTGGCAAAACCAATTCAAATCCAAAACAACAAAATCTTCATTCTTGAAGTAAATAATCTCCCCTGCATCATGCAAAAACATTGCTATTGCAATGTGTGGTTTCTCCAATTCTGGTTCAGCCACCTGAGGTGCTAATACTCGCAATTGAGAAGTGGTTTTAGCAAATATTTCTCGTTCAAAGATTTGCATGCTCACAATGGGTTGGTTGGGATGTTCCTTGATCCATTGACATATATCAAGTTGCACTTGTAGACATATTTCATAAACCTTAGGCAAACTTTCAAGGACATTTTTGCAAGTACTGGTCACATCTTTCAACACTTGTTTTGCTTCTCGAGAAGAGTGTGCATTGATTGAATAGGTATTTGAAGATAAGTTGATGAAATCAACAAATCTTCTCTTCAATTTTTGCACGTAATTATGCACAAATTGTTGGTGAATGTACTTCTTGTCATTGTTTGTCAACACAATTGTCACTTGTGGTGCAAAGTTGGATGACCTTTTTGTGTTTGATGAAATAAATTTCAACCAATAAGAAAATTCATCCTCAAGTTCTTGTGGAGTCTTTGGCCTCCCCAACTGATGCCAAAGAAAAGGGTTACAAACCAAAAGAAAGTAACACACATTCCCTTGAGTGCTCAAATCTGGGAGCATCATATCATGGAAAGCGTGGTACTCCTCTTGGCCTGCAAGATCCCATATGGAAACCTTCATGTCAAGGTTATCGACAAGAACTTTGATATTTATCCCTCGTGTTCTTTTGTCCCATTCATTTGGGTCATTGAAACAACATTTGATAGGTTTTCGCAATTCAATGATCTCGACCAATGGAATGAAATGTGATTTCACACCTTTTTCAAGACTCCTTGCCATTGATCTCCTTAATGTAGTTTTGCCTGTACATGTTTGTGAAAAAGAGTAAGATTCAAATTTTAGTGTTTGATGTATTTGAATGCACAATTGCAAGTTTAAATATTTTATAATGATGAAATAAACATGCATATTTTCAAATGGAGTTTTTTTACGACATGATCAAAATGAACCCTAGTTTGTAAAAAGATTTAATTGAACTATCAACAAATATACATCCTACAATATTTTATTTTCATTTTTGAACTTGTTTTGAATGAAGGAAGTTACCAATGCACTTTCATTAGAACATTTAAACTATTTTCCTTTTTCAACCAAACCATTGAAATAAAAGAAACTTCTTGAAATCATTGTTTATAAACACATAGAAAGATGTGTTGGATTAATTATTCACAAATATATATTATATGGTTATACATTTTCTTGTCAAATGAAGCATGGATTGATGTCCAGTGTTATTTTTCAAGCTATTATATAGTTTTTCAATTGCTATCAAGTGGCACTATTAAAGCAAAAGACCAACCATCTTGAGTTTTTTTGTTTGTCCTTACAATTTCCATACTTTTGACTAGATGATGGCTTGAACAAAATGTTTTTTTACAAAATGTGTTTATAAAGAGTTCATGGGATTAAAAAATTCTTGCACATGTATTATAAGACCCATCTTTGACCTCTCAATTAGGGATAGATGAATGAAAGAATTTACTAGATAAAGCCCAATTGAATGTCTTTGAAAAAATTTGACACTGACCATTCTAGTTGGTAATTTTGAAACTCCTCTAATGAAAATACTTCTTTCCAGTTATTAAAAATTTTAAGTTTAAATTTGTTGGGAAGCAAACAAATGCTTTTAATATGAAAAAACATGTGGATAACTTTACCCAATAGGCAAATATGGATAGATCATAGGTTATAACAATAAGGTTTGACAAGATGTATTGCATTTATTAATTGATTCTTTGTCAAGAACTTTTATAGTTAATATGAATTTTTATTTCAGGTTGAACCAAATTTGAACTTCATCCAATTTGACAAAAATAAGCATGTTCTTAATTAATTCATGCATTTTGAAGCTCAATAGACATGTCCATGGTAATTTACATGTCATATAATTAATTTGATGGTGAGATAATATTGTGTGCTTAATGAAATGTCATTTCGATTTATGCCAAAGCACTATACAGTAGTGTACAATTCAACAAACATTGCTGGATTCATAGGAAATTGACATGGAAAAGATGTTTTTTAAAGAAGTAGAGTTGAGGGGCTTGCCTGAGTATGCATTCCCACATAAAAATACTTTTGTAAACTTGGGCGGTACTCGAGGCATGCCCCTCACCACTTTCATATAATCTTGGGCATTTCTTTCCAGTTGTGCTCTCACTTGTGCGGCTTGTCCCTTCCGTTCCAATGGAGTACCCCACAAGTCAATTTCTGTCAACCAAGGGTTAACTCGTAGGAGATCCATCATCTTGCCCAACAAATCAGCTCCTTCAACATGATCACAGCGACGAAATCCAAGTTCACGAAGTGATTGGTTGTTCTCCAATGAACTCAAAATTGTACACACATCGGACGGTTTTAAAGTAGGGTCATCCCCTATTGAAAACTTCGTAAGGCTGTTGTTTGTGCGTAACATTTCAGCAATAGCCTTAATTGCTCCTCCATCTCCTCCAATGTTAGTGTCCACAAAGATAAGCTCTTTGAGTGATTGGTTAAGAGGTGGATTCCCCGAGTGACCAGTAAGGGGATCCAGTATCATCACTGGTTTTAAAGTGGGGACGGAATATATGGCAAGTTCCATAAGGGTGTTGTTTGTGCCCAACATTTCACCAACAGCCTTGATTGCTCCTCCATCTCGTCCAATATCACATGCGTATAGAGAAAGCTTGTTGACTGATTGGTTAGCAGGTGGATTCCCCAGGTGACCAATAAGGGGATCGAGTATCATCTCGAGTCCATTAGAACCCAATAAATTGTCTACATCATCAATGAACAAACCCCTCACGATTGAATTCATACCCAATATTGACACCAAGGAAGCAGCTCCAGAGATTGTTACATCTTCCGATAAGACAAGATTCAAAATTGGGTTAAAGGTATGGAATGTTGGCAAAATTTCACACAAAACTGCCAATTGTCCATCTTCGACGAACGTGAAGAATACATCTTTAAGGACATTATTCTTGGCCAACATTTCACATAAAATTGTCATTCCTCTTTGGTTGCAACCACGTCCATTTAACTGAAGGAACTCAATGCGTTCCTCCAACGCTGGACGTAAAAGCAAAATTTCCTCCACATTCAACTGGTTCATATTTTCAAGTGATTTCAAGCTTTCACATTTACCGATAGCATCACAAAGATGCAGGCGATCTCCTCTATATGCTTCAATGGATCCATCCTCCTCGGAATCCAGCATGCTAAAATCTAGTTCATCCAATTGGGATTCTCTTAGGATGGAGATAACCTCATCACAAGTTGCCAATCCTCGATGAGGTTTGTCAAGATACACTGAAAGTCGGTTTGGTGGTGGAGAATCTGTAGGCATTTTCTTAGCGCGAAGCTGATCGAGGGTTGAAAGATCGCGACTTTCCACTTGTTGAAATTCTTGGTCCGGAATTCCTCTAGACTCCTGCGATGCTTCAAAAGGCATGATCTCTGATAGAGAATGTTCTTGTGGAATTTGTTTTCCTGAGTCATTGCTACGTGATCCCTGGTGCTTCCCTAGATTTGGATCGCCTGGATCATAAACCGCCACGGAAGAAGCCTCCAACTCCATTTTCCAATAATTGCTCGAGCCGGATCACAATCATATCTGCAACATTAGAACATCAATGAGTCTTCTTGCGAGATCCTCCAACGCTTCACATATGCAGATCTTCTTCTAACAATGACTGTCACTTGACGTAATATTGTAAAGAGTTGAAGTTTGAATGATGGTACTAGTTTCGTAACTACATCAAAGTGTACAATTTCTAGAGTAGATGGAGATTAGAATTTACACCCATCTTGTGTTCCAAGCATAAACTTAGTAAAATCAGTGCCATTATGGTTCAGCCTTTCATTTGAGTTACTTGTGTTATTGCACATATGCTACCTTTCCCATCCCGATATATAGTTCACAAGATACTTGAACTTAGCTTTTGATTTGCACACTAAACACTGGACATTATGAGTAGATGGACATGGTGATCAGAAGTGTAAATCACATACGTTGATTTTCTACAAAATCAAAGAAGGGACTTTTAAATGGGCGTCACTCCTCCAATCTGTTTGGCCAGCTCTCCCTCCAAGTTCGCGATTATAATAATGTTCATGGCGAACCTTCATACAAGTTCATGTGAATCTTGTGGTGAAAAAATCTAAGCCAAATGAAAGTGCTTGCACGGAGGATTTTGCATGTCGGTCGTGCCAGACCAGCACTCAACAACTTGGTGATCATAAGGAAAGCCTGCGTGAAAAGGATGGAAACAAATCCATGCGTGAGCACTGGGGCTCCAGCCAGTGTCTCCACGAAGAAAAGCCTGTTCCACGATTCTTTAGGATTTGCCTTGCCTGCATTAACTGATCGCAAGTAGTCAGCATTGGCCAGCCTCATTCACAAATTACACTCTCTCTTCCCACAAAATATTAGCTCAAAAATATTTCGGAAGCTTTTCCTCATATTTCCATTCGAAGTTTACACGCCCTTCTTGGAGGAAATGGGAATATCGCAGCGAGTTAATATGGGTCTGGATGTTACAGAAGATACAGAGAAAACCAATGAAGTCTACTTCTTGCAAGTTACGTTGAGCTATCTGCCAGAGAGAGGTTCCCTGATATTTACCTTGCTTTCCACTTCAGCGTCAGACTCTTTTTGTCGCTATAAAATGTCATAGTCTCCTCAAGAAGCTCCAGGTCCAAGTTTTCAAGAGCAATGAATGAATAGGGACGACGACCTGCGATTACAAGATTTTGAGCTTATTATCACTATCAATTTCAGTGCACATTGCAATATATAGACATCAATCCCCGACATCCTCACATGTGCTAAACCCATGTCTGTTTCAGTAACCAGATACCGACCTCTGCGCATCAACATCCTAGGTTTCACAATTTGTTTCTAAGCTTCATTCTTTGACAGTTCATTGCTGGATAAATTTGCCCATTTTCTCAGTCAACAGACAATTACTTCAAGTATTTCATACCTTCAAAAACTTGTAAATGAGTTGAGCAATAGATGGGAGTGTGTCGATCCTAAAAAACAATTATTCTTTCGACTCAGGGCTACGATTCCTCCTATACAGGGAAATAGGGGACAAAATTCTTCGGTTTTTCTCCTTCAATTAATAGTTCTTCGCGCGGGTATATTCACCAGATCTCACAAACTGTCGATCGATATAGCTATTTGATTTCTATCAGCAGTTGAACCCGCTTCCTTCCACTCCAACACACTTTGCAAAACTATGCTCCTCCCCAGTGTTGCACCTGTCACAACTTCGGTCAGTAGGAAGCAACTTCTTAGGACGTTGCATACATCATTCTCGACCTTGTACTGTGTGGTAGCGTAAGAAATACATTTTGACAGGATTGAAATCCAAACACACTCAGTGTTCATACAATCAGACAAACTCTACATAATTCCACAAAATTATTGGGAGATCCAGAGCATTCAATAGCTTGCGAACAACCCTGGTTTCAAAGGAGAATTATCGGTACATGTTCAACAAAGAGAGTCACCTACTCCAATCACGTAACCCTTCCTCGAGAACCGTTGAATTGGGGCCAAAGAACTCTTTCCCTGGATTTATCTGCGGCCCAAACATTTGCAACAATTTAGTTATAGGTGTCTGAAAAGTTGATGGCTTGTCGGACATGGGTTTCGCAACTTTTATTTGCATCTCGCAGTACTGGCCGACCAAGGCATAAAACCGTTAGAGAAGCTGCGGAATATATTCTGTTGTTCCTTCAGTATTCACTACGATCACAAAGCTTACAGCCAGATGCGGCAGCTAAAAGAAAAGCACGCTACAAAGTATGCAAGTCTACGCAGTTCTCTCTTGTACAGAAAGAGAATCGATGTAATTGTGGAAAACTATGAAGGACCTCTGATAGTTTGAGCTGGACTTATAGGAACCGAGGGCTTGCCTCGGATGATCATTGCGGTAAGCAGACATGAACCTGGAGTACCTCGGGCCTGCATATGTCACCGTCTCATGTCCAAGGCTCACACCATCACTACGCCTTGATATTAGTTCGTTGATTTCTACTACGTGGATCCTTTGCAATCACGGGGTCCTATCAAGCACACCTGTCCATTACCATACCTATTAATGTTAGGATACCAACCAGCTCTACAAACTCGCTAGATGAATGTGAATCCAGGGTCACAAGTTGAAAATTCAGTATTCATCAAAGAATAACTCACCCAGATCATCCAAAGTCCAAATATGTACTCTCGTCATCTGCTAGCGTCCTTGACCATAGAGAGATCAACTAGTGATCTCCACTGCATATTTCTGGAGCGCCCAGCGAGACAACGTGCCAACATGAGACTCCGGTGTGGTCGGGGCAAACACAGAAGGAGAGATTCAGCAACTTGTGCATACCCAGGAACGAGGATGCAGCGCCCTTCTTACTTGGTTTGGACGGTCAATAACACAAGCCCCTTGAGTTCGAAGAGTTCAAACACACAAATAGAATGGACAGTTTGTGACGCGGGGAGATCAAGATTTATAGGAATTTAGACGGGATCGAGGTCGCTAGGAATTAAGAGTAGTTGCATGCAAAATGATTCGAGACAAAGAGACTTTGCAAGATGTGGTTTTCTGAGCTCTGAAAGGCCCAACGACGAGAGAAGAGTTACAGAATCCGAGTGTTCTACGACTGAGAGCTGTACTGAGTGATTAGAGCCTGGAAAGAAATCCAGGCGTCCCTAGTGTGGGTCTCTCTGCGCTGCTGTGCGAAGTTCTGCAACGGGTCACTGTGATCCAAACTGTCGCAGTGGGGAGGAGATCAAGTGAGCTGTGTGAGAGGACTGGCTTGGGCCCTTTTTATGCTCAATTTCTGACAACTTGAGAGCAGGGTCACGACGTCACTTCTCCAGAGCAGCATCTGAATCCTCTGACCTGAAATTAGTCCGAGACTTTTGGTACGAGAAGGAATCCTTGTGCGGGAACTCTGGAGTACCATGACAGTAGTCCACTTGACTGGCACTGATCCATAAGCTTCTGATCTTCCTCTGTAGGACCAACGGCCCCATATGATGATCACAACTCTGAGTCACAAGATGCTGGAGGATGATTCATCTAATATTGGGCCATTGTTGGAGTAATTGCTGAGCCAGATCTGGTCCTTAGAATTATATCAGATCTCCGCAGATGTTGGCAATCCAGCAAATTTGAGAAGATTTGTGTGAATTGAAATTGAGAGAGAGAATTTGGCATAAGATTTCCCCGCAAGATCAAGAAATTCTGAATCAGATTTTGAGGCTTTTACACTGTCGTAGTCATGTTTACTGTTTTGTGTGATAATTGTCAAGTTACTATGGAGCCAACCATTTTGAGGCGATTTTGCTCACAGTTTTCGTAGGTGAAGTTACAGTCAAATAAGTTACATCCAGATGTGGGCGCACAAAATGTTCTGTAACCAACTTAGCTCTTCAATTAATTAAGCTGAGAAAAGCAGGGTAGTGCAGGTCAAGGAGTCTTATGTTCTTGTGCGGAAGTGAAGAGATAATGACATTTCACACCTTCCTGTTGCTATCCTCGTCGGTTTGAAAACTCAAGTAGCAAAAAAATTGGTCGTTCCAAAGCTGTGCCTACAGTTTCCAACCAAAATTTCTGTTAACATTTTGTCGGGTGCTAAAGCTTAAAGAGGTGAAACATTCCTGGGTTTAAAAACAGTGTTGAATGCTGTTGCTGTCCATTTGCTGTGGGAAGTCATTTTCAGGTTCCCATGAATTTACTATTTGCCTATTTGTAATAATATGCTTTTATTTAAACAGTATTAGTTAAAAGCAGTGTACTTTTATTTTTAAATTGTCAGGAAGGTGGAGGGGGGAATCCTCCACAAGAGACTTAGCCAAGTTAGCAGGACAAAGAGCAAAATAGACTATATTTTGCAACTCTGCTATAATATTCTGGGGACATCCTAAAAGATATTGTCTAAAGGTGAAAAATTCAACTTTTTTTCTCCTCAAAACATGGTGACTTTGTGCCATTCTTTATAAAAGAATCCTCTGTAAGAGTGGTAGTCACCTTTTTTTTTGGTCACCAGATGGGGAAATTTTGCCCAAAAAATGGGCCATGCATTCTTTAGTGGATACTCATCAAGGGCTTTCCACTGATATCAAGAGTACCAAAAGGTTTTGTAGGGTATATGGTGATATGATAGTGTATTTGGCATGTTTTGTAGTATAACTAATGTTTGCACCATTGATTCCCCACAGCACCCTCGTAATGTTTACCCATGAACCTATAAAACTGAAGCTTGCAGACCACCACCCATAATCTCACCTTAAGAACAAACCTAGACAAAAGTACAAGATTAATACTCTCAATACCAGAGATTTTTTTGGTGCAAAATTTGGCACTTATTTGAATTTAAAATAAAAAAGACTGATTTTGTGGCTTTTTTTGCCAGACTTTAAAGGTATATTTATGGAATCACAACCCTTGCTTCAGTCCATAGTCAGAATAGAAAAGGATGTCTAAATAGTTAATTATCAATGATTGCCAGTTTGTTCACGATCCTGTTGTTGATGATAGCCAATTTTGGCTTGCCCTTTTGTGGACTTGGGGTTGCATCAAAAAATTGACTAACATTGCCTAAAACTGATTGGTTTTCAAAAGGCCAACAAGATAAACTTGAACATAGAAAAGTGCAAATATTATTCTGTTGGCCTCTCTGGTTGACAATGACCACACCCAGCTCATGTGGGTATGGGTCAGTTCCATGGGCCTACCCACCCATTAATTTTAGAACACCTGCTAAGGAATCAGTAAAAGTGTAGGATGAAGCATTCAAATGTCGTACCCACATCTCAATTCCGTTACGAGCCCTTCTCATCGATAGTGCCATCAAAATAACAAATAGTGGGCAGGGCATCCAATCTAGTGGGTAAGGAGAGGGCCAACAGCCCACTGGAAGACCCACTATGTAGGAAGACTCAGCAAATAGTAGTTGGGTAGTTGGATCCAACTATGCACATGAAAACCTCCGCCAGCAACTCCGTTTTCGAAAATAGGCGGGCCACATGGAAAAGGAGCATAAGGGCCACTTTAGACAAGGGTAGACGGATCAAAAGCCTAAGGACCAATTTGAAGCAAATTAAACCTTGAATTGGACCCTTTCTCACATTTTTTAAAAAAAATCTTAAGGTACAGCAAGTGTGTCTAAAGGCTTGGGATCCAATTCAAGGGTCTAATATAAAAATGTGTGATTGACATGTAAGAGGATTAGGTTAACTTTCTATCTTCTTGCCTTTTTCATGTTTTTTTTTAAGTTTTGTTTTTCTTCAGATTCACCTGTATTTGGTGCACTTGAACAACTAAAAATGCATTGCCACTGACAATCACTTTGTGAGGATTCACAAAACCAGCAATATCAATTCTAGAATTGGTCAAAATTTGAGGAGCTGGTTTGCTCTTAACAATCTCCTCAATTCACAGCATGTTTTTCATATTATGTCTTCCATTCTCACAGAATTTGAGCAACAAAGGTAAGAGAAACACAGTGAAAAAGAGCCCCCCAAAAAAAAAAAAAGCAAAGAAATGAGCAACCTTGAACCCTAGCTTACACTTTGGTTCTCCAAAAACTTAGCTCCTTTAAACTCTGGCTTTTAGTCCAGACGAATTGGTTCTCCCTCCAAAATGATGCCATTAAACTAAATCACAATTTGATTAGTTTTCATCCTGAACCCTCATCTAAAGGCCTTGGGACCAATGTAGAACTCTTGACTAATACAAATGCTTGATGTCATTGGACCCTGCTCCTTGGAACCCTGGCTAATGTGGCCCTGAGTACTTCGAGAGGCCCCATCAAAAAGCCAGAACAGATGACCACATAATTGTCAATCTAAATACTTCATATGCACTTTCCATAAATTAAGAACCTCCACACTCAACTTGACAAAAAATTAAAGCAGAATAAGAGTTCCAGAATCATCTGAAAGACTCTTCTGTGGAGGTGCTCTACTATTGTGAATTTTTACGAGAACCTGAGCAAAACAAATACAAATCAA
>Ga0116227_10010405_pt1 | contig 16274 bp, 14 predicted proteins | sample S1TSphgellanicum_FD_89693 | JGI IMG/M metagenome (GOLD analysis project Ga0116227, IMG submission 89693) | Host-associated microbial communities from peat moss isolated from Minnesota, USA - S1T2_Fb - Sphagnum magellanicum MG | ecosystem: Host-associated > Plants > Peat moss > Unclassified...
ATATATATATATATATATATATATATATATATATATATATATATATATATATATACATTGATAGAATATAACAATATATTAATAATTTTATTGATAAAATACTTGTTATTTGGAACATAAATGCAAGAAAACAATGAATGATGAGAAGACAAATGTAAAGTAATGGAATTTAACAAAGTTAATCATGTTTGAACATACATGAAGAGATTTAATTAATTGAGTATTGGTAAGTTCAAAAGTCTACTTGTCCATGGTCAACAACATTTGAACAAAAAAAATATAAGCCAAAAAATGGACAACTACAATTGGATAACAACTATACTGGTAAATGATTATCATGACCAAAGAAATATGGCACCTCGTCCATTCAATTTCATCTACTCACAAAAACACAAATGTTAAATCTAATGTAAACATTTGACATGCATAAAACTAAAACAATAATAACATATTAAAAAAGTTTAAAGTTTGGCTATCAAGAATAATAAATAAAAAGAAGCAACATAACGTAATAAAAGACTAGAGCAAAAAGAAATATATACATGTGTGGTTGTGAATAGGCATTGAGTCGAACATGTGAGCAATTGAGGGGCAAACTTGTTAATAGATGAACATGTTAGTAGTCAAATTGTGTGTAGAAATTCAATCATATGAGGAAAGTATACACATTCACAAGATTAAACATGATTGTAGATAAGAAACTAATGTAGCAAGTGGAAAGAACATAGCTATTGAAAATGTTACAACATGTGAACTTGCAAAATAATTATGAACACATGCAAGTGTGAGTGAGTGAAAGGATGCATATTGTATGATCCTACTCCCTTTGCTTTGCATTCAACAACCCAATTTTGTCAAGGGAATGGCAATATCAATAGACAAAATTAAGTTCATTCATAACCAAAATATTAAGTCAAGATATGCATCAAGTTTGGAAACTAGTTTTGGATAATGGTGGTTGTAAACTTAACAAACATGGCTACCTTAAATACAAACCTAAATTAAATGGCCAATATTTTAAAATAAATTTAATTTAATGATAGAAAACTAAAGTGGTGGAACAACATATTACATTTGTTGATTAATCAATTTAATAATCATAATTCAACTTGAATGTTTTGATTAGATCAATGATCAAGTTTCAAATAGTGAATGGTGAAATTATAATGTGTTGAAGAAGCTATCTTTTAGAAAATCAATGCCTATGGTTGCCTAGTTTGAACAATTGAACAATTTCAATAGTCTGAATGTTTTAATATACATGTGGAGGTTGGTCCAAATTTCAAAGGAATTTTATATACATGCAAATGTGTGAAATGTTTATTCTCTTTTACTTACGCTCATGATTTTTGTCATAACTTTGTTCAAAACTTGTGATTTGTTTGTTATGTTGTTTCATTTTGTCATGTTTTTGTTTTTGAACATTCTTTTAATGAGCAACCATGAATGTTTAATGTAACTAATTCTTTTGGTGTTCCTTGTAGATGAGTTTTTGGATTATCACCATGCTCTCTTTAGCATCAATTTTTTCTATGATGAACTTGGTTACTTTTCTTCTTTTTGTGTTGCTTCCTATTTTCAATTATATATTTTTTCACTTACTTCTTCCTTGTCATTTCATAATATTTTATTTGTTTGTGATTTTCATCAATGTGTAATTATGATGTAATGTAATGTGTTTGACACTATTTTTCTTTTAGGTTCCAATGTGATTGGGGCATGTTTATGCTTTGTTTATTTTATTTTGGACTTGACCTTGTTTGTAATTATAATTTGACATTCACAATTTTTTAGATTCTTCCCAAATTTCTTTCAACTTCATACTATGTGTTATTCTTTTCTTGTAGTTTGTGGTTGAACTTTTTTATGTTTTTGTTTTGCAATATTTTTCAAATGTTTTAGGAGGTTGTGTATCTTTTCCAAATTCATTTATGTAGCAATAGAGTAATAGACCAACATTGATCTCAATTGTCAAGTGTTATTTCAATAAACTTGACAAGTCCTTGAAGTCACATTAAGGTTTTATTTTAGAGGTGACTCATTTAATCTCGAAAAAAATTTAATTTTCTAGTTTCTTGTGAGGATTTAAAAAAACATTTCACTTGGTGTTATGATGTTTCTAGATTTATCGAGATTGGTGATTTGTGATTTTTATGTAAATTATTGATTATTATGGCTCTATTGTTAACAAATTCTACATTCAATTTGATGATGTTATTAAGGACATTTTTGGTTCAAAGGAACATGAAATGTTTTTGGAAATCAATAAATTTGCATTTTTTTTTACCTTTGTTTAAATTTTTGGTTGATGAGCATTTTATGGACTCATGTTTATATGGTGAGGAAATTGGAATTTTTTTCAAAATTGGAGGTTGATGTGGATGAAGAGGTTTTAAATGTTCATTTTCAAATTTTCAATCCAAAAGAGGTTGAAAACATCAAGGCTAAGGGTTGAAGGTGAAGTTGTCATTTAAAGATTTGGGCTACCAATAAATAAAAAATTGTCATTCAATTATTTACTTGCAATTTAATTGAAATGATCCAAAGTATTTGGTGGATATGCTCTACAAATTCATGTTACAAGTTGTTAAAAAAATGGTGATCTTTATCCTCCTATGAGGTAAATTGTTATCCTCCATAAACTTCTTGTGTTTGTTATTTTTTACATTTGTTTTTTTACTTGTATTGTATTTTTATTGTAACATCGCAAAGCTCTTTTGAAGTCTTGATAGATTGATTCAATCTTGAAAAACTTCTAATTATGCTAAAATTGGCAAGTTAGGTGTGAAGTTTAATATCAAGACCAATGCAACATTTAAATTAATGAAACTTGTTACCAATGGTTATAAACATGTTCATTCTATTTGGTTTCGACAGGGATACAAGGAAATCAAATGTTTTATCTTCAACTAAAAAAGGTATATGGTCAAGCAAGATAAATGTCAATTAACTTGCCCTCATGGGATCAAATTTCATTTCAAGTATTTTTGCACAAGGAACTTTTTCATTTGGGGTGTGTCAAAGCTACAAAATGTTAACGACAATTATTTTTCATTCCACACAATTGAAATTCAGAATGTATTTAAGATGATCTTATAATTCTATCAAATTATATTTGATTTCATCTTCTTGTTTCTGTATTAATGAGGTTTTTTTTACAAAAATTATGTTTATGAATGTTTCTTGTAAGTATTGGCAAGGCATTTCAAAAAGTTGGAAGTTTGACATCAATCATTGTGTTGTAGAAGATTATTGCCCAATAGTTAATTATGTTGTTGATGGTGTTGGCACATCTGAAAGTCCAATGTCTTGTCAACTTATTTTTCTTGATCATCTCCTCATCCTTTATTCTCGTTATTAAAATTTGAACTCAAATATCGTGAAAAATAATGTTTGGTTCAACAAAATGCATGTTAAGAAAAACACTTTACGTTTGTTAAGTAAGTGTGTAATTTAGGATATCCATGAGTTCAAAGGCAAAAGTATCGCCAATAAAAATGGCAAGGGAATCATTATCACTAAAACAACTAATGCATTGGTCCATATTGAATATGGAATGAGAATTTCTAGCTATCATCATGTGAAGACGTATGCCAAGTAAGTAGTTTGTTTCCTTTCCTTTTTGTAACTACATTATATTTTGTGATTTTGCATTTTCAAATGGCTTTTATTTTTTGTGAATATGATCATTTTGATGATTTAAAATAAAATAAAATAATGCAATGCATAATCTTTGGTGAAATGGGAGGGGATCATGTTTTACCATTTTGAGGAGGCCTATTTAAAAAAACAATAAATCATGAAAAAACTTAAAGTACATTTCGTTTGAGTTCTTTAAAAACTTTTTTTGCTTTTGGTATTTTAAAATTTGTGTTATGTACTTTGTTTTGAGTTTTGTGTTATTTGTTGTTCATATTCTTTAATTGTTTTGTTGTTTACGTTTTTCAATTTTTGTTTGTTTATATTTTTTTTAATGTTTGCTTTCAATATGTTATACATGTTGTTTTTTTTGTTTTTGCAGGTGGTTGATGCCTCATTCTCCCTTTCTATTGTTGAACATTCTATAATGGAATTGAATTTGCAAATCTATTTGAATCAACACCATTGTGAGACAAAAAAATGTTCACATTGTTACTACTACAAGCCTAAATGTATGGAGGTTGACAATGATTTAAACATGACTTTTTGCAAACTTGGTGGAAGGTTCTATTTATGTGTGGGATGTGTTGGTGAAGTATGACACACGATGTGCAACAATCTCCACCCATGTGAGCAAACACCAATTTCAAAACCTGACAAATTGTAACATAACATTGTCAATTTCAAATGCTTGTGTAGCAAGTTTGCTTCATGCTTTTTAGTTTGCTCCAAAAGATTAAACTTGTCCTTTTTTTTATCATTTCTCTATAGTTTGGATTTGAAACAATATGTTCAATTTAGTAGTTTCAGATCTTTAGAAACATTTGTGCATAGATGGATTTCAGATTTACACACATTTGTTTACATTTGTAAGTTGATTCGTGGAAATATTCTCTACAATAATACTTCAAACATTTGTAAATTATTTTTTGTAATTAATGTGGCTTAAAAATTTCTTTTAGCTTGAAAGCTTTTTTTTTCTATTTCTTTTATGTTTGGATGAACTAGAATTATTTGTATCTTAGGTTTTACATAGACAAACGTTTTGGTATATAATGCTCTACCTCAAAAATGTAAGAGCCTTTCCTCCTTGTGGAGAAAATCTTACTTTGAAAAATATCATCCAAATACATTAATTTTTTTCTAGTAACACATTATGTGAAGAGTGATGCCCTAGGGTTGGGGCCTTCTTGAAATAATGGGCCTTCAAGGCCAAAGGTCGAGGGACCATTATTTCGGGAATGTTTTGGCTCAAAGGCATTGCCTAACACAAGACAAGAAGCTTTTTTACTTTAAAAAAAATATTACTATGATACCCAATGCATAATATCATAGTAAATTTTTTGAAAAAGTTACACAAGCATTTTACTTTTCAAAATGTTTGTTCATGGGTAAGCCACCTTCTATTGACACAGCTCCAATTGATGGAGTGTTTTGTTTTGTATAGGGGAAGGTATAGGGAAGGTACTCTTGTTATTGCCTTCCCTTCCATAATGGCCAAGAGCCTAAATGCACTTACACAAATGATCCCTACACATGACTCATATTAGCTTACAAAACATTTCCATGTATTCCTTATAGAAAAATTCCTAAGGAAATTGCACCTTGTTAAGGCGCCCTGAAAATACACTATGAATGTTTTATGGAGATCATTATGTGTGCATATGATGATGGATGGGAAATGGGCATGTTCCATTGACGCATTTGCATCATGTAGTCTAGTGAAGAAGCTCTAGATTCCTTCAATAAAGGCAGTTTGAAGTTTGAAACTGCCATAAAAGGGTAGCCTACAAGAGTACTCACGCAATGAGCTCTGCTTATTTCCTTTGAAGTTTGAAAACCCGGCCAGGCCCACCTCATGTGCAATTACAGACTGTAAAATAGGTGTCAGTGGATGAAATACCGATCCCGTCGACAGAATCAGTGGATGAATATGGTTGTGCCAATACTGAGGGCGGGAGTGTTCCCGTCGTCTTTGTCGCTCTCCCATCTTCTTCTTCCTCTTCTCCCTCCTCTCCTGAGCTCGAGCTGCGCTCCTCAGGTTCGATTTTGAAAAGGGATTTTGCGCTACTCTTGCTTCGGATTCCTTCGGTTTCTGTTGCGGTGCAAATCGTGTATATCTCCGTTTTGTCCGGTTTTGTTGATGCCTAATTGATGCGCATTTCTCTAATTTGCTCCACTCCCATTCCGTTTCCCCAATTTTCTTCCAACGCTCCATCGCGCAGTTTGTGTCGAGAGCTCCAGCGCTTTCTTTGTTCCTCCATCGCAGCAGCAGCAGCGCCGCCGCTTCAATATGTCGAAATACTACGACCTTAACGACATCCTGGTGGAGGACGAGGTATGCTTATTTTGTCTTCTTCGTGCTTTCAAACATTCGTTTCCTGCTTTCTGTCTCTGTGTGTCTCTGTGTGTGTCTTGTCGATCTCGTTAACATTCTTTGTTTCAGTTGTCATCATGGCTAGAGTTGGAATTTTAGATCCCCAGGAGTAGGTATTGAAAAACACTCTAAGCTTTTAGAGAAAATGGAGTGGGATGATTTTGATCATTCGGATTCCAGTATATGATGCAACCGGTTTCATCAATGGTTTAGGGTTTCAGCTGTGTCACAGTCTGTGGCTCTCTTTTATATGTGGAGACTTGTATTTCAACAGAATGTGCTTATCGTCGTCTGCTGGAATTTCCAATTGATTCCTTTCTTGCAGGTTGTATCAACTGTGTTTCATCATAAGGCGAATGGTGTGGGCTACCTTGATCCTGGATCTGAAGATGACAATGTAGAGCTCTACTATTATTCCTTTTGGTTGTCTTGTGAGTCTTTTTCTTCTGTAAATTCTGTTGTTTATTGAATGTTTTGAGCAGATTGTTATGTACTTATCCACCTCAACTATTGAAAGCTGATGAAGTGCAATGCATAGTAATGGCAGCTAGTCAATGCCATTACTGATGAGGGTTGGAAGATGTGATACTTTTGAATGACATCCACAGGGTTATGGCCAACTCATTCTTGTCATATGTTATCTTACTTTTGGCTGGAACCGGCACAATTGGTTCCCTTCAACAAAAGAATTGTGGATTTTTCTTTGCAATCTCATTGATTCTTTAGTTCTCTTATTTGTGATATAGGTATCCATTGTCTGGAAGCTGCTGCATTTTTACCTTTGAAGAATTGACAGAGAGTGTGTGGTTGTGAGAGGTCGTGTTTGCTGATGTTGTATGTGTAATTGTGTAGGTGGAAAAAGGAGCTGTAGTGGAATTGCCATTGTGGCTAGCCCAAGACCTTTCACGTCGGAAAATCATCCAAGTCAATCTTCCTCCTTGCTTTGGAGCAAAGTAAGTTTTGCTCCTATGACCTTTCTCCCCTGGTTGAAATACCTTGGAACAGTACTGCATCCTCTCAACAATTCATTTGTACATGAGCATGTAATGAAAGATATCTTGACATAATCTGTGGAACCTAAAAGAAATTCATTGTAGGTTATATATTCTTCAACTCAAGAGGACTTGACTATGAAGCTATTTTTTGCCTAGTTTAGAATGCCCAAGAAATGTTGCAAAATTTAAATTTGTGTTCTGTAAGGGCAGAATCTGTTGAACTTTCTTCTGTGAACAACAGATTATTGCAAACCAATCCACCTAAGTTCAAATTTGGATGCAGGGTAAGAAAAGAGGTGCAAGCAGATCCTGCATGTGTAAACCTTAGGAGCAAGTGCCCCTATTTCTATGAGATGGGCTGTAAACTAGCTGATATGTAAGTGTCCCTAATCTTGCAATGCCCATGAGACTCCAGAATAGGCTGATGACCAATTGCTGGTGGCAAACTTGTTTTGATCTCAAGTTGAGAGTATCTGGATAAACTGGTTGGTTGAAGGGTTAATAATGTCGTTTTGCTGACATTATTGGTTCAATACAAAACAGAACGGGGGATCCATCGTTGGGAGGGTTTTTATTGTCTACACTGCGAGGAAGGTATAGGGACATCCTCTGCAAGGCTCTTACATCTACTATAACTTCCACCCCAAAGTTCATGACCCTTCTCACTCAAGAAGAAACTCATTGTAAGTTGAAGGCTCTTCCCAGTGTCTGTTTTGTTCTGTCTTGCTACTATTTTCTGTGTGCATCTTGTTGCAAAAGAAGAGACTGCAGAAATGCAAATATCTTCTCCTGTGTCATCATGATGGGTGGATTCTTATGACAGTGTTTGAAGCGGGACGTGATTCTATGCGAACCTTTCAAAAATGGAGACTTCAAGGACCGCAGTTAGAGAGAGCTCCAATCTTGGGAAGAAAAAGAAGGTGACTGAGAGCCCCCTTGTTGATTTGCTGGAATAGTGGAATAATGTTTAGAATTTGTGTTGATGTGATGGATTGGATGAAAGTCAAATATAACTCAAGAATGCTTACAACTGTCTTGTACACACTGAGCAGGTGTCTTAACCTGAAGTTGAATGAGGATGTGTGATCCAATTTGACCCACTTATTTGTTGCCATAATGGAATCAAATGCTGCAATCTCAGAGCTGACATTCATGAGCAAAGATAAAAAAGTAATGGTAGTGGGTGCACATTTATGAACCATAAGATTGAAGGCTTAGGTCATACCATAAAAGAGTAACGAGGTGTTCTCCATAAGTTCTGAACTGCAGGTTGTCAAGAACTTCTTGAGCTTGAATGAGGCAAATTCTTTCTATTTTAAAGCTCATCTATATCACTATTGGCTTCATGATTCCAAATCACAAGGGGGAACTTCTGATGAGCTTAGTCTCTGTTGATTGTTGCCAATCTTGGTTATGGAATTTTTTTTGACTCCGGTTTGCACAAGGAAGGTGGTAAAGGTTGAGATCTGGAAATCCTTTTGGATTTGATGTCAAAGGGTGTCACAAATCAGGATACAATTGGGCTCCAAACTCTAAATTGCCTTATGCAAGAACCATACCATACAAGAAGAAAATCATGACTAGAAAGTAATGCTGGATCTAATGATGGTAGCATATAGAGAAGATCACTGGCTGCTTTTTTACTGGTGAAATTTTGCCTGAAAGTGAAACTAAAAATCAAAATCTCAAAAATGGAGTTGACTCTTGAGGGTGTCAATCTTTTTTTAAAAGAGTAATTGCCAGCATATTTCTGTCTGGTTTTCTGTATAAAAGCATGGTTAAAAGATTTGTTTGTCATATTGGGTTCATAGTGGAACTTGGATCTTTCTATGGATGATCCACACTTTGGTTGTCATAAGATTCATAAAAGAACACTTCTTGCAATCTGGAGATAACTAATAGAGCTACTAACTCACACTTGTTGTTGACATCTTTCAAATCAGAACAGAAGCAAAAGTTTCTCTCAACTGAGGATTTTTGAAGCCATGGGAATTGTGTTATGACTGTATGTTTCATGATCCAATTTCATTCTTTTCCTTCCATTGATCAGGCTCAAAGAAATCTGTGCATAAGGAAAAGGGTGAATGTGGTGTGTTTCACAATTGTGAAAATTTAGTGAAAATGTATAAGGTGACAATGAGATTTAAGATTTGCTTATGTTGCTTCCCTTTTTCAGTCCGAATCTTCCTTTTTGTAGGTATTTCTCAATTTTCAAATACTTACACCACTTACTAATAAAAACTTGTATTATGCTTTATATATGTTTGTTTTCTAGGTCAAAAACATCTCAAAAAACAAAGTGCATGAGTATTGTGCAAGAACCCTGTCAGCAAATAGCGTATTACACATTGACTCTTAGTTCACTCAAGGCGACCAAAAAAACAAATTCACACCACCAAATCCAGCAACTGTATTGGCCTTTTTTTTAAAAAAATCTTCATGCCTACACACAATCCTAGTTTGCATAACATTGAAAATAATGTTCTTCTTCTAGCATTTTCATTGGTCCTGATTATTCTCATACACCTAGCAAACCCTATTACACATTTAACTCCCAGTTCATTACACAAGATATCTAAGACAAAAAATTACACCACCAAATCCAGCACTTTTACTGGTTATAACAAAAAAATTTACACACTTACACACAAGCCTATTCAACACCCTCTCTATATTACTCTACATTAGTAGGCTAATACTATAACCCTTGTCTCTATACACATAGGGTTGACAAAATGGCAGTAAGATTGGGATTCATTCCAAAAAATCTACAATCTTTTTTTCTTCTATGGAGCAAGATTAGTATGCACAATCTATATACCAACATAGGTTTTTGTTTGCTTGTGAATTCATTTCAATGTCACCATGCAGTAACCCTCCCACACTCTACATTTGGTACTGCCGGAAGGCCCTTGATGAGGTTGTGTGCATGTTTATCATTCCACCATTTCACCATCTTTAAACTAATGAATGAAATTTCTATTGAATTTACAGTGATTTTTATCTCTGAAAATTAATTTTTAAAATAATGGTTTTCCTTAAGAACTCTGAATTTCAGTCCACTTTGACCAATGTAATATTTCCTTGCCTGACCTTGCAAAATACTTATTATACTTGGGGCCAACAGCATAGGGCCCACTTGTGTGTAAGGTAAGACTCCAAGGACCGGGACTCAACCCCTTTGGTTGGGCCTAACATCCATAAACACCACTTGCATGTGGAACCTTATGTGTAGGGTAACACGTAAAGGAGTGGCAAGTCCTTAACAAGCGCTTGCTTGAGGCAGAGCCGAGGGGCACTTACTTCTGAAACTACCCACTCCAAGCGCATTACTGAGTAGAAAAAAGATGCAACTTTTTTTTCTCAAAAACATTCGAGTGGTACCTAGCATGTATCATGAGGAAAAGGGAATTTTGTTTACATTGAACATTTCAAAAAATGAAATGCTTGCTTCATTTTGAAATGCATGCCTCTTGTGAATGACCTGTTACGCTCTAGGAGTGTACTTGCAAATACATTAGAAAAAGTTGTGTAGCTTTTGACTAATGTTATTGGCTTAGTGATTAATCGAGTGAAGATCTCAACCTTTCTTGATGAAAATAAAATCTCGGAACTTCCTTTTTTTTAAATCACTATGCAAAGCAACCATGATGCTACTTTGGAATCACCTTTGATGTGCAACCTTGTTACTTGATTGTGGTTTTGCATTAACATTCATCAACCTCTTGCAACATCGATTGTTTAAGTATTTTGTGTTGGCAAAGCTATATGTAGTTATGATTTTAGGCAATGTAGAATATGAACATTGTTTTTCTGCCTTATCTTTCTTGAAATCCAAGTTACATAGTTGACTAACCATACACTTGGATTTGGTTGTCAAGATGTTTGCATATGATCATCACACTTTAGATTTCCTTTTGAGGATGCCATGAAAGATTAGAATGTCAATAAGGTGAGATATGCATCATACCAGTAGATTTTTAATATGTTATGCCAATATCTCATGGTGCAAGTTTTTTTTACTATTTCTATTGCACTTGTAACTTGTATGGTAGCAACAAGCTATTTGTTATGATGTGAAGATTATAGTTGATGATCAACATTTAGCTTGGTATTGATTGTATACCATCAATACAATCAATACCAAGCTAAATGGGAATATATATTAGTGAAGGTTTGGATCTCCACCCCAATTCCTTTTCATTGAATTGGAATTTATTTATTTTGAACTTGGGATCTACAAGTTGGTTTATATTGATGTATTAGTAACATGTGGGCATAGGTATGGTTATAATGTGTATGGCTTGTGTAGGTTATAATGGGTAGATCCATAAGGATTTGGTTTCAAACCCCCAATCCATCATAGTCTTTTTGTGATTTGTTTTTTTGTAGTCTTTTTCACTATATCTTTTCCAATTGATGGTGTTTGGTTTAGTTTGGGTTTCTATCAAACTAATGTCCTACTCATGAACAACCAAGGTTGCCACATGTTCTATTGCAACATGCAAATGCTCGTTATGTTTCTTATATTTGCATTTATTTGATTGCCATAAAATCTTTCATTTAAAACAATGTTTCACCAATATACTTTTTCACATGTTACATTAGATCATTGTGCAATTTCAAGTGTTTAAATGCCCAAGGAGCTATAATTTGCCCCGCTAAAGTAAATGGTAACCACAACCACTTGCCCCTCACATTTTCAACTTGCTAAGACACCTTGGCATTTTGAAAAAAACATTTGCTTTAGACATATATGTTTACATGCTTCTCTCACTTGGACAATAATAACACCCACTTTAAATCTCACAAGAACTAACCTAAGCATGATGTCATTGTTTGAATCATTGTCAAGGGGTATCTTGAACTTTTGACTTTCACAAATCCAATTATTTGCAAACATCATATGTGTGATTCATTAACATATTAAGATAATTGCAACTACATTATATCAATACCAAAAGTCCACCCCAAACATTTTTTTTTCCAAATTTCAATTCATAGAAGGTAAACTAATTTCATCTGTGAATTGAATTTCCAACTCAAGTCACACCAATTGAAATTAAAGAATTGCATGCATTAGCATACCTTCTTAAATGGCACCTTCATTTCTAGCATTGACTCAAAGAAAATATACTAAATGAAAAGCTTCTACAACAATTTGTGCAACATGGCACACCCATGTAACAACAAAAATCTAGGAAAAACTTGACATTGACACATGGTTTTTCAACATTAATACATTGAGTAAGAATTTGGGTCAAAGGTTAAGCCTATTGAATGATATAGCAAGTTTAAAAGCATAGTAACATCAACTATTTCTATAAAAATCCCAAAGGTTTTTGAGTAAGGAAATTGAAATTCCTCGTAAAAACCTTGTGGTGGCTTAAATAGTAGTTGGGGATCTCTCTTTACACAAGTCTTGCATATATTCCTCCATGTTGATGTTTAGATCCCATGTTGAAGAAGTGTGTTGAAGACTCTTAGTTTTTTAACCTAGTGAACCTTTAATTTCCAAACTATTATTTCGCAAGAAAAAACAATTCAATCTTCATGGGTCTACCAATGGCCATAGGAAATAAATTACACATAGAAGATTTTTGGTCGCTAAGCCAAACTAGTTTTTCTTGTATAAATAAGCCCAAGAAAAAAATCCAAGGAAAAGCTTGCCATAGCTTATCAACAACAAGCACCACATTTTTCCATTGTCTATAGACCAAAGGTGCAACTTCAAAGAAATTGTACGTTAGTACATCCCATAAAAAAGCACAACTTTTTGTTTCATTTTCAAATGTTAATTTCCCCAAAACAACAAGACCCTTTCAAACCTCTTCGTGTTGATTTTGCTTATAACTCCCACATTTTTCGTGTCTTTCCCCTTTCTGCCACTTTCCCCACCATCTTTCTTTTCATCAACTACCCTATTGCAACCTTTAGATATATTGTTCTTTTTTAAACCTCTTGTAAAAGTCAACATCTACTTGCAAACACAATAACAACCACAACAAAATCTTTTGCATGTCCCTTTTTGCTTGCACTTGCAAAAGGCCAAGGTTTAGGGTTTTAAGGTTAGGGTTACAATTTTGTTGAATAACAATTTTTCTCTTTCAATCATCATGAATTATATGAACTATTCACTTCTCTTCTACTATGGATTGGTTATTCTAAAAGAATTACATAAGTTTTTCATCTACTTTATCAAATGTTGCACAATGGGTACACACATGAAAACAATAATGCTCGTGATGTTTAAATATTATGGTTTCTCTTATGTTATCAAAATAATTAATCATGTTTTAAATTATATTGGAGTTTGTTTACAATTAGGTTTTGTTGTCAATTTTGTGAGGCAAGTGGATTGGTGATCTTCCACATGAGGATTTAACCAAATTTGGCTACATGTTAAAGAAGAAAAAATAGATTCTTTTGAAATCTCATTATGTCTTTGTGACATGTAAGAACCTACTGTCTAAATATGAAAATTTTAACCTTTTTTCCCCTTGAAGTATGGTGAATTTGGGGAAATTTCCCAATAAAATCCTTTGTAGAAGTTGTAGCTCCTTTTTTTTGTCACCAAGTGGCAAAATTTTGCCACAAAAAAACACTAATATGGACCACTTATAAATACAACTAACACCTTTGCAAACATGATATACATTTTAAGTTTAATGTTCTTAAACTATTAACAAAGTTATGAACATCATTTTTAAAAAGTGGTGAAAGTTTGTGTCTTGCCAAAAAAAAAGTGTTGTCACAAACTCCTTGCTTTTAAAAAATAAAAAATGGTCAAAATTTTGAGAGAAATCTTTTATAAAAAAAATCCAACATTTTTGAAAACAAATATTAGTATTTGGTCAATTTGTCATCACATTACTACAATTTGGAGATTTTTGGGAAAAATGTTACCAACATAGGTTGAAACTTCGTGAAGGGGTTCACAACTTGGTGATACCTTAGACAATTAAACTTCTAAAAAAACTCATGGACATGAAGCCTATAATATAAAACTATGTCCCCAAAATTTTACTTTTGCCATTAGCCTAGGCCAAAAATGGTGACAAACAATTTTGAGAAGAGAAATTGCATGCATCCATTTCTTGCAAACACAAAATTTGGTATTAAGAAAAGTTAACCAACACAACATGTAATTGAAGATTGAGTTTTGCTTTGTTGACAAGATTCCGAGACAACACATGTGAATTCTACAAAAAATTGAATGTTACTAATATCAAAGAAAAAAATCAATGCACTAACATTTCAACTAAAGTTTCAAGATTTTGTGAAAACCTATAATGAGCACGAACACTATGATAAATTATATTATTAAAAAAAGAATATTAGAAACAAGGATACAAAATGACAAGGTACCAAAAAAAACAAGAACATAATCAATGCAAAAACAAGACAAGATGTGATGGATATTAACATGCTAGAAGTCTCTTACATCATAATGAATAAAAAAATAAATGCCAAATGGTAGTAATTTATACTAATATTGGTTAGATTGAAGATAACATATTGTATTACATGCATTAATACTTTAAAATGGAATTATTTACTACCTTTCTCGAAGCCTGTAATCAAAAAAAATATTCTTAAACAAATCTTTGAGTATCCACCATGGATGAAAATGCAATATGATGGATCAGTATATTTTAGATGGATGTTCATGAATATAACATTATTCACGTTACATAAACAAGTACATGAAATACCTTATACAAATGTTTTACAAATTATGATGAAGTTGATACATGTTACTACCTCCACAAAATTAATGTTACTCCAGTGAACATAAGTACGATTCAATCAAAAAGAATTTTTTCCAAGTTCTTATGTAGCCAATTCCTACCTTGCACTAAGTTCAGTTTGATCATTAAATAATCCCCAAAATAGTGAAATGAAACTTTGTGAAAATATGAATTTGACATGTTGAAAATTAGCATAATTATCATAGGCTACACCCTGAATTATTTCACTACTCATATCACAATATCATAGTAGATGATGGAAATTTTTTATATTTTCAAATTTTCAAAATGAATTCATTTTTTGAAAGAAAAATTATTCATTTGTCAATGTGGGAACTGACTCCTAGGCTACGATATATATATTATTCATAAGCAATGGCATCACATGTTAGCATATATGGGAGTCAACACAACAATTGTCTAGGTTTTTTTCTTTTCTTTTTTTGGGTGAAATTTGCCAGTGATATCCCAGTAGGATTCAGGTACTTCCCTGTGGAACTCCTTGTTAAAAGGGATATTGAATTCACAAATGACATTTATCAACTTGATTTATAATAATATGTATTATATTTGTAATATAATACATTATGAATTACTACTCTTAGGGGGTTGGTTTTATTGTTCGCACACAAATGAAAGGATTCTATTTAAATGACATAAAAGAAAGTAGAAAATAAAATAAATTGAAACCTAATCATTAAGAAATAACCTTGTCACATAAAATCTTCAAAGTTCTAACCAGTTGCCTTTAGGGAAGCCAAAATCCCTAGCCTCTTGAAAGCCTATGTAGAAACCCTTAAGCTCCAACTTTTTGGATAGAATATAAGAACCCTCGGCCATGGGCTTTTACTACCAAAATACGAGCTCCACCTCACACAGGCCCTTATGGAGTAAACCCCATGGCATAGGACTTTGCCTAGCAAAAATAATCTTTTTTATCTTGGGCTCCGTAAATTGGTTGGACAAACCCTAGTACTACCCAAGTAGGTATTTCATGTCGGGCTAAGTTTTGTATAATGAAGGTGAAACTGAACTAAAATCCAAACCAGATTGGACCAATTAATTTGAGAAAACATTGGAACCAAAGGTTCAACAAACTATTCTTACAAGTGGCCCAGACATTCTTCTATCACATTTTGATGTGAAAAAACATAAGCAGATTCTAAAGGTTCCTTTCACAACCAAGAACCCCACAACATTGTTACTAGGCTACTAAGTTCAAAACTGAACTGAAATCCAAACCAGATTGGGCTCTTTTTTACTTTGGGGTGAGGAAACATTGGAATCAAAGGTTCAAACATTGGGGCTGGAGTGAATTAGCAGCCACCAATGCACTAGTTGAGGATGAGCCCGTTCAGCCCGTTTTGCGGATGAACATCCTCCCGGCCCGAGGTGTTTTTTTTTTTTCACCTCTTCTCTGCCCCACCTACCTCCCCCCTCCTATCCCCCTCCTACCTCCCCAATCCTACCTTACCACCTACCTCCCCCCTCCTACCTACCACCTACGAACCC
>Ga0116227_10010406_pt1 | contig 16274 bp, 19 predicted proteins | sample S1TSphgellanicum_FD_89693 | JGI IMG/M metagenome (GOLD analysis project Ga0116227, IMG submission 89693) | Host-associated microbial communities from peat moss isolated from Minnesota, USA - S1T2_Fb - Sphagnum magellanicum MG | ecosystem: Host-associated > Plants > Peat moss > Unclassified...
AAAATTCGCGGAATCCTAGGGCTCAAGAGACGGCGGTACGGCCCGCGAGCGCGTGCGCCAAAGTGCCGCCATCGACGTACTCGAGTTCGCCTCCCACCGGCACGCCATGTGCAATGCGGGACACCTTCAGCCCAATGCGCAGCGCGAGTTCCCCCAGATAATGCGCCGTGGCCTCCCCTTCCACCGTCGGATTCGTGGCCAGTATGACTTCGCGTACCTCACCGGCGGCGATCAGCGCTTCGAATTCATCCAACCCCAATTCGGCGGGCCCGATGCCATCGAGCGGCGACAAGTGGCCCATCAGCACGAAATACCGGCCGCGAAAACCGCCCGATTGCTCGATGGCCACCACGTCGGCCGGCGATTCCACGACACAAAGCTGGGCCGCGTCGCGATGATCGGATGCGCACGTCGTGCACAACTCACTCTCGGTCAGCATGCGGCAGCGCTTACAGTGGCCCACCTGCGCCAGCGCCTCGGCCAGTGATTGCGCGAGCACCCGGCCGCCGTCGCGGTCGCGTTCGAGCAGATAAAACGCCATGCGCTGGGCAGATTTCGGACCCACGCCCGGTAGACATCGCAGTGATTCGATCAGCCGGGCCAGAGTCGGCGTGTACTTCATCCGGTTCGCAGCCTCAGAAAGGCAGCTTCATGCCGGCCGGCAGGTTCAGTCCTGACATGAGTCCGGCGTACTTCTCCTGGGTGCGCGAAGCGAGTTTGTGAACTGCGTCGTTGATCGCCGCGACGACCAAGTCCTCGAGCATCTCGCGATCCTCCGCGAGCAACTTCGGGTCGATTTTGATGGACTTTGCTTCATGGCGGCCATTGAGCACGATCTTCACCATCCCGGCGCCCGACTCACCGTTGACTTCCAGATCCGCGAGCTCTGCCTGAGCCTTCTGCATGGTCTCCTGCATCTGCTGCGCTTGACGCATCAAGTTTCCGAGTCCGCCTTTGAACATGCATTCTCCTAGGCGCTCTGCGCCGATTCCAACGGCGCCAGATAGCGCCGCACACCTCGTCAACTCGTCATTTTCAATTCGTCGGTTTCAACTCGTCGGTTTCACGGAGGCTGCGTCGATTTCAGCCCCGAAACGTTCACGCAAGCCCTTGACCGCGGCATCTTCCTCGAACGCCGCGGCCGCCCGCAAAGCCTTGTCTTGTTCGGCCATCACACGGCGCCGGGCCGGGGTGATGAGCGACGATTCGGCCGTTTCGAACTTGATGGCGATCTCCCGGCCGAGATAGGCCGACAGGCACTGAGCCAATTTTTCGTCAGTCTGCTTCGTGCGGCGGTCGCTCGCGGCCGGGTCGACGTGCAGACGCAGCACATCGTTGTCGAATGAGGCAGGGACGCAGTTAAGCGCAAATTGTCGCACCATGCCGCTCAAGCCGGCAGAGTCGACCACGTCCGTCCAATTCGCGGCATTCACGGTCAGGGATTTGCCGGGCGCGGCCGTCGCCTGCGCCGGCGCCGGCGAGGCGGAATGCGCGGCGGCGGAATCAGGTCGAAATGCCAGCATGCGCAGCAAGCTCATTTCGAAACCGGCGCGCGGTTCCGGTGCCATGGCCAGATCGCGACGGCCGCCGAGTGCGATCTGATAATAGAGCTGCACATCCTCCGGTGAGATGGCGCGCGCGAGCCTCGACAGCGCCTCCGCATCGAATTCCTCGTCATCTTGCGCCGCGTCAGGAACGATCTGCACGATGGCAATACGCTGCAGGAAAGCGGCGAGTTCGATCAGCGCTCGGTCATAGTCGGGCGCATCGCGGTCGAGCTCCTGCACATGAGCGAGCAGGCCCGGTCCATCTTGCACGGCCAAGGCATCGAGTATGCGGGTCACATGGCCCCGGTCGATCGTGCCCAGCATCGAGCGCGCATTCGCCTCGTTGAGCGCGCCACCGCCGAACGCGATGAGCTGGTCCATCAGACTCAGTGCATCACGCATGCTGCCCTCGGCGGCGCGGGCGAGCAATGCCGCGGCCGCCGGCTCGAACTCCAGCGTCTCGGCGGCGGCGATGAATTTCAAGCGCTCCGCGATCAAGTGGGTGGAAAGGCGTTTGAGGCTGAATTGCAGGCAGCGGGACAACACCGTCACCGGCAGCTTCTGAGGATCGGTCGTGGCCAGCAGGAATTTAACGTGCGGCGGCGGTTCCTCGAAGGTCTTCAGCAGAGCATTGAACGAATGGTTCGAGAGCATGTGCACTTCGTCGATCAAGTACACCTTGTAGCGCCCGCGAGTCGGCGCGTACTGGACGTTGTCGAGCATTTCACGCGTGTCGTCGACCTTGGTCCGCGACGCGGCGTCGACCTCGATGAGGTCCACGAATCGGCCTTCGTCGATCTCGCGGCATGCGGCGCAGGCGCCGCACGGATTCGCACTGACGCCCTTTTCACAATTGAGCGACTTCGCAAGGATGCGCGCGACGGTGGTCTTGCCCACGCCACGCGTGCCCGTGAACAAAAAAGCGTGGTGCACCTTGCCGCTGTCGAGAGCGTTGCCGAGGGCACGCAGCACATGTTCCTGCCCTACCATTTCGGCGAAGCGCTTGGGGCGCCATTTACGCGCCAATACGATGTAGCTCATGTGCTCGAGTTTAGCTTGACGGGACGGTCGCGTGTGAAGGAGGCGGCCCGCGCCAGCAGGACTTCGGCGCCCGACTTAAAGCCTCTACCGCTGCTCCCTTCCGGGCCTGACGGGGTTCGTGGCCAGTCGTCGCGAAGATGCAAACGCGAGCCGCCATAAACACGAGGGTTGGATATTGGCGGACAGGGTGGGATTCGAACCCACGAACACCTTTTGGGATGTTACTCACTTTCCAGGCGAGCGCCTTCGACCACTCGGCCACCTGTCCACACGAAATCCAAGACTCCACACTTACGCGGGCTCGCAAGGGTACCGGAGGCGGCTCGAGCGATCAAATCTACCCGCTGGAACCGCTCGCTGCCTTATTCTGCGGTGCCGGCTTGTATTTGGGCGGCAGATCCAGACAGGCGTCCTTGGGTCCGGGCGGCGGCGGCGCCAATTCCACAGTCGGAATGACCAGTGCTCCCTGGGTGTTCGGATTATCCAGACCCTCGGGGACCTTCAGGGGCGCGACTTCCGTCGCGTGCTGATACTCCTGTTTGGTATGGCAATCCGGGTTCAGACGGCTGACGATGTGGCAGCCGCACAGCAGCGAGGCCGCCCCCATCACCGTCACAATTCGCTCGAAACTCATGCAGCTTGGTCCTCAAATGTGACGCCGGCGGCACGCATGGCGCGTAGCACCGTTTCCTGGTGCACCGGCGCCAGATCGATCAATGGTAGGCGGATTGTACTTCCCATGAGGCCCATTCTCGCCACCGCCCACTTGACGGGAATGGGGCTGGCCTCGATGAACAGATCCCGGTGCAAGGGCTTAAGGTCGGCATCGATGGCCCTCGCACGGGCCAAATCACCGGCCAGGGCCGCCGCGCAGGCCTCATGCATGCGGCGTGGCGCCACGTTCGCCGTCACCGAAATTACACCTTTAGCGCCGGCACCGATGAATTCGACGGCCAGCGCGTCGTCACCGGATAGGACCGCGAAATCCGCTGGCAAACCGACAACCAACTCACGCGCCCGGCTCAACGAGGCGTTCGCCTCCTTGATCGCCACGATTTGCGGATGGCGCGAGAGCCGCGCTACGGTTGCCGGCAAGAGATCCACCGCTGTCCGGCTCGGCACATTGTACAGGATGATCGGCACGCGCGACGCGTCGGCGGCGGCCACGAAGTGGCGATATAGGCCCTCCTGCGGCGGCTTGTTGTAGTAGGGCGTCACCAACAACAGCCCATCGATACCGAGCCCGGATAGACGCCGCGCGCGCGCGACGGTGGCCTCCGTCGAATGGGTGCCGGCACCCACGATGATCTTGGTTCGGCCCCCGCAACGCGCCACGGCCCGGCGCGTCAATTCCTCGACTTCTGCGACCGACAGAACCGGTGACTCGCCCGTGGTACCCGCCACGACGATCCCATCGGTCCCTTCCCGCAAATGAAAGTCGAGCAAGCGGTCCCAAGCCGGCAAGTCCAAAGTGCCGTCGGTGCTCATCGGCGTGACAATTGCAACCAAACTTCCGGAAAACATCACAGATCCCCGCCGAAAATATCGCTACCTTAAGTGGCGGACAGCACCTAAGGCAAGCGCCCATCCGGTAGAATTTGACCCGATGAAACAACACATTGTGATTTCCGCGGTGGGCGGCGACCGCGTCGGCATGGTCCATGAACTCTCCAAAGCCATCGCCGATTGCGGCGGCAGCATCAGCGAGAGTCGGATGACGTCCTTGGGCAGTGAATTCGCGATGCTGCTCTTGGTGAACGGCAACTGGCATACGCTCGCCAAGCTGGAGGGGGAATTCAAAAAATTGGCGGATGCCACGGGCATGAACATCCAGTTGCGGCGCACCGAGGAGCGCGCCGCCCGCAACGAATTGCTACCCTACTCCATCGACGTCGTTTGCCTCGATCAAACGGGCATCGTCGCCGGACTGTCGGGCTTCTTCTCCCAGCGGGGTGTGGACATCGCCGAACTGTCGACCCGCGCGTATGCCGCAGCCCATACCGGCGCACCGATGTTTTCGGTGCAAATGATCGTCAACGTTCCGAGTCGTCTGCACATCGGAGTCCTGCGCGAAGAATTCATGGATTTTTGTGATCACCTGAATTTGGACGCCATCTTTGAACCCGTGAAGAGTTGAACAGCATATGAGCAAAATAACGATTGGAAAAAAGGCGCCGGACTTCACCCTGGACGGCACCGGCGGAAAATGGTCGCTCGGCGATGCGGCGGGCGGACACGTGGTGATTTACTTCTATCCGCGGGACAACACGCCCGGTTGTACCGAAGAAGGGACGTCGTTCGCAGGCCATTATGCGGCGTTCAAGAAGTTGAAGACGTCGATCCTCGGCATCTCCGCGGACAGCCTCGCCTCGCACGAGAAGTTCAAGGCGAAAATGGCGTACCCGTTCGAACTCCTGAGCGACCCGGACCAGACGGTGTGCAAGCTATACGACGTCATCCAGGAAAAGAGCATGTACGGCAAGAAGTACATGGGGATCGAACGCAGCACCTTCCTGATCGATGCGAAGGGGATACTGCGCGCGGAATGGCGCAAGGTCAAAGTCAAGGGTCACGCGGAGGCCGTGCTGGCAGCGGTGCAAGCTCTGTGACCGAGTCGTCGCGGTCGACCGGCGCCTTGGTCGTTCGCGGACGCCAGGGCAAGCAGGAACGTCGCATCTTCGTGCTGGACACGAACGTGCTCATGCATGACCCGACCGCGATCTTCCGTTTCGAGGAGCACGACGTCTACATTCCGATGACGGTGCTCGAAGAGCTGGACGCGGGCAAGAAAGGGCTTTCGGAATCGGCGCGCAATGTGCGTCAGGTCAGCCGATTTCTCGACGAAATCATGCGGGACGCGACCAAGCGCGACATCGACCGTGGCCTGGCTCTGCCGGCGTCGGCACCGATCAACCAAGGCAAGCGGCCGCCGGTAGGCCGGCTCTTCTTCCAAACGCAGTTACTCGAATCCGTTTTACCGGACAGCCTGCCAGGACACGGAGCGGACAATGCCATCCTGGCCAACACACTGGCACTGCAACAGAAATTCCCGGCGGCGCGTGTCACCCTCGTCTCGAAGGACATCAATCTGCGCATCAAGGCGGCGATCGTCGGCGTCCAGGCGGAGGATTATTCGAGCGACAAGACCATCGAAGATGCGGATTTGCTGGCAAGCGGTGTCCAGCAATTGCCGGCGAACTTCTGGCAAAAGCACGGCAAGGGCATGGAGTCCTGGCAGCATCAGAGCCACACGTTCTACCGGGTGCGCGGCCCCCTGGTGGGAGAATGGCGGACCAATCAGTTCGTCTACGATGCCGGTGAGAACGGCGTAGAGGCGGTGGTGCGGAAAATAGAGGGTGACTCGGCGATTCTGGAATTGACCGTGGACTATCGCACCGAACGCAACAACGTCTGGGGCGTCGTATCGCGCAATCGCGAGCAGAATTTGGCGTTGAATCTGCTGATGGACCCCGACATCGATTTCGTCACCATACTGGGTCCGGCCGGGACCGGTAAGACGCTCCTCACGCTGGCGGCGGGCCTCGCACAAACTCTCGATCACAACCGTTTCAGCGAAATCATCATGACGCGGGTGACGATTCCCCTGGGAGAGGACATCGGCTTTTTGCCGGGTACCGAGGAGGAGAAAATGGAACCCTGGATGGGGGCGCTGATGGACAACCTGGAGGTGTTGACCCAGGGCCAGCCGGGTGGCACGTGGGGCCGCGGCGCGACCAACGACCTGCTGCGTCATCGCATCAAGATCAGGTCCCTGAACTTCATGCGCGGACGCACCTTCCTCAACCGTTTCATCATCATCGATGAAGCGCAAAATTTGACTCCAAAACAAATGAAAGCGCTGGTGACGCGCGCAGGTCCGGGTACCAAAATGGTGTGTCTGGGCAATATCGCGCAAATCGACACGCCCTACTTGACCGAAACCACGACGGGTTTGACCTATGTGGTCAATCGGTTCCACGGCTGGGCTTATTCCGGACACATCACTTTGGTGCGCGGCGAGCGGTCGCGTTTGGCCGACTATGCGTCGGAAGTGCTCTAAACGGGGGCGTTAGCCGACCCGCACGATCCCATGAGAGAACTTTGTGTGCCTGGAAGCACTCCAACTGATGCGATGGAGCCTTTATGAAGTTGTCGAGTTCCCTGTCCGCGTTCCTCGGCGCGTTCGCGATGAGCGCGAGCGTCGGCGTGGGCTGGGCCGAGGGCACGGGCTCGGCTGTCGATCAAAACCTCCCTGAACTGGGAAGCCCAGCGAACGCCGCGGTATCGCTCGAGGACGAATACCAGGCGGGTCTCGGGTGGTTCCGCCAGATCGAGCAGAGCGGAGCCGTCCTGGAAGATCCCGAGGTAAGTGACTATATCCAGGAGATCGGCCACTCGCTGTCGAGCCGGGCGGACATCGATGCCGACTCCGGTCAGCATCAATTTTACTACTTCGTCATGCGCGAACCGGTCATCAATGCCTTTGCGATGCCTGGCGGCTTCGTCGCCATCAACAGCGGGCTCTTCTTGGCGACCCACAACGAAAGTCAGCTTGCCGGCGTGATGGCGCACGAGACCGCACACGTGACCCAGCGCCACCTCGTGCGCGGTCTCATCGACCAGAGCCATGCCGGACTGGTGGCGACGGCTGCGATGCTAGCGGCGATTCTGCTGGGCGCGACGGCCGGCCACGGTAATCCCGGAGCCATGGAGGGAGGGATCCTCGCGGCGCAGAGCGCCGGTATTCAACATCAGATCAATTACACCCGTGCCAACGAATTCGAGGCCGACCGGGTCGGCATCGGTACCATGGCGACCGCCGGCTATGACCCGCTCGGCATGGCCACCTTCTTTCAGGAACTCGGTCGTAATTCTCCGGACCCGGCTCGCGTGAGCGCGGTCGGCTTTTTGCTCGATCACCCCTTGTCCGCGGAGCGCGTGGCCGAGGCTCGAAATCGCGCCGAACAGATCGGGCGCATACACCACGAGGACTCTTTGGGCTACAAGCTGATGCGCGAGCGTCTGCGCACGCTGGTCGGGGATCCCAAGGTCGTGAGTGAGTACTACGCAAGCCTCGTCAAGAATGGCGCAGGACTTAGCATGGAGGAGCGCTACGGGCGCGATGTCGCCGACATCGCGATGAAGAATCCGGCTGCGGCGATTCCCGACCTGCAAGCGCTGCTGCGCGAGTATCCCAAGGTGAACCAGTTCTACGGTGCTCTCGGCCAGGCGTACATGGCGAACGGACAACTCAAGGAATCAAAGGACATTCTGGACAAGGCACTGACCCTGTTCCCGCGCAACGAGCCGATCACGATTCGACTTGCCGAGACGTTGATGCGCAGCGGTGAGAACAAGCGCGCTCAATTGCTGCTGGACGACTTGTTCAATGTCGTCGAGCCGTCGCCGGACCAGACGAAACTCATTGCCAAAGCGGCGAGCCAGGCGGGCGATCTGGCCGACTCTTACTATTACATGTCCTACTATTGGGTCATGAGCGGCGATTTGAAGATGTCGGCCACTCAACTGCAGCTGGCGTTGGCGCTTCCCGGTTTGGACCCCGTACAGCGGGCCAGATTCAGCGCCCGGCTGGATGAGATCAAAGCGGCCATGCCGAAGGACCGCAAAAATACCGTGGCCGACGATAATGGCAACGGGAATGGCCGTCACTGAGCTGACGCGCTATTGATCGAACACCAAGGCGCGCGAACCCTGTATCTTGTCTGCGCCGACGTCCTTTAAGAAAGAGAGATTCGACCATGCTGCAGGAAGGGATTGGACGCGCCGCGCTGGCGCTTGTGTACGTTACCGCACTCAGCGCCTGTGTGACCTTGCCTCCCAACAGTCCGCGCTCACCGCAGGATCCGTGGGAATCCTGGAATCGCGGCGTGTACAAGGTCAACGATGCGCTGGATAGGGCTGTCGCGAAACCCGTGGCCAAAGCCTACGTAAGATACGTTCCCGAACCCATCCGTATCGGGGTGACCAATTTCTTCTCGAATCTCGAAACACCCACGGTCATGGTCAACGATGCCCTGCAGGGCAAGTTTCTCGCCGCGGCCAACGATCTCGGACGTTTCCTGCTGGATACCACTCTGGGTGTCGGCGGGATACTCGACCCGGCAACGGCGGCGGGCCTAAATCGTAATGACGAGGACTTCGGTCAGACTCTCGGAAAATGGGGCGTCGGCCCCGGGCCATTCATCGAGATCCCGATTCTGGGACCCTCGGACCTGCGCGACGGTCCGGCCCGTGTGGTCGACACGTACACGAATCCGCGGCAATACATCAAGAACGATTACATCAAGTACGGCCTGTATCTGCCGGACTTCACCGACCGCCGGGCGAGTTTGTTGCCGCTCGACGATACGCTCAAGAATGCCTACGATCCCTACGCATTCGTCCGCGACGCCTATTTGCAGCGGCGGGCCTACCTCGTTGCCGACGGCAAAGTCGCCGATGAAAGTCTCGTGGATCCCGGCGACGATTCGGCGCCAGACACGTCGAGCAAGCGCGACCCCACGGAGCCGCCCGGCAAACCGGCAACGGTGCCGGCGCCGAAGTAACAGGAGGTCGAGCCCGATAGTTCAGCCCGCCGCGAGCAACTCGTCGACGTCGCTCAGCCGCGCCAATTGCTCGAGCTGCGCGGGCATATTTTGGTAGGTCAACTTGCGCTGGACGTTCTTCGCCACGCTCAGCCACTCGATCAACAACGCGAGACCGGAACTGTCGCTGCCCGTCACACCGGCCAAGTCGATGACGGCAGCGTGTCCTGCGCCGATGGCCGCGCTGCCGAGCGGCAGCAACCGCGCCACCGTGGTGAATTCGAGCATGCCGAGCACCCTGGAGCGCTCGCCATCCATCACCTCGAAGGTTGCCGATGTGGCGGGATTGCTCAATTGATGACCGCTCCTGCGACGCTGTTGTCGCGAACCTTGCCTTCCGCCTCGAGCCTGTTGATGACTTCGTCGAGGCCCTTTTGCTGTATCTCGGCGGCGAAATCGGTGCGGAAGCTCTTCACATAGGATATTCCCTCGATCACCACATCCCATGCCTTCCAGCCGGCATCGGTCTTTCGCAAAGTGAAGTTGACGGGCACCTTCTCGCCTGTGGATTTCTTCACCTCGGTTCGCACGGTGGCCTCGGTGTCGCCGGGATCGCCGCGGTACGGCAGGATGATGAAGCGGTCGGCAGTGAAGTTAAGGAGCGCGGACCCATAGTTACGCAGCAGCGAATGATAAAACGCCGCGACGAAGCGCTTGCGCTGCTCAGGAGTCGCGGTGCGCCAGGTTTGCCCCAGCACGAGTCGCGCCGAATATTCGCTGTCGAAGTTCGGCAGCAGCACGGTCGCCACCAGATTGTCGAGTTTCGCGGGATCCTTCGCATACATGGCGCGATTGGCATCGAGTTCCGTCAACATCCGCTTCGCGGAATTCTCCACCAGTTGTTCGGGCCCTTCGGTGTTCGACGGTGCTGCGGGTGCCGGTGCCTGCGCAGCAGAAATGCCCCAGCCGAGCAGCATCGTCACGAGCCACAGCGCCGAACTCGTTTTCTTCACTCCGATCGCGATCATTTCGTTTTCTCCGGTGATACGGGCGCATCCGCGGCCGATTGTCCCTTGGCAGAATTTGCCAGGAACTGACCGATCAGGCTCTCGAGCACGAATGCAGACTGGGTAAAGGCAATTTGATCCTTGTCCTTGAGATAAGTTTCGGCGCCTCCGGCGGTCAAGCCGATGAACTTGCCGCCCAGCAGTCCCTGGGTATAAATGGCGGCATCGCTGTCGGTCGGGATCTGATTGTACTTCGCGTTCAAGCGCATCAAGACGACGGCCTTGTATTCCCGCATATCGAAGTCGATCTTCACGACGCGGCCGATTTCGACCCCGGACATCGACACGGGCGCACCCACGCGCAAGTCACCGATGTTGTCGAACTTCGCGGTCACGTCGTAGTGCGGGGTGCTGCCGAAGGATAGGCCGCGGTTGGTGGTCTGCGTCGTCAGGAAGAACAGCGCGGCAAATCCCAGCACCATGAACATGCCGGTCCCGAGATTCAACGTATTCGACCTGCGCATAGCGATGCCCTCTTACAGAAATGCTGCCGTCAGCAAATAATCCAAAAACAGGATGACCACGGCCGATGTCACGACCGTACGTGTGGTGGCACGACCGACGCCCGCGGCGGTGGCCATGGCGTAATACCCTTCGTAGACAGCGATCAAGCTGCACGCAACACCAAAGACCGCGCTCTTGGCGATGCCCTCGGTGATGTCGGACAATCCCACGCCCGCACGCATTTGCGACCAGAAACTACCGGAATCGATGCCCATGATCTGCACACCGATGAGTTGGGCGCCATAGATGCCGATGACACTGAAGATTGCGGCCAGAAGCGGCATCGCAATCACGCCGCCGAGGAAGCGCGGCACGACCACTCGCTTGATCGGATCCACGGCCATCATCTCCATGGCCGACAACTGATCGGTGGCGCGCATCAACCCCAACTCGGACGCGAGCGCCGTACCGGCACGGCCGGCGAACAATAAGGCGGTGATCACCGGTCCCAGCTCCTTGACGAGGCCGATGGCGGCCGCGGTGCCCAGCGCTTCCTCCGAACCAAAGCGCTGCAAGAGCTGAAATCCCTGCAATCCGAGCACCATGCCGACGAACAAACCCGACAGCATGATGATGACGAGCGACAATGCCCCCGCATTCCAGATCTGCGCCATGATGAGATCGAAGCGGAGCAACGCGCCCGGGACCAAGATGATCAGACGTAGCAGAAAGCGCACCTCCGCTCCGAGACCGATCAGAGAGTCGCTTGCCCGATGCCAAAGTTCTTTCACGACGCTCAAGAATCCTCGCCGGTGGCCAAAAGCTCGCTGAAGTAATCGGGTGCGGGGTAATGGAACGGCACGGGTCCGTCCGCGAGCCCCCCCACGAACTGGCGCACGATTTCCGACGGGTAGGATCGAAGCTCCTGGGGAGTCCCCTTCGCGACGACCTTCCCGCCCGAGAGCAAAAAGACATTGTCGGCCACGGTGGAGATCTCTTCGACATCGTGCGAGACGACGATACTGGTCAATCCCAGGGTGTCGTTCAGCCTTCGGATCAGACGCAGAATCACCCCCATCGATATCGGGTCCAGCCCGACGAAGGGCTCATCGTAGATCAAGATCTCCGGATCCATCACGATGGCACGCGCCAGCGCGACGCGACGGCTCATGCCGCCCGAGAGTTCCGATGGCATCAAGTAGGCGGCTCCACGCAATCCCACCGCCTGCAATTTGGTCAGCACCAATTGACGGACCAATCGCTCGGGAAGATCCGTGTGCTCGCGGATCGGGTAGGCGACGTTATCGAACACGGTCAAATCGGTCAGCAGAGCCCCATTCTGGAACAACATGCCCATGCGGCGGCGCAGCACGTACAGCTCCGCGCGCCGCAACGTGCGCAAATTCTGCCCAGCCACCTCGATGGCACCGCTGTCGGCCCGCACTTGGCCCGTGATGAGCCGCAGCAACGTCGTTTTGCCCGTGCCGCTCGGTCCCATGACGGCGGTCACGCCACCGCGCGGGATGGACATGTCGAGTCCCTCGAAAACCGGCCTGCCGTTGACGGCGTAGCCGAGATTACGGATATCGACTATTGGAGATGATTGGTTCAAGGAGTTGCCAGCAGGCCGGGCGTCGCGAAACAGAAGCCCGGCCCGCTCTCAAGGATTATGCCGCGGAACTTTCCATCGCGGTATTGTACGTGCCGCCCGCCGCCAGCCTGTTGAGCTTGGCACGCACCGCCAATGCCTTCTGGCCTGCAGCGAAACTCGCCGCTTTTCCGGCCCAAGCGCTCAACGCGTCCTCTTGCAGCGCGCGGCCGTAGCTGAACGTCAACGGCCATGGCAAGGGACCCGCGGCATTCATGAGGCTCAAGTGCAGTGTCGCCTCGGTTGGGCTCTGGCCACCCGACAGGAACGCAATGCCGGCCACCGCGGACGGCACCTGGCGCTTGAGAGTGCGCACCGTGGCCTCCGCCACGTGTTCGGGAGAGGCTTGCTGCGCACATTTCTTGCCGGCGATGACCATGTTCGGCTTCAGCACCATGCCTTCAAGATAAATGCCCGCGGCGAACAGGTGCGAGAAGACGCTGTCGAGTACCACATTGGTAACCGACTCGCAGCGCTCGATGCCGTGGGAGCCGTCCATCAACACTTCGGGCTCGACGATCGGCACGATGCTCGCTTCCTGACAGAGCGCCGCGTAGCGCGCGAGCGCAGCGGCATTGGCGTCGATCGCATACGCACTCGGAATGCCGCTGCCGATGTCGATGACGGCGCGCCACTTGGCAAAGCGGGCTCCCGCCGTGTAGTAGCCGGCCAGGCGCTCACGCAGGCCGTCGAGGCCCTCGGTGATCGTCTCGTCGGGATACCCGGCCAGCGGCTTCGCGCCCGTGTCCACCTTGATGCCCGGTACCATGCCCAACTTGGACAAGTACGCCGGGAACGGCACGCCATCGGACGTTTTCTGATGCAGGGTTTCGTCATACAAAATGACGCCGCTGATGCTCTCGGCCACGCCCGGTGTCGTGAACAACATCTCACGATACAGACGCCGGTTTTCCTCGGTCGACTCCAGTTTGATGCTGCCAAAGCGCTTACCGATGGTGCTCGTGCTCTCATCGGCAGCTAAGATGCCTCTGTGCTTGGCAACCATTGCGTGCGCCGTGGCGCTCAACTCTGCAGTGTTCATGTCTGAAGTCTCTCGTTTCTTGATGACGGTGCGGCGCGGCGGATGATATCAAAAGCCGTTCAATTCCGCCTTGAGAGGGCAACTTCCACGTCCTCTTGCTGGCGCTTCCAAGTAAATAGGACTAAAATTGTCCCACTTAATGCCTCCGAATGGGAGATGCCTCCTCATGCTGCGAATGGGTAAGTTAACCGATTACGCGACCGTTGTGCTCGCGAGCTTGGCGCAGGAACCTGCGCGGCATCGGGCTGCGGCGGAGTTGGCGGACAGCACGCGGCTCAAATTACCGACGGTAAGCAAGGTCCTCAAAGGCCTGCAGCGCGCGGGCTTGGTGATCTCGTCCCGCGGTTCGCAGGGCGGATACCGCCTTGCGCGTCCGCCTGAGGAGATTACCGCAACCCAGATACTCGATGTTTTCGAAGGCCCTATCGCCATTACCGAGTGCAGCGGAGCGTCGAGCCGCTGCGGTATCGAGCGTCAATGCCGGGTCGGTGGCGGGTGGCAGCGCGTCAACATCGCCATCCGTCATGCCCTCGATGACGTCACGCTTCATCAACTGGCGGGCCTCGATGCCGGTCCACGATTCGGCAAATTCGCGGCGGAAACCCGCGCCGATGCCCCCCGCACATAACGACATCACGATCACTGGAAATACCTGTGTCTAGCAAAACTCAAGACGTGGAAGCGCTCCTCAACCAAAAGTACCGGCATGGCTTCGTCACGGACATCGAGTCCGACAGCCTGCCGCCGGGCCTCGACGAGGATGTCGTGATTGCGATATCGCGCAAGAAAAACGAACCGAAGTTCCTGCTCGATTGGCGCCTCAAGGCCTTCCGCCACTGGCAAACCATGCAGGAGCCGGCGTGGGCACACGTCCACTACAAGCCCATCGACTACCAGGACATCGTGTATTACTCGGCGCCGCGTGCGCCGCTCAACGCGCCCAAGAGTCTCGATGAGGTCGATCCGAAGCTGCTCGCCACATACGCCAAACTCGGCATACCGCTGCACGAGCGCGCGCGGCTCGCCGGCGTTGCCGTCGACGCGGTGTTCGACAGCGTCTCGGTGGCCACGACCTTCAAGGACAAACTGGGCAAGGCCGGGGTCATCTTTTGCTCGTTTTCGGATGCCGTTCGCGACCATCCGGAGCTCATCGAGCGCTATCTGGGAACGGTGGTCCCGACGGGCGACAATTTCTTCGCGGCGCTCAATTCCGCGGTGTTCTCCGACGGTTCGTTCGTCTACGTGCCTGCCGGCGTGCGCTGCCCCATGGAATTGTCCACCTACTTTCGCATCAATGCGGCGAAGACCGGCCAGTTCGAGCGCACGCTGATCATCGCGGCCGAGGGGTCATCGGTCAGTTACCTCGAGGGTTGCACGGCGCCGATGCGCGACGAGAACCAATTGCATGCCGCGGTGGTGGAGCTCGTGGCCCTCGATGACGCCCAGATCAAGTATTCGACGGTTCAGAATTGGTACCCCGGAGATGAGAACGGCCTTGGCGGAATCTTCAATTTCGTCACAAAGCGCGGCGAGTGCCGCGGCCGAAATTCGAAGATCTCGTGGACCCAAGTCGAGACCGGATCGGCAATCACCTGGAAGTATCCGAGCTGCGTGTTGAAAGGCGATAATTCCGTCGGCGAGTTCTATTCCGTCGCGGTCGCCAACAACTATCAACAGGCCGATACCGGCACCAAGATGATTCATATCGGTCGCAATACGAAGAGCACGATCGTGTCGAAGGGCATCTCGGCCGGGCATGCCGAGAACGTCTATCGCGGGCTCGTGAAGATTCTTCCTAGCGCCGACGGCGCCCGCAATTTCACGCAATGCGACTCGCTGTTGATGGGTCCGGACTGCGGCGCTCATACGTTTCCGTACATGGAAGTCAAGAATTCGACCGCCACCGTGGAGCATGAGGCGAGCACATCGAAGATCGGCGAGGATCAATTGTTCTATTGCCTGCAGCGCGGCATCTCGGCCGAGGATGCGGTCAACATGATCGTCAGCGGATTTTGCAAAGTGGTTTTCAAGGAGCTGCCCATGGAATTCGCCGTCGAGGCGCAAAATCTGTTGAGCGTGAGTTTGGAAGGCGCGGTCGGTTAATCGGGATTTCAAGGACACTATTTTGCTTACCATTTCCAATTTGAGCGCTCGCGTGGCGGGCAAGGACATCCTCAAGGGCGTGAATCTGGAGGTCAAACCGGGTGAAGTGCATGCCATCATGGGGCCGAACGGCTCGGGCAAGAGCACGCTCGCCCAGGTGCTCGCCGGCCGCCAGGATTACGACGTGACGGGTGGCACGGTCACGTTCGAGGGCCGGGATTTGCTCGCGCTGCCGGCCGAGGAGCGCGCGCGCGCGGGGCTGTTTCTGGGTTTCCAATATCCGGTCGAGATTCCGGGCGTGAACAACGTGTATCTGCTCAAGGCGGCGCTGAACGCAAAGCGCAAGGCCGCCGGCCTGTCCGAAGTCGATGCTTACGACTTTTTGGCCCTCATCAAGCAAAAGATGAAGCTCATGCAGATGAACGAGGCATTCTTGTCGCGCGGCGTGAACGAGGGATTCTCGGGCGGCGAGAAAAAGCGCAATGAAATTCTGCAGATGCTGGTCCTCGAACCCAAACTGGCGATCCTCGATGAGACCGATTCAGGACTCGACATCGACGCCCTCAAAGTGGTCTCGATGGGTGTCAACAGCCTGCGCGATCCGACCCGGGGCGTGGTGTTGGTCACGCATTACCAGCGCTTGCTCGACCATATCGTGCCGGATTTCGTCCACGTACTGTCGGGTGGACGCATTTTGAAATCCGGCGACCGGACGCTCGCCTTGGAACTCGAGAAGCGCGGTTACGATTGGGTACAGGGAACGGCGGCATGAGCACCCACCCGCAGCCCACCGCGGCGTCACCGGCGCTGCGCTCGTTCGAGGCGCAGTGGTTGGCG
>Ga0116227_10010407_pt1 | contig 16271 bp, 9 predicted proteins | sample S1TSphgellanicum_FD_89693 | JGI IMG/M metagenome (GOLD analysis project Ga0116227, IMG submission 89693) | Host-associated microbial communities from peat moss isolated from Minnesota, USA - S1T2_Fb - Sphagnum magellanicum MG | ecosystem: Host-associated > Plants > Peat moss > Unclassified...
AATTCTGTAGGAAAATAGGTCTCATATATAGGTAAATAGGTAGGAAAATACGTAACTAGTAGGTAAGTAGATGATTTATACATAGGTAAAGGCATTTTTACTACCTACCTACTAACAACCTGCTTGGTAGGTAGATAGGGGAAAAAAGCAATGAGGTAACCACCATGGTTAGCTAGGGAACTGGAACCCAACAGAAAACTGTTTCCTGACCACTTACCATTCATCCTTGTGGTGCGCTGGTGGGTGCTGGTTCACTGGGGCCTAAACTGCCCACGTCTGTCGTGGAAGAAATTCGACAGCTTCCTTACGGCCGGTACCTTCCTTCGGGGGGAGCTTCCTCAAACGCTCCATACGTGTCTCTATTTCGTAGGCAGTCCCCCCCTCCCATTACCTTTACACAAAAGGGGATTACAGTATTAGCCTATAGGTAGGGCTTTGCCCATAAGTTTGTAGCAAAAATATTGGCCTCCAATTTCTATTATATTAAAATTCCTCCAGTGGTTTTAATATTTGTGTCAAGGTTCTTTTTCCCTTATTAGTTGATGTCAAATTTTTTACAAATTTATTTTTCCAAAATCTTAACAAAACTAAGTCAAAGTTACACTACCCAAAAAAATTTCTAAGGGAAAAAAAAAATTAATAATAATAATAACAAAGTGCACAAGTAATGTGCTAGAATCATGTCTGCAAAATAGCTATTACTTACACATTGAATTGCTAGTTCACTCAAAATAACTAAAAAAACAAATTCAGAGCACCAAATCCAGCTATCTCATTGGTGTGGAAGAAAAAAAATCTTCAGGCCTACACAGGACCCTATTTGGCCCAACATTTCCTTTCTATCATTTCCATTGGTCTGGTAAAATTCTCACGAACCTGCCAAACCCTATCACACATTTAACTGATAGTTCCCTTGAGATAACTAAGAAAAAAGTTTCAGGCCACCAAATCCTGCAATTTCATTGGCTAGAGAACATATTTTTCGGCACACACTTACACACAAGCCTCTTCAGCACCCGCTGTATATATAACACTCGTCATATACACACAGGGTTTAAAAAAAAGCAAAACTGATTGTGTGTGTTTGTAAGGATACTGTGTTTAGATTCATTATAGACTATAGTAGCTTAAGGGACTTCGACCCTAAGTAATAGGTCTATTTTTATCAGAGGATTTTTGAAAGATGATATTTTGGCTTGTGTTGAAACTTGAGAGTAGTTATAGAGTTATAATATCTTGAAGGATTTTATTTTTTTCCTTTAGAGGAATTTTTTTAAGATTGGATTTTTTGCATGGTGGAATATTTGAGTTTCTATAATTCTTCTTTTGCTTTAAGATACTTTTTAATGTAAATTGCAAGGACACATAGTTTGTGTATGTCCGCTGCATGGCTTTACGCCACATGGATAGTCCTGGTTGAAAAGCCCTTAGTCCTTGAATTTTTGGTCCTTAAGTTAAGGACCGGTCCCATTACCTACCTGCCTGGGCCCCTCCACCTTCTGCTCTCTCTCTCTCTCTCTCCCCTACGCCTCGTCATTGCACACGTCCTTCGCCTTGTCTTTGCGTTGGCGCGTTGGGCTGGTTGCGTCGCTCTCCACGCGGGACCGACTTGTGCGAGAAGGTTCTGTTTTCCTGCGCTAGATGTTTGCGTGCTCCTCGCGCTTGTTTGAAGCTCTTGTATTTGCTTCTTTGTTGTTGTGTGCATCCATGCGAGCTAGCAGCTTGGCGGAAGAGTATAAGTCAGTTATCGGTGATAGGAAGCTAAAAGTAATATTGCAAGCTGTGTTTGATAAGAAGATCCGACCTCCCGCGTTGCAACAGTGTTTGGTACACAGTTTGCTTGACAGGACTCTTGGTGCTACTAAACAGTAAAGGAGAAGCGTTTTTACTTCAGATAAGGTTTCTGCGAGTTGGATAGTTTTGTGGCGGCGGCGGTTGTGAATTCATTTGCTGATTTCTTCAGGTGAGTTTTTTTTTCTGTTTCGGTGAACCGGAAGAAACTGCGATCGGAGGATTTATTTTTCTTCTTCTTCTTTCTTTTTTTCAGTGTGATTTGGTCTGTTGTCGTCTGAAAGCTTCGAGATGATTAGAAAGAATTTGAGCTCTACATGCTAGATATGCGATCTTTGGAGACAAGGCAAAGGGTGTGTTCAGAGGCGAGGTTTTTACTGTTTTGTTTTCGTGCGTGCGTGCTTGTCGCTTTCAGGTACTTTGCGAAAGAAAAGGGGTTTGCTCGCAGCTATGGCATCATATGGTAAGCCGACCGCTCCACCCTATAATCAGGGGCAGAGCTGGCAGCAGCAACAAACTCCAAGCTATGCAGCACAATCCGGGAGCTCGTACTACGGCCAATCGACGCCGCCAAGTCCTTATGGTCAACAACAAACGCAGTACGGGCAGACGCCTTCGTCTGCATACTCTTCATATGGACAACAGCCGTCTGCATACTCTTCATACGGACAGCAACCGTCTGGATACTCGTCCTATGGACAGACGACATATCCTCCATACGGACAAACCCCCTATGGTCAGGTGCCTTCTTCGAGGGCACGCTTTCCTCCAGGCACAGAGCCTGAAATAGTGCGTGTTTTTGAGATGGCAGACACAGATGGAAGTGGAACAATCGACGCAAAGGAACTGGCAAGAGTGTTGTCAGATTATTCACCATTTAGTCCTCGCACAGTGCGGCTGATGCTCCACATATATGCAGATAACAGTTACAACACCAGTTCTATCGGTACCCCTTCTTCCTCAAACTCACTTTGGGTTTTGTGTGAACAGCATATTGGACATGCAGGAGTGTAAATCAAGCACAGAAAAAAAATCCAGGCAGATGTCGTTGGGTCACCTGGGGAATTGGATGGCCTGCTGTAGAATCTAAGATGTAGGTTTGATTGGGAAGAGTTTCCAGAAATCCTTTGGAAAGCATTTCGACTTGTTGAATTGGCATCAAAGTTCTTATGCTGGCATTCGAGCTAGGTTGCTGATTTCCCAGCTTGAATTGGTTTTTGAGCTGCTGCAGGACCAGTAGGTTTTGTTCCATTGTGGAGGGCTATCAAGCAGTGGCAGGTAGCAATCTCATTACCTGCTAGTTATTTTACTGCTTCTCTACTTTTGGTGACGTTGTAGGACTGGCTTGCTATCTGTTGTGTTCCTGTGTTAGATAAGTAGCCAATTCCATGTTATACAGTGAAAAATCATGATGTGTGTGATTTGCAGATTTGTGATTACCTTCTGATAAGTGCTTCTAGTATGCCATAGTGGTATAAGGCTTGAATTAGGTTCTGAACCACAAATCCCAAGTGCTTGGAATTTGCTAGAAATGTTTATTCTAGCCAGTGTTAGAATTTTATGCATTTGTGTGTTGGTTGTCAGTTAAGAGGCATAGGCACATTTGCTATTTTGAACATGGATCGAAGTTGTTTGATGCTATCTTTTATTTGCTGCTGTAGATCGTGTTTGAGAGATTTGATAGAGACAGGAGTGGAACGATTGAGCTGAATGAGTTACGAGAGGCACTACGCAGTCTTGGGTTCAATATTCCTTCGCAAGTCTTGCAAATACTTGTGTCTACATATGACACAACAGGCCGAGGAAGGAGCATTGAATATGATAACTTTATTGAGTATGTCACATACTCCCCCCTCCTTATGTCAATATAGCAAACCTAGTACTGTTCTGAGGCATCATGCATTGTCAACCCAAGAACATAGCCAGACTACTGTGCTGGTGTTTATTTCATGCTATGGTGATCTTACTACTCTGTGACAGGAGCCTTCCAGCTATTATGGCAAATAAGTTATAGGTGTGTGTGGTCGAACATGGAAGCTTTATTGTAGAGCATGAGAAAATCAGTTATTTCTTCTTTACTAAACTCTCTGTTCTTGTTGATTTGGTCCTTTTGATGTCACCTTGCAGGTGTGGACTCATTGTTAAGGTATGCTGACTCTTCCAGTTGTAATCACTATTTTAGTTTGTCTCTCCATTTTGGGTCTAGATGGGGAATGTGCTGCTTCTCTGGAAAAGTAAAACCTGAAGGGTCACACAAAGAAGAGTCCATGAATTTGATAACATGAAACCTGAATGAAGGATGGTTAGTATTCAAATGCATATCCTGTTATCAAGCATTAATTGTATGTGCTACTGGTTGTGCAGGGATTGTCAGAGAAGTTTAAGGAGAAGGATATAAATTTACAAGGATCTGCCACCCTAGATTATGAGACTTTCATGCTCATGGTGTTACCTTTCATTGTTGCTTGAGAGCAGCCAATAGAGCTTGCAGCTGCAGATAATCAGGATGGTAAGTTTTTTCAAGTAAGATCTGCAATATTTCTTTCCTGTAATTCTACCACTCACAACATTGGAAGATTACAGTAATAGCCACAGGCGGAATCTCTTCAAATAACATTGATAAACATGAAAAGTAGTTTTTGAGATGAGGGTTTTCTGAGTGATTGATGATGGGCCAAGTTGTCTAGGGTCAATGCAAGCCAAGATATGTATGTCCTTTTTTTTGAGTTAACTGTGCTACAGACCATTCATTGGCAGGATACTCTGGCTTAATGTACTCATTTCCATGCTGTGGTGCTTTTGCAGGGTACTAGTTTGTAATTTACTCTACCAGATGAGTGCAAGAGCAGATTTCTTGCATCATATGAATTGTTCATCATCTATGGAACAATAAGCAGAGTTTGATAGGTTTGACATGGTTCAATGATCTATACTGAGTTAGGCATTTTCTATTTCAACATATTTGAATGGTTTCAAATAAAGTTGAGCCTCTGAGTAGGGTTCCTTATAGAGGCAAAAAAAGATCTATGAAGAGCAGCAGAATGCATGAAATTGACAGCAACGATGTGGGGACAGAAAGTGAGAAGAAACCCTGGATGTAAAATCATTTGAGGTTAACATACATTTGGTAAAATGAATTATGACGCAAGACTTGAGATTTGTTAAAGTTGGCTTTATTTATCATCTTATGTGAGGGACTTCAGACATGTCAGCAGGAAATCTGAACACTTCTCCAATATCTTGGTTGAGAGGGTGTGGTTCTTGGGGCAAGCAAAAGGGAATTTCTGGCTTCTATGGATTGCAATGGCACAGTAGTGAGTTCAGCAGACTGCAGTTGTAATTTGTGCATATCTCTTTAACATTGTTAATGAGACTGGTGATGTGGACCTCTATTCAACAACACTTAATCTAGAGGATTGCCTAAATAGAGCTGAATTGTTCACCAAAGATTCTGAGTTTTTAAGTCCAAACAAATTAACATTTTATTGTTGATTCAGTGCTGCTGTGGACTTGGAAGAATCCAGTCACAGGTTGAGAGTGAATTTCCTTTGTTCTTCAAGGTTTTTAGTAAGAGTTTGAATTCACTTCTTTGGCTCTATATCATCTCTTCCCTTATTCTCCTCTTAGCTTGAACCATGTGTTTGGTGGCCTGATTTCTCCTTGACTTGGAGTGAATGGCCCCTTTTTTATGAGTTTTGTTTCTCAGGTTTCTTCTTTCTTCAATTACAAGGTTGATTGTCTCACAGAATTCAAGCGTTAATTCCTTTTGGTTCCAATCAATATTGCTTTGCTCTCAACTTGGTTCTCATCAGTGTCAAGAGTAAACTGTACTGATGCTCTGACCAGTTGTCTCTCTGCCTCTTTAGAAAGCTAGGTGAAAATGTCAGATCTATGCTCCCAAGTGCTGACAAATCTCTTAGTTTTGACCACAGAACACTTTCTTTTTGTATTGGTTTCTCTGCAGATCTTTGGTTGTGCAGTTTTATTGGAAGTTTTGTTCTTGTCCACAGAGAAAGAGCCTGTGAGCAGACAATACCTTTCAAACTTGTTGTGTGTGAAGATGTTGCATAAATTTCCATTCCAGTTCCTGCTGCCTTTGTGGTGTACATATATGACACATGCTCACTGCAAGTACCATTCATGCTTTTTGTGTTTAAATTGGGACAATCCTTTCTGAGATGGGACTCCTGCTGAGCTTCAAGATTACAGAATGATCTGCTGAATGTTTTGGTCAAACTAGATGGTCTGGGTTTTTGTAAGAACTCTGCCATACATCATATTTAACTAAATTTGGTGTGGAACCTCTATTCTCATTGGGGCCAGCAAATTCGATGAATCAGAGAGATGATAACTTTGTAGTGTTTCAATAAACTATCTGAGAAGATACTGACTGGTGTACAAAGCTTTGTCATACAATCAGGGTCATTAATGTTGAAAGATTTGTTGTGATATTTCTGCTGTTGTTATGGAGTACAGCATTTCCAATTGCTAACATATAGGCTTCATGTGCTCAGGTTGCAGGCACCTGCAACAGAACGCTCCTCCATGAAAGTCTAGGCCGTCTGTGGCTCCTAAACCTCAGGTTCCATTCTTATTGCAGTCCCTAGCTTCAGTTCAGATGAGGAAACCTTGTGACACTGCTGAAGGTCAATCCTTGAAAATTGCAGGTCCCAGCAAGAGGATATGTCTTTTTGGATGTGTTGGGGTGCAGGAAGGAGCTGCTCCAGTAGAAGCCAAATTGGGTTGCCTGCACTGTGATAAGATCAGAGGCGTTCTTAGGAAGATGGCATGATCACCCTCTGAATAACAGTAGCCACATTGAAGACCATGTTGAGGACCTGAAGCTTGCAGGTCAACATGATAGCATTGCAGGAGCAGTAATGGACCCAGATTGAGTATTTGGATACTTTTTTCTTCTTCAAAGTTGTTATCTTCTTGCAAACTCAGGGAGTTGTGTTGTGGTTAAGATGTAACTGCCATCAAAGCCTGTCCGTTTCAGTTTAGAAAATTCTCAGAAGCAATTTTGCTTTTCACGCAATCACAGACATTGGCTTAAAATTGCCGAACTTGTGATAAAGGGAAAACTCTATGAATTTTGTGATCTTGAACCAGAGATGGGGCAGAAAGTAATGGCATGTTGGTTCCAGCTTTGATTGTGTGATAGATTGTTAAAGAGTGCCTTCTCTTGCTATGGTTTCCACGCTGAGTGCTACACTTGTTCAGACAAAGGGAAAGTCATGGAATGGTTTGACAGGATCCATTTCTTGCCACACAGAATGGAGTTCCAGAGAATGACATTATCCAGAAGTTGGTGCAACTGGAGATTACCTTTGTACAGCAAGCTCCTCTAGCCTTTTCAATGTGGTAAGTGGCTTGCTATACTCATGAACAATGCTCCTGTTTCATTCCTGTTGGCACTGCACAAGATGCAAATGGTTTGTGAAAAGCATCCAGATGGGTATATGGAGTATTTAGCTTGAATATTACTGTTTATGAAAATATATATAAGTTGGCAATCTGCTGGTGGAGTATAGGTTATTGTTCTTTTTGGCATTATCCAAACCCTTAAACAAGTACATTGCAATTTGAAGCACGATTTTAAATCAGTCACAATGTCTTGTATGGTCCAATTCTTTCACAATAGAGCTGCCTTTGCATTGAACTTGGAGCAATGCTTCATCTCCACATGCTAATTTCACTTTGTGAACATGGGCGCAAATTTCCATCTTCCATAGCTACAAGAGCTAGGTCTCACACCAAAAGAGAACATTGACACTACTCCCAACAGCTGGTGAGTGTTGAATGAAGGCACAGAGACAAAAATGAATGAGTGGGACTCAGAGGGGGGTGGGGAGGAGGGGAGTCATTATTGCTCCAAATGTTTTATCTGCTCTTCTATCTCTCTTTTCCCTAGGTAGAACCTTAGTGAACATTTGCAAACTGCAAACCTCATCCAAGAAGGTTGTAGCATTAGCATAACAATTAATCCTTAATTGTGTGCCTGCCACAATGTATGTGTCGGCAAGGTGCATGAGAATGCCTCTATGCCTTAGAATGTCTTCCCATTTGAAGTATGCACAACTGTAGCTTGTATGAAATTGAGTTATGCAGAACTTTTGCCTGCATGAACATGTCTTCAACCTCTCCACAAATCTAAGAAAAGAAATTGGCCTGAGGAATATTTTGATAGTTGTCCCAATGTCAATCAATCATCGTTGCACATGCAGCATTCTTATCTACTTCACAAGCATGGCAAACAAGGTATTGCAAATTTTAAAAATAAACCAATTGTCATAACTCAACTTACCCCATGTTTCATGCAATTATTTTTCTCATTCAGGTGAATCATCAGTATAAACAAATCCTCCACACCTGCAGAAAAGATATGGCAAGTTCTATTACTGACCATAAGATTTCTTGTCTAAGACAAGAAAACTGATTATGCTAAAATGTCATGTTTTTCAGATTGCAAAAATCATGCATGAATTGATTTTACAGCCACCAGAAATGTTTAGATTCCTCACAAAAATTTATGACCTTTTTTTTTTAAAAGTCCATATATAATCTTCTGCTTGAGCATGTATCTTAGATGCAGTTGAATGTTTGATTGGGTTCTTGTGGTGTGTGGTGTGATGTGTAGATAAAGCTCTTCATTGGGGCTATTCTTTCTAGCTTTATTTGGCTGTAGCAGAACCACATGTGGTAAATCGATCAGTGGTGACCCTAGTAAAAAGATTGGCAAGCACTGTAGATAAAATATGGGCTAACTATGCCAACAATATACACTACTGGTGGAGTTACCCTTGGGCTTTTGGATTGGGGGATTTTTGGGTGGAGCAAGCATGATTCAAATGATGCTTGCAGTGGCTCATGGGAGTTGTTGATTGTCTATGGACCATTGAAATTCTTTCATGAGGAGATGGTAAAATTGCAGAGGAGGAAAAAAAATATGGGTTGTTTGATTTTCCTTGTAGTGAAAAAGGGGACATTGTTGATGTAAGTTCTATATTTGATTCTCATCTATTCAATTTGCTGTAGTCTTGAGCTTTTGCCTGAACTTTGAGTTCAATTGTGCTTTCAATAAGACATAACGGTGTTGCCTAAAGGACATGTTCAAACTTCAGGGTTGAGCAGGATCTGGCCTTGAATGCTTGATTGTAGAGGAGCAAACTAAAATGAAGATATTCAAAAATGCTTATTTTGGAGCAATTGGTTCAACTTTTCGGTCTATTGAGTTAATTTGAGGATTATGTAGGCATGTATCCTGTGGTTAGTTGTTTAAAGAGTTGTTAAGTAAATGGCTCACATGAAATGCATTAATAGAGTGTTTTATGATTATGTAAATAATCTCATATCTACAAATCATCAATATTGATTAGCAAAATCCATGATAAGAATTTTGTCATATTCTAATTATGTGTGATGTGCATTAAACATTTGTATGTACACATCACTCACATTTGTACATTGTTAAGCTTTTCATCATCAAACATCATGTAATGTATGCAATATATTTGTATGGAATCTATAATGTACACATTGCATTTTTAATTCATATTCCCTTGCATGACATGTAAATCTCTTAAGGAAGGAAATGGAAAATATTAGATGAAATTTTTCTCTTCCTGGTGAGAACAATAGCAACCATGTAGAGTTCATCACCAAAAATAGTCAACATTTACTTTTCTACAAAAATAGGTCATACAAATACTTAGATGAAAGGTAACAATCCCTTCATTTATATCGTGACATCATATTTCACATATTATTGTCAAAACATGTGATAATTTAGCATACAATTGAACCATCCACATTTAATAAAACAACATTTATCACATCTTGAAAAACATGATAAACATTTACAAAACATACCAAACAATGAAGTTATGAGAAACTGTCCTTGAAGAATCCAGGTTACCTTAATTAGGTTGTCAAAACCTGGATTAGGTTTTTAAAACCTTGAAATTTTATTTTATTTACTGACCAGTACTTTAGCAACCATAGAGTTTTCAAACATTTTATCTCATCCAATCACATGTTACAATTTTTCACAATATTGTTCACACCATTGTATGTATATAAGGAACAAAATGTGAAAAAACATAATTATCATCTTATTCAAAAGGTAAATGTTCATCTATTGAACCTCAACAATAATTATAACTATTTGTTCCTACAAAATGTCATGTATCCAATCGATATATAAAGCATACTATTTGAAACTACATGTTTGTTTACAATCCAACAACAATAATTTCTCTATATATATGTGTGGATAATTCAAAGTATAATATCATCATATCTTGATGTTAATTATCACTTTATGATTGACATATATGCCCACTAGATTCCAAGTGCACAAGAACTAATTACTATATATATTGGATTATTTTTTTCATTTGGAAAATAAGTACTTGATAATCGAGATTACAAAAAAGCCTCCTAGAAATCCAATTTACCCATAGCTCCCTGGACATCCAGTTAGCCTTTTTAAAAAATCCTTGTACTATATATTTAACCCATTGACCGTGACATCAATAGCCATATGTTTTTTGAGTTTCTCATACAAACACATATTATAAGTTTCAATGTTTTATATATTGCGACTCGTCATTTGTATATGAAGATCAACAAATTTGTTTATGGTTTGGGGGGGAACCACAAATCTACATATTCGTTCATATTTTATGTCAATACATTGGATTTGATTCATTATCAAAACCATATTTTATCCATAAGATCATAACATTTGCATGTTATTACAAGTCAAGAAAAGGGTTATAACACATTAAACTATGAAAAAAGTGAGTCTATGCAAAAACCTAAATGTTTGTTGACATAATGTTCTCAACAAATTCTTCTATTTGTGTCCTTGAAATAGAATTCACATGATGTCAAGAAAAAATAATTATATCACTTAAATATATATGTTCATTTATGAAACATGCAACATGCCCAACATTCATATTATGAATATGTTTCTTAAAGTACCCCTTTTACTAGTTCCCAAAATCCTTAATCCTTTAACCTTTTGATAACTTACCTTCAATCAATTTAAAGCTTGCATCATGGACCTTCTAGGAAGCACTATATGCATACATACATACAACATGCAATCATAATTTCATGGTGTAATGCATATCATGAAGATTCATATCTTAATGTGCAATTTATGCAACAATTTAGACATCTCCATGTGTTCATCACTAATCATCATCCTTTAATTTGAAAAGACACAATTTGCAAGTGGAAGTGCTCCACATTCATTATCTTTTGTGAATGATGGTGAATGTTCAAAGTCATGGGAATGTGATGAATTTATGAAGAATAATCAAACTATTAAATTGGATTTCTTAAAAAAGTGATAACATCATCATACAAAATAGGAAAAGATCTATAACCATACACTTCCCTTGTCAAGTTTAGATTATGTGTACGATTTCATGATTTTGAACTTTTTTGCCCATAATATGTTATGCCAATATTATTGATGGTTGTACATTCCTTCAAGATTTAACATAGGAAGGGAATAAATGTGATTACATGGGATCAACAACTTTCAATTCATATTTCAAGTTCAATTCAAAGCTCAATTTCAAAAATCACAAAGGTACAAATAGTAAGTAATAGCAATTCAACTGGTAGTCTTATTCAAAGGAAAACAACTATTAATTATAATAATTTGAAACAAACAAATTATATGAAAAACTAAGTTCATGTTTAGAGCATGCCTCCACTCTCCACTCCCCTTTCTATTCCCCCCAATGGTTTAATTTGCATCCACCATGATATACACATCTCTTTCAACTATATTTTTTTTTACAAATCCAATATGACACATCACAACTATTGGTCATCACCATGAAGCAACATGGTTTGCTCCCAATTCTAATAGCAATAACTTGTAAAGTCTTTCACATTCTGAAAGTCCTATGAATTATGTTCTTGAGCAGTAGGCAATGACAACTCTTCTCACAAACCCCAAGATTGGTGCAACAAAGAAAAGCATGATCAACAAATTACTCATCAATGTGGCACCAACTTGAAACTTATTTCAAAAGGTCAAACTTGTTCCAACATCCACATGCTTCCAAATGACTATTATATAAGCACCATCATCCTTGTTGTATCCATACATGGGACAACACCTTGTGGTTTTGATGGTGAATGGTTAAAGTTCATAAAGGTGGGAAGAAAGGAAACATTAAGCTTAAACCACAAGAGGCAACACTAAATAAGGTTAAGGAGTTTGTAAGAAATTGGTGTAGAATTTTGCCTTTTTTTGTAGGCCTATAAACATGTTGCATTCAACCTTTATGTATTTTTTAATGTAATCATTTTGAGATACAAACTAAAATAAATATACATGTGGAAAAATGCAAAACATTAACATCATGACAATCTATTTATTTTAAATACCTTTGTTTCGTATATATTACAAAACTATAATGCAAAGGTTCTAATAATGAGAGGTCAAATGAAGTTGTTCTTTGAATGTGCAAAACATTTTTATTAATGGAAAGTTTCATGCATTTTAGTAAGTCCATTTTGAGGATTGCTTTCACTTAGTCAAAAACTACACAAGGCCATGCAAATACATATCAATTTCAACAATTGATAATTAGTTTTAAAAGAGTATATAACATTGATATTTTAATAGGACATTATGACCACTTATGTTCTCATAATTGCATGGTTTGCACTTCAAACCAATGAAGTTGTGATCATATGGGTTGGCATGTCAATATACGTTTATAAAAAAAAAATCCTTCAACTTTTGAATGTAAATGACCTTAACCCATGCAATCATTTTGCTCCAATACACCTGGACAATAGGGAATTGAGCACACAACTACAAAACAATCAAAACATAAAATCTTCCTAAATAACCATTTCACACAAGGTTACATTAATATAATGTATTAGGAGGTGGAAAGATCACAAAGCTACCAAACCTTATCAATAATTATGTTTGAATCAATGAACAATTATAAATGTGTATGTTTTACATGTTCTATGTCAACTACCTCCAAACAATCAAAAGCATGGCCACCAAAATTACCAACAGAGTGAGACCCTACATTCTAACATCAAGCACACCACGCATTAAACAAACTTCCATAATGATAATGCATGATAAGAATACAACAAATTTTGTTAGTTCAAGCTTTTGAAAATTGCCATTGCCTAGGCATAATGAGACCTTGACACCAAGAAGATGTCCAAAATGATCAAGTGGAAGCATGTTCAATTTCACCTCATCCAAATCATGTATGGAATTATGAATCCTCCAAGGTCAAATTCACACATTCATGTAAAAGTCATTTAATTACTCGAATGTTCAATATTGATATTGCTATTACATATTCTAATATTGAAATGTTGCAATGTTAATGCACACTACATAAATTTTGCAAACATTTCATCCTTTTGACCTAAAACTCTTTGTAACCCCATATACTTGCTACGCCAAATAAACCTTTAAAAATAACCCTTTTTCCCATTTGAAGCAACACAATTACCTTAGTGCCCATCTCAATCTCTTCAACTCCACATATGTATGCATTTGGGAAAGAACTTGAAAAAAACCAATGCTTAAAGTCAACTCCTAATTCCTATAATCATGACTCATACATGGAGCTACAACCTTAATTGTGAAACTACAAATTTTGTGTATCCATGTTCCAGTTATCCCTAACATTAGTCCCAAGAAAAATCTTCCAATAAATTGCTCAAAACACAAAAAGCTCCTTTCCTCTTACCTACAAGTTCAACTACCAAATTTGATCATATCTAGTTTCACTTTATGCATTGTACTTCTACTTTAGACAATTTTAAAAGCACATGAAGAAAGAATAATCTTTGTTTCACCCACATTTTTTGATTCTATTCATTTGAAAAAACATGTGTTGTTTTTAGATTTAATGAATATCAAAACTCCAAGAACAAAATATTTTCAACATTGCAAAAAAAAAGGGGGGGGAAGAAAGAAAGACCAAAAACAAAATAACTTTAAGAAAAATTTCTAAGAGAATGATTGGCCTCATGAATTAATTTTAAGCATATGTTTTTGAGCTCACACCAAATGAAGCAACGCTTGGCTTACAAAAAATAATATAGAGTTGAAGAGTAAAAAAAATAAGGATTCACCTTTTACAACACACAACCATGACACAATTACTTACTGTAATTAACTCTTATGCATTTATTTTTTGCATGTCATTTCTACAACACAAGGAAACAAAAACAAAAATTGAAACCCCATAATCTTTCTCCCCTTCAAAAGTGATTCAACTTCATTTGAATAATAGTACATTTACCATTTCAACATCAGTTAATTAATTTTTAATATATGTCAAATTTGTTCAAAATCAACTTCCACAAGGTTGAAAGTTCTAAAAATTTATTTAACATTTACTATTGATATCATGCCCTATAGCTTGGTGGTGCAATATTCCTAAAAAATGAAAAATTATTTGGCATTTTTTTCCCACCTCAATTATATGAATTCCAAGATTTTTAAAAAAGATACTATTAATGTGAAAAAGATGCTAAAATGGTAAAATTGTTACAATAACATGTAAATGCATATTAAATTTAACATCTCATCTTAATTAGATGTCAAAAGTTGTTATGGAAATAAAAAATTCATCAACCTTCATAGGTGTAAAAAATAAAACAATGATATAACTTGAAAAATATTAAAGTACTTGTTACACATGAAACTCATCAGTGGATCAAAACTAGACAATTTTATTGCTTGAATGAGGCATGATGCAAACTAAAAGCATGAGATGGATTAAAAATACAAAAATCACAAGTTACATTGTTAAGATTAAGGGGTGGTGCCCTTTGGACCTTTTCTTATATTATTCAATGAACCTTATAATAAATCATTAACCTTTTGGAAAGTTCCACCAACTAAGCCCTCTATAAGTTTTATTAAATAAAATTTTTAAATGTTTCACCAACCATGTTTTCTATAAGGTTTCACCCATTCTTTTTTAAATCTTTTAAAAATTGAACTATCATTTTTTTAAAGCTTAAATATTAATTCTAGATTTTAAAAAATAAATAAACATATTTTTCATAAATTTTTTTAGAAACTTCTATAAACTTTCAGACTTAATCCTCAAGGACATTTTTGGAAATTTCTAAAAACTTCTAAATATTTTTATGGATATTTATTATTTTTTTTTAAAAATCCTAAATGTATTTCTCAAGGATATTTTGAAATTCAAAGAAACTTCCTTTATAATTTATTATCCATGAAAATATGTCGATTTTACAACAAACAACTTGCCCATCATAATATGGTTCTACCCCTTAGGCAAATTCAAATTCACAACCTTTAGTACCTTTAGGTCCATCACCTTAATTTCAAAAGCCTAATGACAAGGGGGCAAAATGTTTTTTTGAAGATGTATCCAATCTCCAATTGTAAAAATTTGGGTGGATTTTTGTAGTGTAGTTGTAAAGCACATTACAAGCTAAAAAATTTCCTTTACATAGGATAGCCATTTTGAAAACTATATTACCCGTTTCCACATGCAAGTAGGCATATTGTTTTTTTAAAGGCCCTTGTTTATATAAAATATAAAACAAAAGTCTAACAATGTTTTTAATTCACAAACCTTAATATTTACCCTACACATAAATTTTTAGACATGTTAAAGTCACCTTCACTTTAAGTGAACCAAATGTACTTCAATTAATAGGCTTTTGTGTGGCACATTTTGAAATAAATGTAACAAGTTAAATGTGGCCCAATGGGCCCAATTGTTTCAAAGGATAAGGTGCCCAACAAGAAAAATGATCTTATTTCTTTTGATTGTATATAATTCAATCATAGTTAAAATGATTTGATAATATTTATTTATTTATTTCATGTCAATAAATGATCGAGCGTCTAAAAATGTTGCATAATATGTCCATCATTGCATTTGGGACAACAATAATGAAAGTTTCATAATGTTGCACTATTAGGAAACATGGGTGTAATTCATTAACCTGTTTCATTGTGAGGCTTTAAATGTGAAACATGTTTGCCTATCCCTATCCCTAATGTGATTTCACCATGGGTGAAATTGTCAACCTCTAGGCCAATCTAATTCACTCAAGTTTATTTTTATGTTATTCAAATTATTGATGCATTAAAAAATTGGATACAAATTTGAAATATATTTATTATATTAATTCAGCAAGTCAGTTAGTCAGTCTCTGTGTGACAAGGCTATACCCAACTGATAGCTGATGGGCCAACACGGGTGGGCTGGGCACGGGAGAGGTTCAAGTTCATCCACAACAAGTTCAGGCATCCAGTGGATGGATGGTGCGCCGGTGGGTGCTGAATCACTTTGGCCCAGTGTGATCCGATGGAAACCGGTGTTCAGGCATCCAGTGGATGGATGGTGCGTCGGCGGGTGCTGAATCACTCTAGCCCAGTGTGATCCGATGGAAACCGGTGTTTAGTAGCAATT
>Ga0116227_10010408_pt1 | contig 16270 bp, 11 predicted proteins | sample S1TSphgellanicum_FD_89693 | JGI IMG/M metagenome (GOLD analysis project Ga0116227, IMG submission 89693) | Host-associated microbial communities from peat moss isolated from Minnesota, USA - S1T2_Fb - Sphagnum magellanicum MG | ecosystem: Host-associated > Plants > Peat moss > Unclassified...
GAAAAAAAAGACACAATTGTTATATTGTTGTGTTTTTGAAATTGGCAAACTTTTTTTGTGGTTGCTCATGGAAAAAAAAAAAAAAAAAAAGAATCCAAAACCCATGAAGCAAGAAAGAAAATATACCAATTGTATTTGTAACATTTGCAAAGGAAGTGGCGTTGTTGTTGTTGTTGTTCATTGCAAAAACCAAATCCAAATCCAAGCAAGCAAGCAAGAAATCAAGGAAAATGTGCTTTGTGATATTTACAAAGTGTTGTTGTTGTTGTTGTTGTTGATTGCGAAAAACAAATCCAAATCCAAATCCAAGCAAGCAAGAAAACACACAATTGTGCTTTGTGAAATTGGCAAAGTTTTGTTATTTGTTGTTGCTCATTGCAAAAACCAAATCCACATCGAAGCAAGCAAGAAAACACACAATTGTGCCTTGTGAAATTGGCAAAGTTTTGTTATTTGTTGTTGCTCATTGCAAAAACCAAATCCAAATCCAAGAAGCAAAGCAAGCGTGAAAACAGACAATGTTGTTTTATGACATTCGCAAAGTAGTGTTGTTGTTGTTGTTGTTGTTGTTGATTACAAAAACGAAATCCAAATCCATGCAAGCAAACAAGCATGAAACGCACACAATTTGTTTTTGTGACAATTGCAAATTGTTGTTATTGTTGTTGCTCATAACGAAAACCAAATCCAAATCTAAGCAAGCAAGAAAACACACAATTGTGTATTTTGTGATATTTGCAAAGAGTTGTTGTTGTTACTCATTACCAAAACCAAATCCCAAAACCAAGCAAGCAAGCAAGCCAGAAAACAAACACACAATTGTGTATGTGTGTGTGTGTGTGTGTGTTTGTGTTTTCCACAATTGCAAAGTGGTGTTGTTGTTGTTCTTGTTATAGTTGCTCATGCAGACTCAAGCCCTCAAATAGCTGTCGTAGTGTTTGTTGTAGCATCCAAACAACACAGCAACACGAAACACCATTCCGATCTGAAACTCACAAGAAACTCTATCAATGATGATGATGATGATGATGATTCTCGACCGTGCTCGCAGAGAAATTACTATATCACACGCAAACGCATGTGTTGTTGTTGTTGCTTGTTTTGTTTTCTCTCTATCTTCCTTCTTACAATCCGATGAAGCTTTGTGTTGTGTTTCCTAGCTAGCAATTACCTCCGCCATTTGTTTGCTGTTTTCTTTCTCACTGCAACTATGCTCTCAGCTAGCTTTGATCGTTGTCTTGGTGGACAGACACACGGAGAGTCGTAGTACCAGTACAAGAGGAAGGAAAATTTGAACCCGTTCGACGGAACGGCAACGAAGCATCGAACATCGGCTGTTGTGGTGACGGCGGCGTTCAAAGAGCGGCAGCAAGGAAGGCGGAGAAAGAACACGAAGAAGAGAGAAGAATCAAGACTCTGCTAAACTGTGTGACCTATTTTGTTGCTCTTCACCAAACGCCAAACCCTTGTTTCTCCCATCTGATCTCGTTGCTGCTACATCTCAGATGTGCGTGCACAGACGACGACGACGAAGAAGAAGAAGAAGGTGCGTAAGCTTCTTTGTCTTCCTGCTGGTAGTTTCTTTTCTGTTTCTTGCTTTCCCCGCGCTTTCTGTTCTCTTCTATTTCTCGTTCAAGATGATTTCGAGCTTCTCGTTGTCAAGAGATTTGTCACCAACACCTTGTATTTTGTTATGTTTTGCCTTCGGGGATGTAGAGGAGGAGAACTAAGAACGGTTTCTTTTCTCTCTGCTCTTTGTTTCCTTTTCTCTATCTGAAGATCCTCTGCTGGAAAAATAAAATCGCTTTTTGTTTTTGTTGTCGTTGTTGTTTCTGTATCTTTTCTTGTATCGCCATCACCCGGATCTGTCATTCTTGTTGAGATGTGTGGAAACCTTGTTGTATCTTCGCTTATTTTGTGAGTGGCTACGATGTGTTTGCACATTCTTTCATTGTTCTGTTTGTGACATCCGGGAAGTGTTTGGATCGTGTTTTCCCACCCCTGTTTATTGTTTGAGATGCGTTTTTTCTTCTTTCTCGGATTTCCCAAACTCTCGCTTGCATAGAGCAGCTCCAGTTCTGAGCTTTTTTCCACCATTCACTTCTTTGTGCTGGAATAATAATGCTGCAGAAAAGTAAATCCTTCCCTGAACCCTCTCATATACCTTGGGTTTGTGTTTCAAACCTTTGTCTTCCCTTTTGGGAATTTGAATGTTTCTTTCAAAAAATTGTCTTTCAAGAGCAACTTCGTTGTTGAATTTTTATCTGTAAGCATGTTGTGAAGTCTTTTGTCTCTCTGCTGCTGAGCATTCTCTGCATTATCACCACCATGTCATTACACAGGTACATACACAAGCTGCTTCAATCGCTTCCATCTTCTTGACAAGGTTTAGCAGGAAACCAGAAATGACAGGGAACCAGATCACAAGCATGTATTTGACATTATACAATTCAGCTCAATCCCTTGGCTGGTAAGACCCTCCCCACACCTCTCTCTCTCTCTCTCTCTCTCTCTCTCTCTCTCTCTCTCTCTCTCTCATGTATACCTATGTGAGCTATGTTGTGTGCTCACCTGTTGGAGAGCAAATTGGAGACTCTAGGGGATGAAGTTGGGATTAGGGGTTTTTGCCCTAGATCGGGGTTCATGCAGGATACTCCCCGATTCCAATATCTTTACATATGTGACTCTGAATGAATTGAAGAGATGTGTATTTTGAGAGGCTGTCCTTTTTTGGGGTTTGTCCTGGTGGTGCAATTAGGGCTTTGGTGCTGGCAAGGGTAATCCATCATGGTTTGCAGAGTAGGTCATTGATGGGTGCATATGCAGCAGCCGGTTACCTTGTACGTATGTGCCCTTCCTTTCACACTTGTTTCTTTTTTTTTCTGCTTGCCACACATTCAATTACTGTGTTTCTCTAAGAAGCACACTCAGGGCTTCTTTCACTTGTTCAAAGATCATGTACCTTTTAGGTCTGAGATTGTCAAACTAAATGACTTTCCTCCTAGATATGACGATTAGCTCTCATGTGCCAATGGGTCACATGTGCAATGTTAAAACCAGCAGATCTTCATCCATCCACAAGGCAACAACTTGGCCTTGCAGTCATAGATCAAGCTTCATCTGTTATTCTTCATTGCATATTGTCCACCAGAGTGTTCTTTACCAGATCCCAGTAAAATTTCCTAGGAACAAGCATTCAAACATAATCAATATGGTCTCTTCAACTTTGGCCAGCTTCATGATTTGTTGCATGCTCCATCCTCTGGTTAGCCTCTTATATGAAGAACATGGCATTACGGTCAGGAACTCATCAGTTCAGTTTGCCCGATGGACTTGGTGGGGTTAACAATCTCAGATTCTGAGGTGGGTTGTGCTGAATATGTGACAGGATTGCTTCAGCTCACAGCATTTCTAGAAGTTCTCCATTCTGCTCTTGGTTTGTGGCCCATCCTTTAGTTTTAGACAAAATTCAAGGCTAATAGTGCATGGAAATTTAGGTTTAGTAGACTTTTATAATAGCTTTTCTGAGCAAGATGAGAAGGATGTGGGAACTGGATGGGTTTATCATCAACCTGGAAATGAACATGAAGATAAACTGCCCAAGGAGGAGGGGGAGCTCTAAAGATACTGCTAGCTGAGTAGTTACAACAAATGCAAAAAGTGGGATGAGAACCCCATGTGACCTTCAATAGTTTCTTTTGGGAGATTGGGGCCATCTAAGGTTCCAGCTCCACACCTCTAGAAGGAGCCTTTCTGTTGGCTTTGGGATTGGTTCTTTTTGGGGCTTTCTTGAGTAAAGTACCATTGACTCCAGTGGTTTTGATGCTAACAATCAGTTTGGTTGGTGTACAATAGGGCTGGTGCACAGTTCAACACTCTACAACTTCCTTCAATGGCTTGGCCGCTCTCATGTCTTATTTGCAATCATTGCTCAAATTCCTGAGGTATTTCCAGGAAAAATTGTGAGAACATGACATTGACAGGGGAAATTTGGAACAAGTTGTGTAATGACAGTGAGTATTTCCTGTATTTAAGGTTGAAACATACTTATGTGCAGGTGCAAGAGCAACCACCAATCTTGATCACATTTTCAGCCTGGGCTCTATCAGAGGTCCTTTTTACATTCTCACCACTGTATTTGTACCAAGCCTTGTACTCAGAGAATTCCAATTTTTTGGTTACTTCAGGTGTGTTTAAGTTTTTAGCCGCAGTTCAGATGACCATTATGGGAGTAAGTTCCAAGGCTGTATGATGCTCAAGCACTTTATAGGGTTGATATGATTGTTAAGATTCTTACCAGTATTTCTTATGAACTCTGGGCATGCACTGTCCTTAATACAAGTTTCTTTAGGGTTGGGTTCCCTCGTTTCATGCTTCATTGCTCTTATTTTGTTAGATGCGAAATACCAATAACCTTGTTATTGGGTCATCTCTCCCTTCTTTTCAGGTTGACTTAAATTGAAATCATGGAGAAGTACCCAGTACACATTAAGATACAGATTTTGAAGTGGTTTATGATTCTGATCTCATTCCTGAGCTATGATGGTTATTGATGGTATGTGGGGCAGGTTATACGGTGTCCATACTATGCGCTCACCCTGATGGGTATGTGCCCACGCTGGTTGACCTGGCTGCGGTATTTTCTCTTGCCATGTTCTGTCGTTGGTCCCATAAATCTCTTTGCAGCTTACCTTGAAGATTAATTTTGTGTTAGTAGATTCTGCTTTTTCCGGTTTCAGTTTTAATTCTGTTCTCTTTGTCAATGTCACTTGGACCTTCCTCCTTCCTAAATTTATAATGTTTGTGGAAGTACTTTGTTATGCAGAATACAGAAGTACCCTAAATTATAATTTCAGGGACCGGTACTAAAATTATAATGTTTGTTTGCAGGTATACAGCTTTTATTGTGCTCTATCCAGTTGGGGCTCTTTATGGAGAGAGTAAGTTATTGTTAACTGTAGATGATCCCTGAGTCTTGCTGAATATAATAAGTTGTATGAAAGCCCCTCACCTGAAGCAATTGAAGAAGAATAAAGTCCCATAATTGGACATACCTCTGAAGGAACTGTTGGTTACAATATGAGACCCATGGCTTCTTGTCCAGTGCATAACAGGATGTTGCAGTGTCTGCAGGCCATTTACCAAGAAAAGGAGCAAACAGTCTTCTTATTCAGATTCAACACAGAGTTGGATGTTTCATTATATCTGATGTATATCTTAGATGTGCTCCTATATAGGTATTAAGACATTGGTTGATTGGGGTAAAGTGCAGTGCTGGTGATGTATCAATCGCTGGATCCCGTCAAACGGCGAAATGTATACAGCAGCATATTTAAATGGCTTCCCTTCAATTATCACTCATTTATTGTTGTAAGCATATTTTCCTCACTGAATCTTAATCTTCACCTCCTCATCCTCAAATCAGTTGTCCTGTAACAATCTGTTTAGTTCTTTGATAAGTAAACAAATGGTTTCCCAGTTTGCCTTCTCATTTTACATGGTCCGTTACCCTTAAATAGCACAATGGCCAGACTCTCTAATGCTGCAACAAAATTTTGTTTCTATCTAAAGGTCTGTTTCCAACGATGAGGTGCTAAGTGTTGCTTTGTTGATTGCAGGTGCTGATGATTTTGTATCCTTGTCTATGGTTGGTGCTCTATCTCCATATGTTCCGGCAGCGGCAAAAAAAGTTGTCAAAGAAAGGAGTTGTAAATAAACGAAAGACTCAGAGACCCAAGCGAATTGACTAGATCTTGGTGTGTTTCTAACCCATTTTAAATTAATTTTTGTGTAGTAGCTTTTGGTAAGACTAGCTCACTCATGTGACTCCCCTCCCCCACATTGGAAGTAAAATGTCTTCTCTGCCCTGTGCTGTATTATTGTTCCTGAAGCTCTAATCTGTGCTGAAAAGTTTACAATGGAAACAATTCTTTCTTACTGTGGAGCTTTCAACACGGCATGAACATGACACAATTTCCAAATCTTTGCCAAAAAACAGATTGTGTTATTTACCCAGTCTTGTGAAAAGGAATACCTGCTTACTCCCAAATTAATAGTCCAGGTAGAATCACTGCAGCTGGCGTACTTGTCACCACTCTGGTTCCTGTTTGAATCTACATGAGAAGTGTAATAAATAGGAGTGCCTGTTTGCTTCTTGGAAGTGGAATTTGATTTGATATGATGAGCTAGATACACATTGTGGTAATTGAGTTATAACATGATGAAAAGCTTGGTTCTGTCTTGCAGAAAAATTGTGCAAAGCTAATGCTTGCCCTATTCAAACAAAAGTTAGGGGTGTAGATTATTGTGGTAAAATAAGCCATTGGTGGCAGATTATTTGATTTAACAGCTTGATGAGATTCTACTATGGGCTCTCCCTGAGAGAGAGAGTGTAATGTAGTTTTCATTTGGTCTCACATTTTGAGGAATGTTCAGCAGGTGTTGCTGGGAACTGTGAATTCATTTTTTGTGAACTTCATGGAAACCTTTTTGTATTTTAATTCTTCCTGGTTTGTAGTTTTTCCATAACAGCCAAATCCAATTGGCACTGATTCTTGTATTGTTTTGTAGTTAATGTAAATCAATGCTTGTACATGTAAATTAGAAAGCTAAACAAAAAAGTGTGGCAACAAGTAATATGGGATAATACTGCATATGCAGAAGCTACTACTTCTGGACATTCAACTTCATGAATGGTACTATCTAGGGATGCTTGAAATTCTTGACAAATTGTTAAAAGTCTAGGGGAAGAACTGAAATTTGCCTATGAGTACTTTTTAGCTATACATTAAGAGTGATGGTCAATTATTGGTAATAAGTAAACACCATGTGTTATGCAGGTTTGTAGCTTGGTTTGACTTCCAAAACTAATTTTCTTGTAAATTTCATTCGACTCCCTGTGGGTACATTAAACTTGTGAGAAGGTGTTGACAACGCCTCAAAATTATCCAATGAAGTTCAACCAAAGAAACAAAATCCTTGCAATTGAGCATGACATTGATTACCACAATTGTGTTAACCCTTGGAATCAAAAACTTGAAAACCCTTGGGATGATTTCCCATCTCAAAAACTTTTGTTATGATTTCACAATTTGAAACCTTACAATGATTTCACAACATAGAAACTTCAACATTATTCCCGAACTTTGAAAACCTTTCAAAATCATTAAGATTTTATAAAAGTTACTAGAAAAGATCATTTGTGGACAAGCTCTCAAGATTCTAGATGTTTGTTTTATTGTAGAAATAGTATAATGTTTTAAAACACCAAGTTAGTAGAAGGTTTCGAAATATTTAGATACATCAAATTGGCAAAAGGTTTTAAAAATTAAGTTGACGAAAGGATTTCCAAGGCCAAATTTGTGAAGGTTTTAGAAATTTGATGAATTGTTATTTTGGAATAGTATTAAAGAGAGGTCTTGAAGGTATCAACCCTAAATCTCATTAATGCAATTTGTGATTTGTGTAATGTTCCTATGCTTCAAAATTGAATATTGTGTCATGTCTTGTCTATCAATAAAACCCTTATTTGTTATTCATTGCCTCAATATTTAAGCTTACCAAGTCTACATATTCATTTTCTTGAGTGTTTGTTTTATTTTTTAAAGATTTATCAATCAAATGGTCATGCATCTTGATGAATCACGATGGAAGAGTCCATTGTCACTATTATTGTAATATTACATTTTTCCAATGACAAATTCAAAACCTTTGTGAAATGAATGTTCAATTCGAAATTGATCAATCTCAAGCTATATCCTTAATTCTATAAGTCCAAGAGTTTCATGAAGCCAATGTGACTTCAAGTGTTACCTAACCTCCATATCAATGTGCAAAATAACTTGAAATCGACATGTTTGATAAGTTCAATGGAACAAGATCAAAATTTTAACATTTTATTTAACAAGTTCAACTCCTCATTCATTTGTAACTTGAGCATACTCAATAATGTTTCATAAGTGGGATTGGTTAGGATTTGCTTTTACCAATGGTCTTGTTATGGTTTGTGCCATTGCTTGAGAAAAAATCATTATTTATAATTTTGATATTTTCTTTGTAAAAATCATTGTAACATTTAGTGAACATGGTGAGAAGGTTACAAACACAAAATTTGGACCCTATTATAAGGATTTTTCTCACATCTATTTACATTACAAAATTTTGACAATGCACATGCAACGTCAATTGGGATTTTTAAAATTACATTAGTTAATTTTGTTGAAGTTTATGAAATGACATGAAAAACCTAATGCTCACAATGCCAAAAGTGAACATTATAAATGAATTATCATTGAAACCATCACATGTGATAATACATTATTTGAAAACCAATAAGAAAAAAGGCTGAAATTGTTCACATGCCATCCATGGATACATTTTCCAATCCACTACCTATAGCCCACAACTTGACAATAGGTAATAATTTTGTGCAAATTGACGTTGTGTAATTCAAACCTTTTATACATGAAAAGAAACATAGTCCACAACATTTAGAATTTTATTTATATTGTGAAGAATTTAAGCATGTTATACAAAGATGTCCAAACAAAAAAAAAAATTACGAGGTTCAAAACATATTAGCCCCTAGTGAAAAGGTCCAAGAGAAAACCAAAAATGTCTAGTCACTTCCATAAAGGCCTCAAAATTGGACAACATTACTTTTAAAAAGCAAAGGGTTTATTTCTACCTTTGGACCCTAGAGCTTGTTGCATGGTCCTTGTAAACATATATATCATAGGATGCATCATACATGTAGTAATTGAAATGTTTCTAACTTGGGCTAGGCATAGACATTAGGTTCTAGACTAGATTTGGTTACACTTCATTAAGTTGTTATCATTACTATTCAATCGTCCACAACTTTCATGCAATTGAACTTAGAACCTTGTTTTTAACGGTGGCCACATGTTTTATTTGTTTTCTTACTTTTATTATGATCTAATTAATATCCTTCTTATTTGTTTTCTAATTGGTTCAAGTTGTTCAAAAAAATAATATTGAAATAGTTTATGATGGATTTATCCATAAGCTTTTCAAGTCTTGTAAGTTTTTTTCCAATTGAAGTTCTAAAATCCTTCAACTCCTTTTTTTTCAACTCCTTCAAGTTCAACTATCATGTATGAATCCAAGTCATTTTAAATTCTTCAAGTTCATTATCAAGCAACATTATCATTCAAATATGTAAGATTAATTCATCAATGTTAATATAAAGTTACATGTTGCAAAGCTAATGTAGATAGATCACTTGGGATTGGTTATTAGCAATTTGTTTTGATGTTCAAAATTATTATATCAATCATAGTCACCTCTCAAAAATGAGCATAATAAGACACATTGTCAAGATTACATTCTGACAATTGGGAAAATCCTTTTCAAAAGGTGTGTTATGGCCATCGATATGATCAATATGTTGGGGTCTACTACAATAGTGTTTTCAATACATACATATATATATATAAGATTACACTTCAATATCACAAGATATGTACACTTGAAATGGATTCACCTATTATGAATTAAATTCCATTGACCCCAAATGTAATCATCTTGGTAATCAATCACATTACATATATGATGCATGAACCATGCTAATTGCTTTGATTTTCATGACAACTAATGAGTCATTGGGTCATTGGCCCAAGTATATTAAACCTCTTGTAAAGTCATTCATCCCAATGCTATTTCAATCAAAATGGGCTTAACTTCAAAGTTTTTTTGGAAATCAATTTCTTATATTATATAGTTAGTTAAATTTTTAATTATTTTACACATACAAAAATTACTTTAAATGACTAACTTTTGCTTCATTTGTTTCAAAACATTGAAACCAAAAACATGCACATTACATAATCGAGAATTCAATTATGGCTCTTGAACCCACATACATATATTTAACCATTTAGTACACTACAAAAGTAAAGCAAAGGTGGCATAGTTGGAAAGGGTGGGCAACTAGTGTTGGGTGGGTATGTCCATTTGAACATAATATTGGTATTAGGATTTTTTAAACTTTTACATGCTAGTTTGGTATGGGTATCTAGATTAATTTCATTTTCATATGTTGGGCCAATGTCAACAATTGTCAAAATGTTCTACAAATCATGTGTATGAACATGAACATTGAAACACTAACATACCAATTAATTAAATGTATGTATCTAGGTAGGTTCAAAAGTTGTTAAAACATTTTTTCAAATTACAACTTCGATTTTGATTATATCACCATAACTTTACCAAGTACATAACGTTGTTAATAAAACCATAATGATTTGGTTCATGACACATATGTGTAGGTAAGACACCAAACCATTGGTCCATTTATTACCTCACATTTAACATCCAAACTCAAAAAATAGTGAGGCATAAATGTTTTTAAAAGAAATCCATAACAACTTTTGTAATTAATTTAACCCTTCGCAAACATGAAATAACTCATTAGGCATTTTGAAGATGTGCCACTTTTACACACAACATTTCACACTCAAGCCTTCCATTCCAACTCATAAGAATCAAACTTACCTATGCATATTCAAACACAAATGATAGTTATTATAACCAATGTTGGCATATTCTTGGATTTTGAGGGGTTAAGGTCCAAGTTATAGGATAATGTCTAGGGTCTCTAAATCAAACATTTTAAACTATCTTGGAATTGCCATTGGAACTTGATCATGGAACTAACCTTTTTACAAAATTGAATTAAAACTTGAACTAGGGGTGATGTCCCATTTTAATTAAGTTCAAGTTCTTTAGGTACATAAGTACAACTTCATTAAAAATTTGTAAATTGGGCCTTACATTTTAAGCAAGTTATTACAGTTAATTGGTTATACATTATTAATATTACATAATTTTTTATCTTGAACAGTGTACTAGTTGAATAAACTAATATTTCAAAAAAAATAATTGGTTTAATTATGTGTAATGGGAATGGAACCAAGCCCTATGTTAAACCATACTAGCTCCAAATTCTTCGTGAAAATGATTGGAATTGAAGGTTGTCAAAATCCAAAGAATCGGTCTCAAGACCAAACCAAAGGTCTCATCAAAAACAAAAAAATTAAAACTAGGACCCAAAGGTTCCTTTTGAAATCAAGAAATGAACGACAATATTTGTAGCCTATAAATAGATCATTTCTAAGAAAAAAATGTAGGTATAAATCAATGTTGGGTAGTGTGACATAAAGAGCTGATATTCAAATCAATTTTCATTTTAGGTGCAAACCACCTCCCTTAAAATTTCCAAGGTATCATATGGACTTAAATTTACACCCAATGAGGTTACAAATGGACCTTGGGTCTAGTTTTCAAGTTAAATATAAAATAGCTACCTAAAAAGTAGGTGTTTATGGTAGTAGTAAGATTTGAACTCAAGACCTTTTCAATCTCAAGTCAAATGTTTTTACCATTAGGCCATAATCTTTAATTTATAAGGACAAGAACCTTTTGATTTAAACTTTACACATGCCAATGACTTTAACTTTAAAACCATTGGTATAAATGAAATCTAAAATAAAAACAACTATTATTGATTCATGTGAAAAGTTGTGACCTTGGGGTTAAGACATTAATCTCCCTCTAACGAATCTCGGGTTCAAATTTTAAATAGGTGAAAATTGGCCTTACTTGAAAACTAGTGGTTCTTTTTCTAGGGAAATTTTGAAAATGATGGCATGTATAAAAATTTGGAAAAACACAATTGTTCAAGAATTGAGCCATTTCTTCTAAACTCTTATAATAATTGCCCCAACATTCGTATAAACATGTACAATTGTTAATTTAAGTGAACATATTGGCAAAGAACCATGATATCTCCAAAGTATGACAAAATCTTATACAATGTTGGTAGGGGTTTGACATACCAAGATACACGCTTCAATTCATGTTTGACACAACATTATATAACACATCAATATTGGTAATAGCGCTCTCACATTCAAACAAACAAAACAAACAACATATGAATATATAAATTCATTTCATGACGTCAAATATAAAATTTTAATCAAAACACAACAAATGTAAAGATCAAAGTGCAATCATGTATGAAGTAGCATAAAATGGTCTCCATTTCAAATATTATATTATTCTCAAGTTTTATTAATTTGATAAAAAAAAAACCCTCATTTCAAATAGACGAAACTATAATTACTATGTTTGTGAATTTTTTTGCATTAAAATATTGAAGAAACATGTCACCTTGACCAAAAAAAAAACATATATAATCACATTTTTTTTCTTCTTGTGAACACATTGTTTTGAATATGTATAGAAATAACTCTTCATTCATATGATAGTGACATAAGTTAGATGAAATTCTATTGTATTATTTTTAATTTTCACACAAGAAAATAATTATATGTTACTTATTTATATTAATTCTTTTCAATCTCCCTTGCAAAAAGGTTTGGGTAATATCACATAGATTAATCATCATAGCACTACCTTCATGTCCCACAATTGTTTTAGGTGATTTCAACATGGACATAATTACCCACTCAAGTGATGCATTTCAAGATTCATAAATAATTGATTGGGAATTTGTGATATTAAATTGACAAGCTTTACAAAATCAAATCCCAATGAAAAATTGGGAAAGAATTTCATTTTCAAATAAAATGTTCTATTTTTTTGTGATGAGATTTTCCATTTTTGAGTGATATTTCCCATTTTTGTGTAGGAGGTTACATTTTGTGTCACAATCTTCAAATGTTAGTTAAAGCCCACATGCATTAAACATCCTTCATCAAACTTTGTCTAGCATGTAGAGTGAACATATTTTTGAAAAAACATGGATATTTGTTGTTTGTGTAGCGCACCTTCTCTTCCCTTCAAAGTTAAAACTTGTTTGACAAAACATTGATGATGTTGTAAATGTTTTGCTACCACTTCACTAGGATTAAGGATTCCAAGGAAACCATTGGAAAACCCCACCATTAACCTAGTTTCCAAATTTTAGAACAACAATGTTTTTTAAAATTTTATTTTCGCTTTTAGCAAAAAGAAAACTACGTAGAATAACCATGCATATGTCACAATGTCATTGCCTATTTTACATGCTGAACAAAATTCAATGAGGGGTATTTAACATGCCATTTATTTTGATAAAGCATTGGTACTAGGGCTTTATCCTACACTTAACAACAACAATATTTAGAATTTAAAATCACATTCAACTTTATCATCATAAACTTACTAGCTTCATCAGCTAATTCAAAATTCACACAAAATTCATTATTCCATGAAAAACGAAAATATTTCATGCATCATACGTGTTTTAAATGCATGAGATTTTTGTGCAAAAAACACAAACCCATGAAAAAATAATTTTTGCATGAGAAGTTTATGATGAATCATCAAGTTTATACTTTAACAACAAAAAAAAAAAGGTACATTATTTATCATAATGGACAAATGTCTCAAGTAAACAAGTGCATCATCAGCACATTTTTTTTGGGGGAAGGGGAAGGGGATTTTACCAAATTTTCAAACTTGTGAATTTTGTTGAGGGGGTTTATAGTCACCAAAATTTTCATTTTATTCATTGATTTTTTTAAATCATCAAATCTTACATGAAGTTCATGTAGGTAGACAAAAATATACAAGGATGTTTAAATTTTCTTACCATACTATGTTAATAACCAAATTTGACTAAAACAATTTATAGATGATCACCAATCTAGCCACAAAAAGATCATAAGATTATTCAATACCTAAATTATTATAAACCTCTTATATCGCATAATGTTTTTTTCATTCAAATATTGTCATTCAAACTATTATATCAAGTCTTTTTCATTTAACACATTCAAATTCTTTGTTTTTTGCAATTAAGTTCATACAATGTTACCTGGTAATTTTGACAAATGTTTGTCAATTAATTAATTTTTTAAAAAATTTTAATTTTGACACATAATTTTTTTTATAATTCAATATTTTCTTTCACAAAATCAAATTTTAAAAATTTCAACATTAACAAAATTTTAATTATGATGATTCATTGGAATTGCTTTAAGTAGAACAACTATAGATTTCGATAGTGTTTCATCCTACCAAATTCCAACCCAAAATCCCAAGTAAAGAGGCATGGAAAGGTGTCTTTTTGGATTTATCTTTGTTAATTATTTTTTCCAACACTCTAATGACAAGCAAATTTTCAATATCTTTTGCACCAATTTGAATCTCATTTATTTTCAATTGAATGTAATTGAATTCTAATTTTAATCAATGTATTTGAATTCAATACATTTGAATTCAATTTGACAATTCAATGTTTTTGTATTGTTTTAATTTTTAATTTCCTTTTTTAATGCCATGTGTGGAGTTGAAGAAGTTCTTTAGACAAATGTGATAACATTTTGAGTGCAACAAAAATGTTAAACAAAATTCAACACCTTGAATTCAAATTGGACGTGTGAACATGTGTGTACATTACATATTTATTCATTTGCTAAAAAACCTTGATTTATGAATATCATGATTTTCAATAACTACATGTTTGGTATTTGATGATCAAATGACACAATGACCTTTGATCACCACTTAATGTGTTTTTAAAGTCCATATATGAAGGGAATGAAAATTGAAAATATCTACCAAAAATGACATGTGAACAATTCTTCAACCAAAGCAAATTCTAAGGACAATATTTTCTTCATATATTCCCAAACTTGTTAGTACCTATTATACTATTTTTTTAAAAATCATTTTGAGGCGAATGAATATTTGAATTGATTAAAATTGTTTGAAAAAGGCAAGTGACCTAGACCAAGGAAAAAAAACAAAGGCCCATGGAAACAATTCAATATTCAATAAACACAAACTTTGAAAGATCATAAAATGGATTTGAATAAAATAGAATGAAAATAATAAGATGAATTTACCAACATATGCCATTATAAGAATTGTTATAAAGTTATATGCATGTGTTTTTCATGTTTTTTTTTATTATTGAATTCAAATCATTTAAATCATATATCATGTTTGTATTTTCCCATTTGATACAAATTTTGTTCTTATGGTTTTCACAAAATATTTACAGATGTTTTGTAAATCCAAATTAATATTGGACATTAGATTTGAAAGATTACACATGGGGATGAATTTTTTACAAAAGGAATAAATAAATAAATAAAATTAAAATTAAAAAAAATCAAATCAACATTTAATTGGGCAACTTCAGCATAAATTAAATTAGATTTGAATTAAATATAAAAACTTAAATTCAATTCAAGTTGCATGCAATGTCATTGAAAGGGGTCTTTATATTAACCAGCCAATGGATGATTTTAGAAAGGTAGAGTGGGTACTTAAATTCAGCGGGTGACCCGGCACCACGATGTCGGGCGAAATAGGATACCCGCCAAAACTCCGAACATTCGGGTCGCCCGAGCACGACCCGGCGGAAAACAAGCCGTTAGATCGCGGGCCTCGGCGCGCCGCCCGGCTCGTCTCTCCCAGATCGCTTCCCATGCGTCTTCTGCTGCAGAGTGCACAATTTCTTTTACGCAGATATCGCGAAGGTTTTTGTTTGTTATTTTGGATCCACTTTTCGACGTGAGTGTCAGACGGTGGAGAAAGTTGCAGAGATCTCGTGTGTTACAAAAAGAAAAAAATTCGGAAAATTTTTAACACTTTTTTCGTCTGATTTTCTTGATTGAGGACTTCTGGACGGAAAGAGGCCTGGAGAAAAGCTCGACAACGTTATGCGCATAACGTAGGGGGAGGTTTGAGTGCAGAGGAAGAGATTACTGATGTGAGCGGATGTAGATGAGGCAGTTTGGAACTTCGAATTCTACAGTTATAGTTCGGAATTTCACTAATTTTTTGGAAGCTTTTTCCTGGCTGGACAAGACGCAGAGAAGTTGGAAAAATAGGTGTGCGAGAGAGAGACAATAATAAGCAGTGTGATCCAGATGCAGAAAAAAGAAGTAGAGGATTGCGTCGTCCTGTGCTTCGGTTGATAGATACGGGGACAAAAGGCAAGGAGAAAGCAGATATTACAGAATGAATAGCCAAGGAACTCAGGGAGGATCCGTCATGAAGCGACAGACGGCGCCTCAGAACCGTCCTTCTCCCGCGCAGCAGAAGAAGCAGCAGCAGGGATTTGAAAGCGTTGGAGCACCACCAGGAAAGCCAAGTCGTGTCGTGTAAGTTTTGTTCTTCGCTTTGTCGTTCTTTCATAGTCGCAGTCTTCGCGACGCTGAAGTCGGAATCAGCTCAAGAAATTCAAGGATTCTGAGTCCAGTTCTTTGCTCCCGATCTTGTAATC
>Ga0116227_10010409_pt1 | contig 16270 bp, 12 predicted proteins | sample S1TSphgellanicum_FD_89693 | JGI IMG/M metagenome (GOLD analysis project Ga0116227, IMG submission 89693) | Host-associated microbial communities from peat moss isolated from Minnesota, USA - S1T2_Fb - Sphagnum magellanicum MG | ecosystem: Host-associated > Plants > Peat moss > Unclassified...
AATTTTTTTTTATTATTTTTTTTATTTGTTTTATTTTTTAATTTTTTTTTGTAAATATATAAAAATTTTATTGAGAATTTTTCAAATTTGAGGTTTTTTTTTTTTTTTTTGGTTGAATTTCATTTCATTAAAGTAGTTTTTCAAAAGATGGCTTTTTATATTTTGTCCTATAAAAGAAAGTCTTTTGCTAAAGTATTTCTCCTAGCTTTACAAGCTTCACCATCATAAAATTAAAGCAATGTGGGCGGATGGAAAAAAAAAAAGATTTTAATGATAACAATTAATTCAATTTTGCAATTATAGTTGAAAAACAATTGAGTGAAAATAAAATAATAGGGGCCAATTTAGGACAAAGATTACATTTAATATAGAAAAATAATTTGTAAAATATGTTTAAAATCATGATTTACAAATTAACTTTTAAATATTTAAAAAAAATTTAAACCCAAAAGATATTTCATTATAGTATAATGTAAAGTTGTAATAATTTTTTTTCATAATAATGTTATTTCAAATCAATTTAATTTTTTTTAAAAATCCATTAAACCACGAAAACCATGGACCACATTGTTTTAAAAGTGATTTTGGGTATTCCATATTCATTTCAAGTTTTGTCAAATGTTCCCACAATATATAATAATATATTATTGTATGAGCTAATTTAATTTTTTAAACATTGATTTAAATAACCACTTACTATAATTATGCAATGGTTACATCCCAATGTGTCTCTTTTTATCATGTTTGGACCCAATTCCATGATTTTATACCCTTAAAATTTATACCTTAACAGTAGAATTAGTTATAGTGGTTGTGTTGTGTCAACAATTTATCAACCAATGTTGCATGTTTGAACATTATTTGTTATTTTTGAATTTAACAATATTATAATCTTCAAGTTTGAACGTAAAATTATAATATATGTTAACTTTATGTTTTATAACAAATATAAATTAAAATATTCTGTGTGCATGTGAAATCATAAATAGACCTCCCAAACATACAAAATATTGCCGTGAAGATCATGAGATTATTTGCATCAATTTAATCTAAAATAAAACCATCCATAGGTTGATAGTATTCCTTGGAAAAAGGGGCCTACAACAAGGTGATATCCAACTTTGGCCCCACATTTTAGGAATTATGCCCCACACCCATAGATTTTTCCCCATTGTAAAATATGATGCGAACATCATCATTGAACCTAAACATAGGAGGGTGAAGGATCTATGTCTACTCCTTGAAAGTATGAAGGATTTGATTATCAAAACTAGGCTTAATATCCTTGCCTTCTCAACATTAGTCATAATGTTGCTATTTTTTTCTCTAAAAAGGTCATTCATGGATATAAGTTGCCTTCCAACTGCATTAGAATTTTTTTAAAAAAGTGTTTTATGTCTCATAAAATTCATTGTTAGAATAAATTGATGTTGATTATTCAAATTGTGATTATAAGATATAGAGATCATGGGCAACATCTTTTTTTGGAAAAGTTTCACCATTTGGCAATAAATAAAGGGGGTGTGATTAATACAAAGGATTTTTGGGGGAAAAAATAACCCAAAGTCATCATAATTCATGGAAAAAATCTCAGATTTAGACCATGGTTTCTAGCATGTTGCCAAAATATAGTGAGGTTCAAAATATATTTTGTTTTCTTCTTTGACTTGTAGCCAAATTTGGCTACGTTTTTACACTAGTAGAATTGTTGGTTTTTTTACTAAAAAATTTAGTTTAAAAAATCCAATTTGGACATGTGTAAAAAAGGTCACTTTGTCATTTTGGATAAATCGATTTCAACATGTTCATTGTGAATAAGGTGGTTTTTTTTGCTAGTAAGTATAGACCATTTGATTGGTCATTTTGATTAGTGAATAATGGACCATTTGAGAAGTCAAAATTTTGCCCATATTTTATTTTATTTTTAAAAAATTATTATCAAAAATAGTATATATGTACTACATAGGTTGGTACGTCATAAAAAGATAGGTAGGTCTTACCCTACCCTACCCTATTCTACTTGACCTATTTTAACCTAACCTAGTATATCCTATTTCACTTATTTAGCCTACCCTACCTACCTTAGCCCCTTAAGCATGTACATAAGTTATAATGTTAGGAATTGAACCTTTGACCTCCCCAATGATAAACCAAGTCTTTAACTAATGGGCCACACCATCAAAAGGAATTAAAATTTTGTCCAAAAATTTATTTCACATGTTTATTTTGACAAATCATTACACTACAACAAAAGGTGTCCTTGTATGTCAAATGATTTCACAAGATTTGGAGTGAATTCATTGGTTGTAATGAACAGGGACCAATGAAGGAGTAGTGAATTCAGTAGTCTATTGAATAGGGATTAATGAACTACACACACATTTTGTAGTAGTGTTACAAGACTATGAAATACAAAGATAGGTAGGTTATAAGAGGTAGGTGGGTGGGTTGATAGGTAAGTAGGTTGTAAAATTGTAGGTGAGAATTAGGAGGTAGGTATGTAATAGGCATAAAATGTCCAATTGAACTAGAAAACATTAGTCATTTTGATTAATGATGTTAATTTCTTATGTTCAATTTGACTAAATGTCCCAATTGATTAAAACCCATTGGCCATTTTGACTAAGGTTGTGCAACTTGACTTGATGTATTAGTCAAATAAATCATTCTAGTCAAGTTGATTGGTCAAAAAATACATGTTCCAGGCTTCTAAATCAAAATGGACATGTCCATTAATTAAAAAAGTCTAGTTAATAAATTTGAACTATTTGAACAACCAAATTTTTTAATAGTTTCTTGTGAATGATTGTTAATCCACCTACCTCATGCAAATTAAAACCTTGGTCATGGGTACAATGTTGTTAATTTGTAATTATGTTTAAACTTTGTGTTAAGAACAATTCTGCCCATACTTATGTTTGCACTAATACATAATGATATCAAATTCCTTAATGAATTCACTAGGTTTTGTAGTGAATTAGGTGAATTCTGATCGTAATGAATTCATGGTGAATTTGTCAATTGCTTTGTGATTGGTGACATGTTGATATGGACAAGTAAATTCACTGACATATAAACAACTAGGAAATTTTGAATATTTTAATTATTTAATGCACATTATTTAATCCAGATTATTTAATATATTATTTCATTCAAATGATTTATTTCGGTTTTTATTGGATCATTTAATTATTTGGTTTTTTTTTAAATTTAAAATTTCAAAAATATTCAAACCTACCTACCTAAGTAGAAAACTAACACCTACTTGCTTGTGTAGGTAGGCAAATAGGTAGGAAAGGAAAAATGTAGATGGAATGAGTAGTAAAAAAATATTTCAATTATTTTGTAATTTCCATTTAAGGTCAAGCAATTTTTCACTCATTCCAAATTGGCATATGCATTTCAATGTGACAAGTCAAAGCAAGACATGTTGTTTATATAGTTTGTGAAATGAGATTCAAAAACAAAACATATGGGTTAAACCTTTTAATTGTGAAAATGACGATCCTTCCCCGGATCGGTTAGACCGTTTAGTTTTAAATTGAGATGCAATTAAACCTTTACTAAAAGCCAATTTTAATTAGTAATATCTTTCTCATATTATGTCCAAATGAAATGATTTAAACTTTATTCTAAAAGGTTTTCCAAAATCTACACAAAAACTTATTGAAATGATTTAAAAAATACTTGAATTGAAAAAAATTGCATGTAAATCTTCCATCTCAACATTTCAACAATGATGTCTTGAAGACATTTTCTTTTTCATATTTTGTCCAAATGAAAGAATTTTTTTAAAATATGATTTTTTGTGGTATTACATAATACATCTTGATTACGAAATTTACTACAAATAATTCATAACTTATGTTGTATCAATATATAATAAAGTTATTATCAAAACCATTTAATGTTCAGTGTATTTAAAAACTACAATACATATAAATATGGTATATTAATTACATATAAGTTAAATTTAATATTATAATATGATTTTGATTATAATTTATAAAATACTAATGTTGGATCAAAAAATTTATATTTCCATGGATGAATATTCTGTTTTCCATTTTTATCAAATGGAGCCCACAATAAAATATTATTTAGGTTAAGAAATTATATGTATTTTATAACCTATAAACATATGATGTATTATATATTTTTATAAAATATATGTGGGGGAATTTTTCATTATAAACCACCATTGCAAAAGATGTAGTTAATTTCGCAAATTGTGATAGTGTATCCCAAAATCATGTTTTCAAGAAATGTAAGATAAAACTATAGTCCAATTAGTGCCCTAAAAGCATACATTATACATGTTAGAACATGCATATCTATTTATATATCTAATAAATTTCATTATTAACTCCAAGACAATTGGCATTCTTGAATGATCACTTTGTCACCATTAAATGGCTTTGGATGTCCATAGTGTCTCCATAAACCTTCAATTTGAAGTAACATTTTTTTGGTCACATTATTGAAAAGTTTTATTTATTTATATTTTTTGCTTGTTAGTTCAATAACTTCAAAAATATCTTCTACATTCCACAACACAATTCCCACTATCTTGATCATTATCATATACACTCCACAATGTAATTGATTTTTGGATTTCGTTTGATGACGTGTCAACTTCTTATTCAAATACCTACAATATCCCTATCCAAACCCAATTGCTAATTGTGTACCTAGAGCTACTATCCCATAGGCTAGTACTATGATTCATCAACAAAAAGAAAGACTACAACATATGACTACAAAAAACAAACGCCTCCATGGATGAAATGATAAACATCCTTAGATTATAATTTTGGTGCCATATTATAGATTATTATGTCCAATCATATTGCAAACAAGATCTCATGCATCCAATCATTTGGGTAATGTTTATGTAGAACAAGGCTACTCAACAATAGCTCCCTTCTACATAAACAATATCTAGTTTAAAATTCCCATTATCCTCTATATTCCACAACATGGTTTTTCACATAGTAGTCACAATAAACAAATATATTGCATTACAAATTGCATAAGGATTAGATTTGTCCATATCACTTGCTCCAAGGTTTTTTACACTCAACACAAGTTTTCGTATTCTAGGTGCACCAATGGGTTTTATGCCATTTGTGGAGGTTTTTTTGTCATAGAGGCATTTAAATGGATCTCAACACCATAATTAACCTCCCTATGCTTGCAAATCCACAAGAAGCCTTTGTAATGCTTTCATTTTGTTATGTCCAAAATCCAAGCTATTTATTACATATTGTATTTCCATTCTAGGATTTTGTTGGGTCCAAATTCGTTATGATGTACCAAAATCATGACACGACATCACCTTTTTTTATATTTTTTATTTAAAGTTTTTTTTCAACATGTAAAAACACATTTAAGGATGATTGTGATGCAATCTACAATTGTAATGGTCTAAAATATGGTATAAGGCATCATGGGAACACAAAGGTAAGTTCTATAAAATATGTTTCAACGCTAAAAATGAAGGAACAACATAGAAAAACCATGAAAAAGATGAATTTGTTGAATCTTAAATTGTGAATTAATTTAATGTCTAAAGTATTGACCTCATGTACTTTTGAAAACCATAATCTTTTCATTTTCTGTCCTTTTTAAGCAATTTAAATTACTATGGGTGTGCCAAGTTAATGTCTAAAAAAACCTTTTGCACTTGAGAAGCAAAGTGACAATGTATTAAAATTTGAAAGTTTTTAAGAGTTAAAATGTTTATTCATTGGCTTGTTTTATAGTAGTTGCAATTCATGTGCAATTAATTTTTTTATCCCATATTGTCCGTCCTATTTTTCAAATTTTAAAAATACATAATTAAGTGCACTAAGATTATTTTTAAAACGACATTTGGGATAAGCCAATAAAATAATGTTTGGCCTTAAAGGTTAAATCCAAAATAAAATAACATTATCCTACATGACCTACCTACCTATTGATCTAAGTCTTAGGTGTCAACATCCTATCAATCTTAAGTTGAATGATCTAAATTGAAGACCTAAAATGTTAAATATCAAAATAAATTTAAAGTTACCATGTGTGCATTGATGATTTGTTAACACATTATTGCCATGTCATCACATTCTTCTTTATTTAGTTGCATAATAATTGCAACATAGTTACATGAATTGCATATGTATATAATTTTAGATATGGTGAATTGTGCCATTTCAACTTTTGCAACTCATCTAATAGCACTGAAGCTGTAGAAATATGTTAAATTACAACTAAAACCCAATTGCAAACCTAGTTGCAAAACACATATTTTCTCATAATGTTCATTTTGTTTGTTTTCGACTCATTTGTTTACATCATTATATATTTGCTTTAGCTTGTCACATCCTATTGTTGCACATTTTCATGTTGTTAATATGGACATCCGATTGATGATTTAGGTATGAACTTGCTTTGGTGCCCATGTGAGAGTGAATGTTATGCAACCTGGGACATTTTTCATGATACTCTTGCAACTATTGCTTTGAAAAGTGGAACTCAAGAAAAGGTTTCCCACCATTTCCTTGGCCACACTTGGTGGCAAGTCGATATCCTTATCATGATAAACAACTTTTGAACCTTAACAAACCTTGTCATAGTTGATCCAACCCACCTATATTTGGTATAGTGTGCATCATCCACGACAACACATGCAATGATAATTGTCATTTAAGAAAAAACATGATCATATGTGGAGCACACATTAGAAAATGAATTCATTCCCATTACCATAAAAACTTGTGATTGTTTTCACTTTCGTTTCAACTCTTTTTGGACTTTTTGTGATCCGCAACTATAGCCCATCATGAGCGGTCCTCATTAGTTCCTTATTTCTTATTATTGGTAGTGTGTGTCCATAGCCTTTCAACATGTACAAGCCGTTGCAATTTTTTAGTGTGATGTCACACTAAGAAAACATTCCTCATCTCTTCCACACATCACGGCTAGCATCTTTGTCATTAGTTGATTTGTGGTAGATGACGCCTTTTTAATTTACGATCTTCTATTTTATTAATATATTAGTGATGCATTGATTGTTATGTTTTTTTGTCACCCGTGTTCTCATGCTTTTATTTGCCTTGCAATTCTTGTGGATGGGTTCCCATCCCTTCCTTCTTTTGATACGGGGATTTTCTTTTGCTTTCATATGATGTGAAATATATTGCATTTTGAACTTGCATGTGTGTGTGTGCAGCAACAACCTTCCCATGTGCTTTTCTAGTCTCTTTCACTTTTTCTGCACTTCTGAGTTACATTAGCCTGAACCCTAGAACTCAACTACAAAATTGATTGAAAGAGATATGAGACCTTGTCACAAAGTATCAAAACAATAAAGAAGGTTCCAGACTTAGGTATTGTATTTGAGAATGAAGGCAACATAAACATGACTTGCTCATTTTGATGAATATCTTGTCCCCTGAAATTTTTTGCCTTTTTTTTTCTCAACAATGTGCTTGGCCTTTAAAAAAAACAAAGGCATAGATAGACGATCATGGCAAGTGTGCTAATTAAGCTTTTGCCATATATTTTGGACTCAAACTTTTGATGATAAAATTTCAAATTTCACCATTTTTATTGCATTAGTTTAGATTTATCAACTAGCCAAAATTTTATTGCATTAGCTGAGATTTATTAACCAGCCAAAAAATGAAAGAAAAAAGGGGGGTGGGTGGCGGGAGGAGAAATGTTCTAGTCAGTAGTGTGAATGGGGTTAAGGTATTCCGACTGTCGTCGGTGACGAGGGCTGCGTCGTCGTCGCCTGCAACGACGTCTTCGTCTCCTACGAGCAGCCTCGTCGCCCCCGAACGCCCAGTCTCGCAGCAAGCCAGCGTCTTTATAATCCATCGCGCTCTGCGGCAGATCTCCATCTCCATCTCTCTCTCTCTCTCTCTCTCTCTCTCTCTGGCGCCCTCTGCTGATTCTTTCGATCATTTTGTTGTGTTGCAGTTCCGCTGCAGTAGAGAATTAGAATTCGGCCGAGCTAGGAGCTGAGAGCTGCTGTGAACCTTAGCCGCGCAACATGGCAAGATCAAGCTTGTCGTCGTCGTCTAGTACTGCTGTCAACACGAGTGCTATGATAATGATGGTGGTGGCGATGGTGGCGATGGCGTACTTTCCCTATGCAGCGGCAGATGGGGTGACCATCGTGAACCAGTTGGGCGAAGACCTTGTGGTACATTGCGCATCTGCGAATGACGACCTGGGTGTACAGACGCTGGTGAACCTGCAGGAGTATGGATTCAGGTTTCGTGAAAACATATGGGGCTCCACGTTGTTTTGGTGTGATTTCACGGCCAATGGATACCCGCCCCACCGTCAGGACGTTTACAAGGGCGACCGATATCTAGCCAATACTTGCTGGTGCACCTCGTGTAATTGGGTGGTTTCTCCAAACGGGTTCATTTGCAATGGCCAGCAACAGCCATCATGGACTTGGGGCGGAACCAACTAGCTGGCAAGGTAAAAGAAATTATCACACCCATTGTCAAAGCTTCAGTTCACATGAGTTTCATGAGCTGATTAGTGGGCATTGTGGGCAGTTTCATGATCCTGTTCTTAGTATTTTTCCATTGTTGTTGAATCTTCTTGCAGCTGCAAATTAACTACAGCTCAGCTTGATGATACTCTGAGACCTGGTGACGGCACAGCTGATTGTGATAAGCAGGGAGAGAGATCAGAGACTACGAAAGTGCAACAGATGTAGTTTTTTTTCAGTTGGTTCCAATGTCTTGAAGAATGTTCACCAGACCACATTATTGTGAAATGAGTTCTGTGAGTTCATCTTTTGGAAACTTTGTTGTTACCGATTTGGAACTTGCCACAAAGGGTGTGCCCAGAGCCATTTTCTCTGGATTGTGAGTTCATTTTTTTGGGGAATTTCATGGAACATAATTTCCTGTTTTAACTATGTTTGCTGGTTTGAAACCTGTCATAAGGGGCTAAGAGCCATTGTTATAAATTGTGAGCTCATTTTGGGGGAACTTCATGACCTTGCTGCTGGTTTGAAACTTGCTCCATACAGTGTCCAGAGTCATTGCTTTGAATTGTGAGTTCATTGATTTGGGAACTTCATGCATGAACATTTCCCATTTTAGCTTTTGTTGCTGGTTTAAAGGTTTAAAGTTGCCATGACCAACAGCGCCATTTAAGTAGTCAATTGTGAGTTATGACTTCTGACCTTCATAGAACAATCTGTATTTCAATTGTTGTTGTTTGAAACTTGTTGAACTCTGAGGTGAATAGTTATAAGACATGAAAGTGGAAAATTTGTATGGATTTGTCTCTTTGCTTGATCTTAGTTTCAAGAGCTTTTCGGATAAGAAACTCATTGCAAGGTCATTTGGTTCTTGATATTATCAGTAAAAATTGTTTGAAGTTTTAGTTGTACATCCATTTCAAGCGCCTCCACTGCTGCTACATAGATTTTCACTGCTCCTACCTGTACAGCTACTATAATTCCTCTCGAACCTTGTGCATTAAATCCTGAGATTCAGCTTTTCGTACTGAGTTTGAGCATTTCATACTGAGATTTAATAAAATTTTCTTACTTTGCGGATGCCACTAAAAGAGAGGTTAAGGGGATGAAAGGAGGCTCAAAGACAGGGTGAAGACAGGGTGACTTTCCAAATATCTCTAAAGAAATAGTCCAAAGAAGGCAGTTTACTCAAGAATCCACCACCACAAAAAAATTACCGTTACTGTTTTGTCTAGGACTGAACTTGGACTAAATAACTTGGAACAATTGAAGGCATTTCATGAGGAAATTGCATTGACAAAATACAGTTACAATCTTTGAACCATTTGGAACAATTTTCCATTTTGGAATCATTTTCCAAAAGTCTTACATGTTTTTAACTACCACCAGAAATGGAAGAGAGTTTTATTGGTGGCTAGTTTTCAAGTCTTTGTGAATCCGAATGCACCCAACTAATTGTGTTCTTGGTATTGGGACTCAGTTTCACATAAATGAACACAATCTAGGTGCAATTATATCTAAATGTGAGTCTATGTTGACCTTCATATTGCATTCTTCCACAAACTATGTAAACAACATGTCTTGCTTTGACTTGTCACATTGAAATACACATGCCAATTTGGGATGAGTGAAAAATTACTCAACCTTAAACAGAAATTACAAAATAATTGAATTTTTTTTTTTGGTTATTCATTCCATCTACATTTTTCCTTTCCTACCTATTTGCCTACCTACACAAGCAAGTAAGTGTTAGTTTTCTACTTAGGTAGGTAGGTTTGAATCTTCTTGAAATTTTAAATTCAAAGAAAAAGCCAAATAATTAAATAATTCTAATTAAATAATCCAATAAAAACCGAAAAAAATCATTAAAATGAAATAATATATTGAATAATCTGGACTAAATCATGAATATTATATAATCTGGATTAATAATTTATATTGAATAATTTGGATCAAATAATTAATTTTCAATAATCTGAATTAAATATTTAATATCGAATAATTTGGATTAAATAATTAATATTAAATAACATGCATTAAATAATTAAAATATTCAAAATTTCCTGGTTGTTTATATGTTAGTGAATTTACTTGTCCATATCAACATGTCGCCAATCACTAAGCAATTGACAAATTCACCAAGAATTCATTACGATCAAATTTCACCTAATTCACTCCAAAACCTAGTGAATTCATTAGGGAATTTGAACTCGTTATGTATTGGTGCAAACATAAATATGGGCGGAATTGTTCTTAACACAAAGTTTAAACATAATTACAAGTTAACGACATTGTACCTATGACCAAGGTTGTAATTTGCATGAGGTAGTTGGATTAACAATCATCCACAAGAAACTATTAAAATTTTTGGTTGTTCAAATAGTTCAAATTTATTAACTAGTCTTTTCTTATTAATGGACATGTCCATTTTGATTTAAAAGCCTGAAACATGTATTTTTGATTAATTAACTTGACTAGAATGACTTATTTGACTAATACATCAAGTCAAATTGCACAACCTTAGTCAAAATGGCCACTGGGTTTTAATTAATTGGGACATTTAGTCAAATTGAACATAAGAAATTAACATCATTAATCAAAATGACTAATGTTTTCTAGTTCAATTGGACATTTTATGCCTATTACATACCTACTTCCTAATTGTCACCTACAATTTTATAATCTACTTACTTATCAATCCACCCACCTACCTCCTATAACCTGCTTATCTTTGTATTTCATGGTCTTGTAACACTACTACAAAATATGCGTGTAGTTCACTAATCCTTATTCACTAAACTAGTGAATTAACTGCTTTTTCATTAGTCCCCGTTCATTACAACCAATGAATTCATTCAAAATCCAGTGAAATCACTTGACGCACAAGGACACCTTTTGTTGTAGTGTAATGATTTGTCAAAATAAACATGTGGAATAAATTTTTTGATTAAAAGTTCAATTCCTTTTGATGGTGTGGCCCATTAGTTAAAGACTTGGTTTATCGTTGGGAAGGTCAAGGGTTCAATTCCTAACATTATAATTTATGTACATGCTTAAGGGGCTAAGGAAGGTAGGGTAGGCTAAATAAATTAAATAGGATATACTAGGTTAGGTTAAAATAAGTCAAGTAGGATAGGATAGGGTAGGGTAAGACCTACTTATTTTTTTATGACGTACCAACCTTTGTACTACAGAAATACTATTTTTGATAATAATTTTTAAAAATAAAATAAAATATGAACAAAATTTTGACATGGTCCATTATTTGCTAATCAAAATGACCAATCAAATGGTTTATACTTACTAGTAAAAAAGACCACCTTAGTCACAATGAACATGTCGAAATTGATTTATCCAAAATGACAAAGTGGTCTTTTTTACGCATGTCCAAATTGAAAATTTTAAACTAAATTTTTGGTAAAAAAAAACCAACAATTCTACTAGAGAAAAGATGTAGCCAAATTTGGCTACAAATCAGAGAATATATATATATTTTGAACCTCATTATATTTTGGCAACATGCTAAAAGCCATGGTCTAAATCTATGATTTTTTCCTTGAATTATGATGACTTTGGGTTTCTTTTCCCCAAAAAATCCTTTGTATGAATCACACCCCCTTTTATTTATTGCCAAATGGTGAAACTTTGTCACAAAAAAATGTTGCCCATGATCTATATATCTTACAATCACAAGTTGAATAATCAACATCAATCAATCCTAACAATGAATTTTATGAGATATAAAACACTTAAAAAAAAACTCTAATGCATTTGGAGGGCAACTTATATCCATGAATGACCTTTTAAGAGAAAAAAAGTAGCAACATTATGACTAATGTTGAGAAGCCAAGGAATTAAGCCTAGTTTCGATAATCAAATCCTTCCTACTTTCAAGGAGTAGGCGTAGATCCTTCACCCTTTTATGCCTTGCAATTTAAGTATGTTTGGGTTCAATGATAATGTTCACATCATATTTTACAATGGCAAAAAATCTATGGGTGGGGGGCATTCCTAAATGTGGGGCCAAACTTGGATATCACCTTGTTGTAGGCCCCTTTTTCAAGGAATACTATCAACTTATGCATGGTTTTACTTTAGATTAAATTGATGCAAATAATCTCATGATCTTCATGACAATATTTTGTATTAAAATATTAAATATTATAATTTATATTTGTTATAAAATTTAAAATTAACATGTATTACAATTTTTTGTTCAAACTTGAAGATTATAACATTGTTAAATTCAAAAATAACAAATAATGTTCAAACATGCAACATTGATTGATAAATTGTTGACGTAAAACAATCACTAAAACTAATTTTAAGGATATAAAACCATGGAATTGGGTCCAAACATGATAAAAGGAGACACATTGGGATGTAACCATTGCATTAAGATTAACTTTTGATTTGAAATGTTGATGTTAGATGAACCTTTTTGCACAAAAAATGATTTTTTTTGTTTGGCATCCATCTATGTTGGTCAAAGGTCACATTTTGTTCAATGTTCCATGAAAATTGTTTGTGCACCAGGTCCAAATTGTTTGTTCATCAATATTTATTACATTTGCTAGGATTTTTTTCTAATAAAAAAAAGTCCCTTACTTTGGGGTTACATATCTTCCTTGATTCTTGACTAGATTGGAAAATTCAAAGAGGCCTAGGTGTGCAAGGAGATGGGGAACACTTTTTATTTTTTGGATATCACATCTGGATCAACAACCATATGCATGGGTGTTAAGGAGTTCTTAGTGCTTAATTGTTCGATGATAGGATATTTTACAACTTAAGGCTTTTCTTTTAAATTTCAAATGAAAAAGCCAAGGATAAAAAACTTATGACTTGTCAAATAAAAATATATGACCAATAGACATATTAGTCAAAACACAAAAACATATAAGCTTAAACAAACACATTGTACATATGACCCAATCTCCATTGTCAACTACAAAACATGAGATTTTCACTTTGGATGTAGTTGCATAACAATAACAACATACCAACAAGTGGCAACTAATGATCACATTTGCAATATAACTTAATATTTTATCAAAGTCGATTATTGGAATAGATCGATAAATCCTCTTTCTCTGGAACTACCCACAAGAAAACTTAATGGAAAAAATAGTGTAATCAATCTATGGTTTATGATGCACATTGGCTATTGCCATCAACTTGACAAAAGTCATATGGCTAGTTTTTTTTTTAAAGCTTAATTTTCTTCATGTTTTTAGCTCTATTATTTACCATTTAACAATTTGGTTATATATAAGCAATAAAAAAAAGATTGAAAGGGAGACTAATTTTTTACATCTTCCTATGGATGATCACCCCATTAAATACAAACAAATTTATAAAAAAACACCCTAATAGATAACAAATTTTTTTTAGAGAGATTAGGCGAGCTTTACATTCCAATTTGGGATAAACAAAAAAATGACTAATGCCCTTGTTGAATTATTGTAATGACAATTAACCCTTGAAAGTTTTGGCCATCTAGATTAATATTGTGGATAAATAGACACGGGCATTGTGTGAGTATACATGCAAATGCTTGAATATCAATGGTGTTGTAGCTTGTTCAACATTCATTAGATTTCAACAAAATCATACATACATTGAACCACAAAAATCAATGAACTAGGTTTGTTATTATAAATCGTGAAGGTGAAATGTTAAAACATGGGGATCAATATAAAGTATTAATGGACATGACCTCAAATTACTAATAAATTTTGATGATGAGAATTTTTGGGTGATTTTTTTGAAATCTATCGTATGATCATCCTTACACATTTCTAAAGACAATTCCAAAAACAACTACATCACTTCTTTCTTAATAAATATCTCCTTTCTTACTAACTTTCTTAATAATTACCTCCATCCTTATTACTACCTCACTTTTTTTCCCTACCCTTAGTTCATAGATATAATAAAACAAATTAACATGTGTCTTTTCTTGTCCATGATGAGTATATTAATTCAACTTGAATTTGACCTTATGATGGCTACAACAGGATGTTTAATTGAAAACAAATTTACTATGCAAATTTGAACTTACAGAATTGAAGTGAATTGATTGCCTTCACTCCTCCAACTTAAAATGTATGAGATGCTCGTGAACAAACTTCAATTTCTTTTTAGTCTCTTAAGAATCCAATATTAGGGCCAACATAGACTCGCATTTAAATATAATTGCACCTAGATTGTGATCATTTATGTGAAACTGAGTCCCAATACCAACAACACAATTAGTTGGGTGCATTGGGATTCACAAACACTTGAAAACTAGTCACCAATAAAACTCTCTTCGGTTTCGGGTAGTAGCTAAAAACATGTAAGACTTTTGGAAAATGATTCCAAAATGGAAAATTGTTCCAAATGGTTCAAAGATTGTAACTGTATGTTGTCAATGCAATTTCTTCATGAAATGCGTTCAATTGTTCCAAGGTATTTAGTCCAAATTCAGTCCTAGACAAAACAGTAGGAGCAATTTTTTGTGATACTTGATTCTTCAGTTTACTGCCTTCTTTGGACTATTCCATCAGGAATAGAGAAACCAGCATATATTAGAGATATTCGTAAAGTCACCCTATCTTCACCCTGTCTTCGGGCCTCCTTTCACACCCTTAACCCCTCTTTTAGTGGCATCCGCAAAGTAAGGAAATTTTATTAAATCTCAGTATGAAATGCTCAAACTCAGTACGAAATGCTGAATCTCAGCATTTAATGCACAAAGTTCGAGATGAATTATAGTAGTTGTACAGGTAGGAGCAGTGAAAATCTATGTCGTAGCAGTGGGAGGCGCTCAGGAAAAAAAAGAAAGACAGGGTGAAACTCATGAAACCATCAATGGTTTCCTGAGTTTCACCGCGCCCCTTGAATCCTAATGTACTTTTTTGCAGATTTCTTTTAAATCTAACCCTGTGTATGACCAAACTCAGGGTACTGGTGCTGTCTTTTCCTGACTTTACGGATATCTCTATTATGTATGGCTTATAAAAGAAGTGTAAACCCTCGGGATTTGGCAACAAAATTTCTTACATGCATCCCACTCCAGTGGATGCATGCATCCCAATTACTTATAACATTCATATATAACAATACTGGTCTAATCACCCATGGTGTAAATTTAATGCTAATGAACCTTAAAATGGATGTACAACTAAAACTGCAAACCATTTTTACTGATAATATCAAGAGCCAAATGATCTTGCAATGAGTTTCTTTTCCCAAAAGGTCTTGAAACTAAGATCAAGCAAAGAGACAAATCCATACAATTGAAATGCAGATTGTTCTATGAAGGTCATAAGTCATAACTCACAATTTACTACTTAAATGGCGCAGCTGGTCATGGCAACCTCAAACCTTTGAACCAGCAACAAAAGCTAAAATGGGAAATGTTCATGCATGAAGTTCCCAAATCGATGAACTCACAATTCAAAGCAATGACTCTGGACACTGTATGGAGCAAGTTTCAAACCAGCAGCAAGGTCATGAAGTTCCCCCCAAAATGAGCTCACAATTCATAACAATGGCTCTTGACCCCTTATGATAAGTTTCAAACCAGCAAACATAGTTAAAACAGGAAATTATGTTCCATGAAATTCCCCAAAAAAATGAACTCACAATTCAGAGAATATGGCTCTGGGCACACCCTTTATGGCAAGTTCCAAATCGGCAACAACAAAGTTTCCAAAAGATGAACTCACAGAACTCATTTCACAATAATGTGGTCTGGTGAACATTCTTCAAGACATTGGAACCAACTGA
>Ga0116227_10010410_pt1 | contig 16268 bp, 10 predicted proteins | sample S1TSphgellanicum_FD_89693 | JGI IMG/M metagenome (GOLD analysis project Ga0116227, IMG submission 89693) | Host-associated microbial communities from peat moss isolated from Minnesota, USA - S1T2_Fb - Sphagnum magellanicum MG | ecosystem: Host-associated > Plants > Peat moss > Unclassified...
ATATATATATATATATATATATATATATATATATATATTTGTCCAATGTGTAACCCATTGCTTGGGTACATGTCGCAACCCTACCTAGAGGGAGTGTGAGGATGAAACTCACACTCCCAAAATTGGGACTTGGGAGTCCTCCAAGACTCTCGAAACTTCAGAGTTCAATTGTAGGGGTCAAAACACCTCACATTGGGGTGTTCTTTATATCATTGGAAAGCTATTGAAGTGTACATGTCAAAAATGGCCTCACATGGGCCATTTGGACATCTGCAGCACATCGAAGGTCTGAGTAAAAAGTTATGACCTCACAAAGTCTCGGGAGTCCAAACCGGGACAGCTTCAAGCCTCCTTGGGAGTCTCGGGACAAAAAGCCATTCGGATGTGGGTGCCGCAGAAAGGCACATAATATACTATATGGGGGAAGTTGGTGGTTTCCTTCAAGTCCAGGCCGTGGTGAGTCTTGTGAGTCTAGGGTTGCCCGTGGCTTTTCCTAGCACGAAAGGTGCTCCAAACAGTGATCTAACCAACTTGTTGGTTGGTTTAATGCAGGTTCAAGTAAGTGAATAGCTTGTCACTTTTCCTAGTCCCATCTCGAAGCTTCAACACACCCTTCTACCCTTTCTAGTGTTGAGAGCTGAGAGCGTGCCTCAAGTTCCTCACAATTCCACTGTGTGAGTAACTTAGACCCAACTTGGGTCTAATTAGGAACTTGGGAGCGCGTCAGTACACCTTACAAAAATGGTATGGTCATGAGCAACTCATTTTTCCATGCTAATCTTGAGATTAATTTAATCAAGGTTTGATTTATGGATTTTGTGCATATTCTACATGATAACATGTCCAAAAAAAATTACCACAAATTTTCCACGATTAGTCTTAGGTAGTTGCAATCAAAATCTCACCATGTGATTTCTCACATGTATTAAAGTTACCTGTAAAGTAACCCTATCTTCACAATGTCTTTGGGGCTGCTTTCACCCCCTATCCGCTCTTTTAATGGTATATGCAAAGTGAGGAAATTTTATTAAATCTCGATATAAAATGCCGAGTTTCAATATTTAATGCACAAGGTTCGAGACCAATTATAGTAGTTGTACAAGTAGGACTAGTGAAAACATATGGAGGCGCTCAGGGAAAAGGAAATACAAGATGAAATTCAGTTTACTAATAAAATTGGTGGAAAAAACTAGTTTGGCTCCAAGTTATTTCACTTTGAGAAATTTTCCTATTTACATGTTTGATGTCATGTTATGGCAAAACTAACCATTCTTGCCCCCTAATTGCGGGATTTTATGGATAACTCTATTGGTAATGGGCCTTGCACTTTAATAATGATCATAACAACCTTACACGTCTCTTCTTCTGCATAAAAAATTAGGATTTTTTGGGGTTCACTTTACCTTATAGCATATGTAATATCCTACCCATGATGCTAGCAAAAGTACTTTACATGGGCTTGCAAGATCCATGCCACCTTGGAAGAGAGGGGAAAAATCTCATTTCTTTACAAAGGAGAAGGTTCTCAATTCTCATGTGTTGAAAAATAAGGTGGGGACTAGCCTGGGATATTTTCCATGGGTGTACAAAGGAACTTCCTAGTATTGCTATTGACACATGTTTATGTTTTTTTCATAGTCACATCATTAACCCTAGGAAAATCCTTCATTTTTTTTACTCACATGTTCACATTACAAACAAATGAGCTTATCAACCCTGCAAAGTTCATTCCTATTTATATCATTGAGCTTCACCACAACACCAATGTTTGTATTCATCAAGCCAAGGTCTTTGTTTTCCTCATCCAAACAAAATCACTTTCCATACACATGCATGTTCCTTCAAGCTCTTTGGTTAGACAAGTGCGTTTTTTTTTTCTTTGGTTTCTTTGGCTTCCTTTAACTTTTTATACACATGCAAGTTCCTTGCAGCCTTAAACCTTGCATAATTGGGTGTTAATATTTGTCCCAACATTGTTTTCATGACTTTGTTCAGTATCATGAATAGTTTTACACGAATTTAGTGATAGGTATTGAAGTTAACATATTTTGTGTCATTATTCTTCTTAACTTGATTGAATTGTGTGTGAATTTTGGTGAAAATTAGAGTGTGAGTAAATCACAAGGAAGCATTGTGCATAGGAACTAGCTTTGAGTAAGGAAAACATGGGTAGTTTGCCAAAGATGGGTGGGCCAATGATAGGCAAAGAATATTGCTTGCCATGTACAACTCGATACAAGATTAAGCATTCTAGAAAGAAGGTTGCGTTGGAGAATAAATGGGACATATGTGATGAGAACAGGGTTGTGGTTTTTGAAGTAATCAAAGAGAAGCCAAATCCCAATGCTCCAAATTCATCATGGTCTTTCAAGTATGAAATTCAAGTGCAAGATGTTCAAAGAAAACTTGTAACTCGGTTCAAGTTTGAAGTATCTTGTAATTCGAAAAATACTCCTAAGCCAAGGAAAAATTCCATCATAAAATCCATATTCTCCAATTGATTTAGGTTGAATTGTGTATTAAATAGATTATGGTATGTAAACATAGCAAAGGGGTTACAAGATAATTTTTGAATTCAAAATATGTTTAACACAAGTGTACTAATTGTGTTGGTGCTCAAAACAATTTAACTATGTTTATCACACTTTTTAAAAAATTAGAAGTGAATGTGTTAAATTTCACTAAATTTGATTATTAGCTTTGATGAATTTCAAACTTTTCAACTATATGTTCTTGTGATCACTAATGCATGTGAGTTCAATTAGGTGGTTAATTGACAAGAAATTACATCATATTATATAATAGGTTAGGTCAAAGTAGTTTGGAATACATATTTATTAATAAAATGGTCTATTTTTATTTGGCCAAATATATTATTGATAAGTGTTATCCTTCTAACAATTGTACATGTTGGAGCTATAATGAAACATGGGCATACCAAGTGGGATACGTGAGGGAATTTTATAATAATTTTCACATTAATCATGGGTTTGGATAACATCAATGTATATTTTGGACATTGTTTTTTGCAGAAAATGATTTTGAACCCTAACATTTGGTGTCAAGGTTTGTGCGGTTGTGGGGTAGCACACTATATGGATACCCTATCCAAAATATAATATTCAATGTCTTTTATTTGAAAACAAGCTTTGGCATTCATGATTTCCTTTGTAAGTTAACACCACAACCAAGCAAAACCTAAGTCTAGAAGGGGAAGATTATATGTAACTATACCTATGGAATGTAAAATAAGCTTTTAATAGTTGTTGCCTTTGGATAAATATTTTTTTATTTGTTGTGTTTTTAAAAATGTTATGAAGTTGACAATAAAATATGTTGTATTGATATAAATGGGAGGTGTTTGATGGAGAAAATAATGACATCATTTGTGTCATCAAGGAGGATAAGCATGATCTTAAAGTGTTTCACAATTCTAATTTGAAAAAAATGGATCCAAATTACAAAACTCATTTGCACAAAAACCTCAGTCTTTTCACACCTTGGGATCTTGTCATTCTTCATGCAACAAAACCCCTAGTTGAGGTACATCTAAAGCCTTCACCTATTATTCAAGTGTATTCAAGTTGTTAATTTCTTGCTATGCACAATAAGAAATAGAAGTTATCAAATAAAATTAAACTTGTTGGAGGAACATTTGCAAAACACCTTTTTGTTAAAAGAACATGTTGCAATAATGCATAGGATATGCATGCATGAATATTGATCATAATTTTCATGACTTTTTTCAAGAGGTCTTGTGAAGTTTGACCTCTTTAATTACTAATCAAAATTTTCCAACAAATAATAATAAATAATGAATTAAAAAATTCATGAATTCTCTTGAAATTTATATTTAAATGTTTGCATCTTTTCAAATTCTTGTGCATGTATTGGCATTTGCAAAATCCATAGCCTTGATACAAGCATAAAAATCAAAAGTTTAACACTCAATTGATAATCGGGAGTGGGGCATTATGTTGGTCCTTGCTAGGTTTTGAAAAATGGTAGTTGGTTCAATTTCAACGAATACATTGTGCTAGTGAATGAGGGCATTGATGCGGCCTTTGTCACCCTCCTTGTTTTGATAATGGAGGATATGGAAGCAATGTTTTCGGCCATCAATGCTACATTGCTTTCTTTTTTCAATTACAATTATCGATCAACATGGCCATTTGTGGCAAATTTTGAACTTGGAGTTGACAATGTTTGTATAGATAAATCTATATATGATTACCTCCCATTATTTTACTAATATGTGAATAATTAATAAATTATGTTGCAAGTTTTGTATGATAATTGTCAATATTTTATGAATATATGGAATTGATTCAAATATTTTTGGCATGTTAATTTTATTTGAAATGGAAATACATCATTCAAAAAGTTGGCAAATCAAATGATTTTTCCAAAAAGACCAATAATAGTTTAATCTTTTGATTATTGGATTGCTTAGTTTTAGAATGGGAAATTTGATCAAGCCAACAACATTAGTTAGAAATGCCTTAAATACATAGTGATATTACAAAAATAGGGAGATTTTATATTATATAAACAAATTGATTATTGAATCACATTTTTATATTTTTGCTAACTTTAGGGAGAATAGGTAGAACTAGCTGGCTTTTTTTATGGGTGAACTCCATGACTTGAGATGTTCTATTGATTTCAACCATCACCTACATGTCATGTTTGATAAATAGTAATTTTTCGGATTAATGATAAATTTGTATGTTTATGTTTCTAACATTGAAGTTGACATATAGTGCATGATGAGTGCTAATGGAGCCCACTTTAGTGGATAAACCAATATATTGACAGCACTTTTATATTGAACATTTTTAAAGGTTGGTTCTCATGGTAATAAGGTTAAAGGTTAAATGTGAAGTTTCACAAGGACCATTTTGGCATAAAAGAATTTGTTTTCAAACCAAGAAAGGGAGTCCCAATGTCTTTTTATTGAATGTTGTGATGTAATTGAAGTTGCAATCAACCATATGGATTTAGTGAAAGTTGTGATCATTTATAAAAACATTTAGGCAAATTTGGCTATAATACATATATGAAAATACATTTCTAATCATCCATACATGTTTTTGGCTACTTATTGGAACCAAATATAAAAATTTGGTGATATTTATTATTTCTTTTTTTTAACTTGTTGTTATTGAAACCCCCAAAAATCTTTTCTTTTTTTTTCAATATGCATTTTAATTTCTCCAATTGGTTTCAGTGGTAAAAAAATAGAGGCTAAAAAGAATCATAATATCAAAAAACCTCAATCACAACCAATCTTGGGTGGTTATCAGAAATGGAAATTGATAATTGACAATTTTGAACTTATATATAAAATATAAAGGTGGTTCTTTAAAATTAAATATTTGGTTTTAGTATATAATTTCTTGCAACTTTTTCAAATATCTAATAATCAATTACATGATATGTAACCATGGTTTTTTAAAAATCCAAGAAATGATCAAATACCCTCTTATAAAATTTGGTTATTTTTTGGTTACTTGATGAATCTTATTAGTTGTTTGAAGCTTTTTCGAAAAACTAGAACTAGAGGTTTCTAAAATTTTGAAACTGTTGGATAACTGAAAACCAAGGTTATTTTGTTAAAAAGATAATAACCCAACATTGATCACAACCCATAGCCCAAGAGCTTCAAACATCTATTACATGCATAACCATAAAAATTTAACAATTATATCATAAAAGCAACCTTACATTATTATCCATAATTAATTGATTCAATGTCATATTTAAAAATGTTGTTTGTTGTTCATTATTAATGGTATCCACATCTTGCACAAAATACCTTGTTGGAAAGTGTTTACATTAAGTTATTTATTCATTTATAATTCCCATGCATCAATGATTTCATCATCCAAGGGTGACGTTGACGCATTTTTTTAAAAGATAATTTTTCATCTTATTGCTTTGGTGTTTAATCCAAGTGCATGGAGCTTTGCTCAAAGAAGGAATGTACACAACCCAAATCAAGTTTTATGTATATCTAGATTAAATGAGCCACATGTTGGTGACCAAAAAAATGAAAAACTTTTGTGGTTAAATTCATAATCAAATTTTGGGTACATATGTGCACATGTTTTAGTAATTTCTTTTACATGGTCCTACCAAAATAGACAATGAAAGTTCATTGATTAAAAATCATGCCTAGTGGGTAAATTTTACACTAGTGTTGCACAATTCTTTGATTTTGTTAACAATGTTGCATTCCATTTTTTATAAATTTGAAAAATCAAATTAAAAAAATTTTAATTCCATTTTTTAAAAAAAAATCACTCTTAAAATTTCTTAAAGTTCTTTTTGTGTGTGAAAAAATTCAAAAATTCAAACCTCAATTTCAATGTTTTTGAAAAAAGTTTAAAAGACAAAACCTTTAGTTCCAAATTTTTTAAGAGAATTCACAATCAAAAGAACGTCCAATCCAATTCCATGTTATTGAAAACTTTCAAAGAATTGACAATTTTCATTAAAAATACTAGCAAACAAATTATAGTTTAAGGTAGGTTTTTGACCTAGTTATTTGATTTTCTAAAACACTAGTTGGATGCCACTTCTTGTTTCATGACTTTTAGAATCATTAATGTAGTACCTTTACCATTTCAGCATAAATTTTAAAAAAATTTGATTTTGCCGAACTTTTGAAAAAATATTTATTTTTATGCAAAAAATTTAGTTAAATCAAAACATTTTTATTGCCAAGTTTAAACTGCAAACATTTGAGGAAGGAGACTTAAATCTCAGTCAGTCTAGACATGTTAAACTACTCCATAACACTAGAAGCCGTGTGTTTATTTTTTGATATAACCATTATTGTCAAAAATTTCAGAATTAAAAAACCATGTGCCAAAGTTAATATTTGAAATTTAATTAATTTTTTGGCAACAAACTGCCGAAATGGTAGAGGTACTGTGGTAGTCAAGGGTTAGAACCATGTTTTTGATTTATTTTTAGAATTGATGATAAGGGTGCATTTACCCTACCCTTACCCATTGGTTTTTTTTTTTCCTACCCAAGGTTAATTTATAGTTCACACCATGAATGAAACATCACCTTGAGCTATTGAAAGAAAGTATGAAATAAATAAAGCTTCATTCCTCTTTATGTTTAAATGCAAAAATCTTGGTTCATTTGATCAACTTTTTGTTTTGAAGTTTAGGCCTACATCTTTATGCACCTTGTGCATCACATAGATCTGAAAATGGAGAAGACTAGTTTATAATTTAGAATTCATAATATGGAATCAATGGTTCTAAAAAAAAAAATTAATTTAAAAAATTCATCATATTTTGAACTAAATAGTTATACATATAGAAGTATGTTTTAAAATTTTTATTTCATAGGAAATATGAAAAGGTGGCTCCATTTTGTTATCAATGATCATCAATTATTTGACGACAAAAAATTGAAATTAAAAATGACTAATTGAAAAATGGATATGATAAAGTTATAAATATTTCAAATTTTGACATCAATAACTAACCATTAAGAATGGACAATAGGAAAACCAAGCTTGAAAACAAAAGAAAACAACACAAAAAGAGATTGGAGAAAGGAGATTTTGTACAAATGTATGGTTATGATGTCATGGTAAGGCTGCAATGAACTAACACCCATGAGTGCACCTTGGTCATGGGTGCACCTATGTCTCATCCCCACCTACTTAACCTCCATCAATCTATTTACCTACCTACCAACCCATATACTTACCTATATGCCCTTCCACCTTCTTACATACTAGCCTTTTACGTAGGTACCTACCAAGCCCCACCTACTTGGTTGCACCTACCTACATGATTATCACCCCAATAGACCCTGTAATTGTTAAAAATGATGAAAAATAAAATAAAATGAAGATATTGCATAGAGTTCAGACTTGTTCATTCAAGCAATATTTAAAAGCATGATTAAAATGTTTGTCATCACTCAAATAAGGATATTATAGATGTTCATTGGTTTGAAAATTATGTTTTAGGGTGTTTTGAAGGTGTCACACAAAGTTATAAAAATCTAAATCAAGTGAAATACCCCCATTAGGGTATTGCATTAATTTTTAAAAAAGATGTTCTTCATTATGATGAGGAAACTACAAATCTAATGTAAATGTCCAATGAATATGGAACTTCGCCTGTACTTTAATGCATGTTGTATTTAGTTTAATGAAGCAAGTAGGTTTAGATCTAGTAATTTGTTTTGCTTATTTTATTGGTGTACTTTAAACAATATGGATTATATTTATAAATATTATGTTCATATAATTATTTATGATGTTTAACACTATGCTCAACATGATAAGGGTGTGGTACAAAATTATTAAACTGCGGGTGAATAATAATGAAGGTATTGCTTGTACACTAGAGCTTTCGTATTGAAATGAGAACAATGTTCAACATGATGAAAATATTCCACACAATGATCAAGGTTGGGAGGATTAAAATGAAAGTATTTCCTACATACTAATGGTTAAAAACATGGGTGTATGAAGGTAATTTTTATCAAAAATTAAAACTAAAATCCCAAACAATTGAGGTATTGCATCAATTTTTTTTGAAAACAGACCCCACCAACCTTATTGGGAAGAAGGGAAAGTTCAAAAAAAAAATAGTTAAATTGATCACCTTGGGGAGGAACAAATAGTACAACTAATTACAGTTGTTCATTTATAATGTTTGGATTGGAACAATTTTTTTCATGAACCAACATTTGATTGAACTTGATCCTTTAACATAGATGCCATTGGTTCATTTGTTGCACCATACATAGGTCTATAAATTTTCACCAAAACTATCCCATCCATGGTTGGTGGAGGTTGAATATTTTCCAGCCTTGTGTGAGGTGCCATTCTCATCAATTTAATAACCACCAACAAATTCAATAACCATAACACAAAAAATACCCATTATAGTTTTAAATACAATGCATCATGAACAAAGTGTAGGGTTTAGATGTCCAATTTAGGGTTTATAGTTGAAAAAGGACAATAGAAATAAAGGAGGAGTTAGCCAAAAAAAAAACACAAAAAACCAACAAAATAGGATTAAGAAAAAACCACAACTAAACATAAAAACATAAAGATTAATTAAAAAAAGAAAACACACACACACACACACACACACACACACACACAAATGAGAAAAAACACCCAAAATGGAAAAAGAAAAAAGGAAATTTTTTATTAAAAAATTTAAAAGAAAAAAACTTTAAAAATAGGCCAAAACCCAAAAATAAGAATGGAAAAAAAAACCAAATAAAAAAAGAAAAAAAGGATTAAAAATGGAAGAATAAATAGATGGAAATAGGAAGAAATAAAAAAATGAGGGAGAAAATGGTGAGTGGGAAGGGGGAAGCAGGTAGGAAAAAGGACAAAAAAATGAGGGAGGTAGGGGGTAAGTAGGAAGGGGGTCTACAAGGTGTGGGTAAAGCAAAAAAAAAAAACTAGTGGGGTCAAGGGGCATGGGGGAGAAAAAACATCTCCATCCAAAGGCCTTGATTTGAGGTTAGGTTGAATTTCATCCCATCCAAAAAATCATTGAATAAGAATTTTTGGATGGTGGATTGGTGGGTGCTAGGTCATTCAAGCCATTAGGTAGTAGGGTATTGCACCTTATGAATTGAAGGTAAAACCAATGTTTAAAGTGTAATGCCTTGTTGCCATCACATTAGGTACCTTGATGGTGGGTCCTCCCATTCATATGGTGGGAAATTATGAAATGGGTGGGTTATGTAAAAGGTAATGCCCACTCAAAAGTTCATTATATGACAACAATAGTTCTATGCATGACTAATTTTAATGAAGCAGAATAGAGAGATTCAATATGTGAACACCAAATTCATTCAATCTATTTATTAGAATCCAAATTTGATGTGTATTTTCAATGGTGCAACCCTAGCCTTGTGTTCATGTTCAAAGTTAAATTGTGTAAAGGAAATGAGTTGAAAGAGTGTCCCATATTCAAGCACACTCCCACAAGTGGAGAGTTGAAGAAAGTGAATTTTAACACTCTCAATTAAATTATCAATTTTGGGAGTTGGAGCCCTAAGTTATCTTGATTTTTTCATAACAAGGTTTGAAGAATCATACTTTGTTCAAATTAGAATTTTTTTGACTATTGGAAATGCTTTAAAAACTAGAATATTCTAGTGGGGTTGCATTGAGGAAGCAAACATTTGTAATGGGGGTTATGGCCAATGAAAGGGTCTAAAATTAAATTGGCAAAATGACTTTTGATAACTATTTCGATGTTCTGTGAGCTCAAACCAATTTTTTCTGAAGAGTATGATATGTTGGTGGAAAATAATACTCAAGGGCTACATTTGTTTTTTTGACAACTTTTGAATACAAGTTTATATGAGGAAATCACAAGCCCCCAAAATCACATGATTCATAACTAATTTACAATTTCACAATTTCAAACTCCCAGTCAGGAGTCCCAAGAATTTGTGCCACTTCAATGTGGTACTTGCCACATAATATATTATATGAAGGAAAATGGTGTTTTTTCCCAATTTGGTGCCAATTTGCATTAATTTTCCTTCTTTCTTCATTTGGCAAATTGATTTCACCTTGAATTCAACTTAAACAAGCTCAATGTTTTAGTCACATCCTTGAGCTCCCACATGGGTACTTAGGAATATGTTTTAGGTTTACATTTTGCTAGAAAATTAAAAATTGATAATAGTTTTTACCCTCAATACCACTTGATGAACTTAAAGGTGGATCATTCAATGTAAATAATAACAACAAACACTATTACAAAATGTGCATGCAATTCATTAGTTCTTTTTCAATGGACTAGTGAATGCGTTTGGGATTCATTAATCTGTGTTCAATGGGATTAGTGAAAACACTTATTGGATAGGGACACCTTTTGTTATAGTGAAATTATTATCAATGCAATTGCAAAGAAAGATTCTAACTTGAATTTGTAATTAAGGTTTTTTTGGCTTTTTCTTTTTCATGATGAATTAACCACAAATGAATTAGGAGTCAAAATCAACCAAACCTTGCTTGCTTTTTAATACAAAAATATGTAAGGTATAAAAAGAAACAAGTTGTCATACAATGGTTTAGCCTTATATAGTAAGTCAAAACGATATCATGAAAAATGGTGAAACCTATAAATAGATCCAGTAATTTCAATGCAAGGTGAATTTGGCAAAAGGACATATTCAATGTGCAATAAAGTTTCAAGTGTCACTCTCACATTAAAGTTATCTTCAAAATAATACCCAATTACAACCTAGTTTGGTCCTTTATTTACTATTTCATCCCTTATTTTTAAGCATTTTCATGTCAACCCAATCCATAGATTTACAAAAATTAAAGATGAATTGTGAATTGATTTTCATTTAAAATGATTTAAGTGAATTAAAGGCTACCCTAGTTGGGTTGAAAGATTATGGGTATTTAAAAATTGTAAGGGTATAAGATTGTGTGGTTTAAAGTATAAGGTTTATAATTGTGTGTTTAAAGGGTTTAATTTTAAGGTATTGGTTTTAAAGGTTACTTTTCAATTGTTTTTTAGGGTTTAGGTTTTATGGATTTTTTTAGTTAATAATTTCTAGGGTTTGGGCTTTAGGGTTACTTTTCAATTGTTCTTTAAATGTTTGGGTTCTTTTAATTATTTAAAAAAACTAGGGTTTGGGCTTTAAAGGTAAATTTAAAAATATCTTTTTAGGGTTTACATTTTAAGGTAAGGTTTTGGGGTTTGAAACTAAAATTTAAATATTCCATTTTAAGGGTTACTTTTAAATGGTTATTTTAAAGGTTTTTAAAAAGTTATTTTTCATTGTTAATTTTTGGGTTTGGGCTTTAAACTGTTTTTAACAAGGTGTGAAAACATCTATTATTATAAGAAGATGTTGTAAATTGCCTTTCACATTGCATTAGAAAAAATTATGTAACTTGGTTCCTATCATGATTACATGAAAAATGATGATTGTAGACTATTGCCATGGTGTTCAAATGCAATGAATCCACGATTTGGTGTTGAACCTTTAATTGAATGGTGTTTTTGCCTTTCACTTGAATAACATCTTTTTACAACCTTTTGATCTTCAATTGTGCATTATGCCATAAAACCATTTATGATTATGTAAGATTCATCCATTCTTACACATGAAATAAACACATGGATTAATTGTAAAGTGAAGTAGAGGAACAATTAAATGGTTAGAGAAAGGAGGAAAGGAAAAAACAAAGCCAAATGGGCCAAACAGAGGAAAAAAACATAAGCATAAGCAAAGGCCCAAAAAAGGAAGAAAAAAAAAAACAAAGAAATAAAAGGTCAAATTTGTGGTTATTTGGATACATAGCTTTTTAGGTACATAATGTTTTGGATACATTTCATTATAAATCTTTGGATGCCTAATATGAAGGGAATTGATAGGTAATGGGATTACCTCATGTAACTAGAGCATATTATGAAAGGACATGCAAATCAATTGGAGAAGCCTATAGTATATTGAAATGCTAGGAAGAAATAAATGACCAAGTTGTGTTTAGAAAAATTGGCAAATTGCATGTTAGCATCATATAATCGGTAAGAATAAACCAACTTGTTAAACAAAGACTATGCATATCAATAGGCATAGGGCATTTGATTCAACATATTGATGATTTGTCAAACCAACATTGCTAAAAAGTTAAGAGAATCGATTAGAAGTTTGTTAAAGGTCATTAAGGAAATGTAATTAGTTAACTTTAGTATAAGAAGCAAAGAGGAGGACTTGAAGTGGTTTGCAATTTTGAGTTGACATAAAATGCATTAGTATTTTGTATTATTTTGGTGTAATGGAAGAAATATATATATATATATATATATATATTTTGGTGTGTGCATTTTTTTATGAAGTGAACAATAATATGTTTGGATTATGTATTTGTAGGTGTAATGATGAGGAAGGAGAAATTTGTTGAAGAGAATGTCCTTAAAAAAACTAAGGTTAATGCTTCGATGTAAGGAGTGAAAATGAGGAGTAGATTGCAAGAGAGATGTTGGTACAAAGAATGATGGGAAAAACATTACCCTAGAATTACATGGAGAATATGAATAAAATGTAATAGAAGAATTGGACAAATTGATGAGCTTGATGAAAAAAGTTATGGAAAGCATCATAGAATGGTTTGAAGAGGTATTTGAATAGTTGTAATACAGGGTATTTGAAATTTAGAGTGGATCACTTTTGACCAATTTTGTGAGTCTTTAAAAGTACATTTCATAGTGTATTTTTTATAGGAAAAAAAAGTTATAAACTTGTAAAAATGTTCATCTTTCCTAAAAAGCAATGACAAATGACCATGTAATACTTCCTAGGCTACAATGTTTATGAAAAAGAAAGAGTATTTTATAAGAATGTAATAACAAGGGCTTTGTCATTTTCATCAATTTTTGGCCTATGTAAAAATCCATAAAACTCTTATGTGGTATTCAAATGATTTCCAAACACCTATTTTGAATTACTAACCACATTTTTGAATTTTGGAGAAAAAATGAATTTTTTTTATTACAAGCTCAACATATGGTGAGTCTATTTACACATCCTTTATCTACTATAACACTATAACTTATATGCAATGAAAAGTCCTTCATTTGGTTAAGAAATGTAACTTCAAATAATTTCAAGATTCTATTACACTAGATTACATAACAATCACATACATGAATTCTTTTTTAAAAAAAATAAAAATTCAAGACGTGGGACACATTCTAATCCATGGGTGCTAAAAAATGCCCTTGTGACACCAAAAGTGACCCACTTTAGCTTGCAAATACCCTACAATTATGAAAGATTAAAGCTTTAGACATCATAAATGCAATATTTAGATGGATGTAAATAGTAAAAACCCAATGATTTTAACAAAAAAAAAAAAAACCCATACAAGAATAACGTTAACAAGTTTGTCCATTAATTTTCACCTATTACAAATCATCCAATTTCAGTGCAAGTCCAAAAACATAAGCAAAAAAAGGTTTGTTCATTCATATTAATGTCTATAAATGCCACAATTTCACTACCAAAGGTCTTTCCAAGTTTTTTATGTTTACGAATCACCCAATTTCACCATAGGAGGTTTGTTCAATTTGTTTAATGATCTTTTAAGCCTAAAACAAACCCCCCATTCTGTATTTAAAATCTTCCAAGGTTAAAACAAACTTGTCATTATGCATTTATGAGTTCCCAAGATCAAAATAAACTTCCATTACATGCATTTGTGAACTTTCAAAATCAAAATAGACCCCTATTATGTGCATTTGTGAACTCCCAAAATCAAAACAGACACCATCATGCATTTGTGAGCTCACAAGACCAAAATAGGCCCACTGTGCAAAATCATGAGCTATTAAATCCAGAACAAACTCACATCATGTGAACTTTCAAGACCAAAACAAACCTCAATTATGCATTTGTGAGCTCCCAAGGTCAAATGAGAACCCCATTATGCATATGTGTGAACTCTTACAATCAAATCAAATGTCCATTATGTATATTTGTGAGTTCCCAAACCGAATCAAATTCTCATTATATGTATAATTTGTGAGCTCCCAAGACCAAAAAAGGTCCCCGATATGCATTTGTGAGTTCCCTCACATTTTCACACTTAGTGTTTTCATGTAAAGTCTTTAATCTTTCACATCCTCGCATTCCCTTCATGATTGCATGAAAAAACTCTCTCATCACACTCTAATGGATACACATCAACACTCATTAGCTTTGAAAAGAAGAGCACTTGAGCTTGTGCCTTGACCTCAAGGTCGGTTCTTTCATGTGAAAACAAACAAAAGGGACCAAACTAGAGACACCACCAAATTTGGTGCAAAATCGAGTTTGGGTCCCTATTCTTTCTTAACTACATGTTACGTCCCTTGTTGCAGGTTTCATCCTCTGTATGGGCCAAAATAGCCATTCTTGTACCCTAAAATGATGACTTCATAAATAACATTTTTTGGTGTAATGATCAAGAGAACCCACTACGACAATAAATTACAAAATGCAAAGGCCTAACCTAATGGGGGGTGTTTTGCAAAGCAGAATGCCAATGCGCTAGGTCATCCCCTGTAGATTCCATCTCCATTGGGCATTTTACAAATATCTTGAGGACCTTTGTCTGTGTTCCACTATGTAGAATTCCCATAGGTTAGCAATTGATGCTTTGTGCTACCTTTCCCTAAGGTCAGTTTTGTCTTTAGATAATCCTCAAAATAGTGAAATGAAAATAGGAAGTTAACATGTTGAAAATCATCATAATTATCATAGGTTACACTCTAAATGATTTCACCATTCATATCACAATATTATAATAGATGATGTAAAAAATTATAATTTCAAAATGAAAAAACGAATTCATTTTTTGGGGACAAAAAAAATTCATTTTATCAATGTGGAAACTGACCCTAGGCTATGATATTCCTAAGCACAATCCAAATGCCTAAACTTTTAAGCACAATTTAGGGGCACCTTCCCCTTAGCCCACTGTCCCTATAGAATCTGCCTCCATAGCTGCTTTCCATTATAGGGCTCTTGTTATTCATCCTTATATTAAGTAGATGGGGGTGCCTAACAAGTTGGACTTTTTTTCTTTGCAATGAGCCATTTTTATTGGCCCATTACCCAACCAAAAAAACACTTTGAAGGCACACCAAATGAAATTTTCTTTTGGAAGATGGAGGGAATCCCCTTTTGTCCACCTATATAGGTGAAAAGACGACCACTTTGGGCAAATCAAGTGTGGTGCTATTAGGAACATCTGGGGGAACACATTAAGAACTTGGGGACCTTGTGAGAACTTGAAAAGAACAGATCAGGAACATGAAAAAATTCAACACCCACACCCTCCCTCCCCAAAAGACAAAACCATGGGTCTTTCGAATGCATGCTCTATTGCCTCATTGCCTGGGCAAAATTTCTATTCCTACATTTGTTTGTCACCAATTTCAAACAATTGGGGGACTTACTCATGAATCAATTAATTAGCATGGGGGGGACTCATGGGTTTGTTTTGTTTTTGTCTTTCTTTTCAGATTTAATGTCGAATTGAATAGGGAAATTTCTATAATTTGTAATTTTGGATGGATTGATGCAAGCATGGTGTGCGATCAAACCAGTGTTGGGTCTGCAATTTTAGAGGCCCGGTCCTGGTATCAACACTAGTATAAACTGTAGACGTATAAATGCTAGTAACAAGGACCCAACCAGTCTGGTATGAGCTGCCAGCCAGGTATCATTACTAGCTTGGTAGG
>Ga0116227_10010411_pt1 | contig 16266 bp, 14 predicted proteins | sample S1TSphgellanicum_FD_89693 | JGI IMG/M metagenome (GOLD analysis project Ga0116227, IMG submission 89693) | Host-associated microbial communities from peat moss isolated from Minnesota, USA - S1T2_Fb - Sphagnum magellanicum MG | ecosystem: Host-associated > Plants > Peat moss > Unclassified...
GGGGGGGGGGGGCGGGGGGCCCCGCTTCGCCCTGGGGTGGGGGGCAAGGTCTCGTCCCCCCCCCCCCCCCCCCGCCCCCCCCACTTGCCCTTGGCTTTTTTGGTTCTATGTTTACATTTCATGGGTTGTGTTTGTGTTGACCTTGTCATCGCCTTTGGAGGTAGGTGAGCAACACCTACCCACCCCATGGGCCTTTGGTTTTTTCATTTTTGTGTTTGCATTTTTGGTTGCTTTCATCCCTTGTGTAGTCTTCCTCTTATGCATTGTTTCATGCAGATTGTAGGAGTGTAAAAAGGAGCATGTCGACCATTGCCATTGCCTTTGGAGGTGAGTTTGACTTGCCCACCGCCCTTTTGGTCTTGTTGTTTGCATGTTTGTGTTGTTGCTTTGTGTTTGCCATCATTGTAGTGCCCCTTTTGGTGTGATTTTTCTCCCCCCTTATTGTCTTTTATGTGTAGGTTGCATGATGCATGGAGCATGTTCAATGTCTAGTGACAATGGTGTTGGGTCGTCACGAATCGGCACCATCTTGAAGTGAGTAGACCATCTTGTTTTCAGCCCCCTTGTCTTGTTCCTATGTGTTGTTTCTTGTGTTGCTAATGGCTATTATACTTCAGTTATGGTCTTGCTCCCCCTTCCTTATTTCATGTGTGTAGGGTGCAACAATTAGAATTTAAGACCGAAGTAGCAACAATAGATCAAATTGTGGTAGGAGGGCAATAATAGTAATAAATCAAATTGTGGTAGTAGGGCAACAAGAATAATAGATCAAATTGTGATAATAGCAATTTTTTCAATTAAGTTTTTTTCAATTTTATCTTCATAGTAACAAATTTTACATTTCAATGAAATTAATCATAGATTGTTTGTAAAATCTGAGTCAATTTTGGTTTAGATTGTGTATAGAATCTAAGTCAACAAATTTTGGTTTGTTTTAAGGTATGGTAAGACAACACGATCATGCAGGGTTGGACATGGTTTCAAGCTCTCTACCTAATCAAGGAGATCATCTACAAACATCTTTAGATGACAACCTTGTTAGTGTTTCATTTAAGGGGACAACCTTTTCATCTTGTACAAGTGTTTGTATGCTTCAAATTCAACCAATAGAAAAAGAAAGAGTAGAAGCTTTAGTGACTTTACATAAATAAGCCAAATTTTGGGTTAGTTATGGTTGCAAATTTGCTCCATGGGCCTTTTTGTTATAAACAATTGAGATTTTCCAATTGTGAAGAAATTTAGTAATTGAGGTGTAGCATTTGTTTTCCCCATGTTGACACATGGTTTTTTATTAGGAATAACACAAAAGGGAAGAAGGGCATTATTGCATACAACACTTTATTTTTTGTAGGTGCTATAAAAAGACATGTTGAATATGAACATCTTGGGCTCTTGATTGCCTTTGTTGAAGAAGTTGCTGTTGTACACATCGTTTTAGGGTCACAAATAGCAGGTGCTATAGGACCATGTAGCAAGCCAAAAAATGTTCCAAAATATTCCAGGTGCAATTTTAGTTCTTTCTTAAAGCAAATTTCCTTACAAGAAGCTAAATGAAGCTCAACAATTATTCATAGCAAAAGGGTTTTTTCCCTTGATCACATGTGAAAATATTTGGATGTGGATGTTGGCATTGAGCTTGGATCCAAAACTTGTTTTCCCATTTCAAATGACATTACCTTAAGAAATTTTTCCATCTATGGTTACACATTGTGTAGATTTGTATGATCAACTTCAACTTGATGTTATGCTTATAATCACAACTACTTTTGATTTGTGGATGAATAGATGCCAACAAGATACTTTTGCCCTTTTTGTACAAATTTTTTATAAGTTCACAATTGGCCTTTTTGAAGCTAATGACATTACATGCACAAGGTTGGCAAGACAATTGAAGGCCATCTTAAAGAAATTTGGTTTCACATTTAAGGTGTTGTGCTATGTGAAAGATGAGGGCACTAATTTGGTGACCATGATTGTTACCCTTATGTCGATGAATTCATATGAAGCTTTAAATTTGCTTCAACCTTTTGATGGAACATGTTTTGGACATGTTATGAATAAAGTGGCTCAATATGCAACCAATGATGATAGAATTTATAAAAACTTGGCATTGATGAGTGTGAAGTTTGTTCAAACATCTCTTCAATCATTGCATCATTTGGCCAAAAAAATTAGGTATGTTGACAATTTTCAATTTTTGCAATTCAAGCAATTTTTGGTTGTGAAAAATACAACAAAATTAATTTCCTTTTGTCATTGTGCATTGTAGAAAAATGAACAAAAAAATGGAAGTGGACATGAATTGAATTTAGTTCATTTGAATAGAAATTAACAACTTCGATGAAAATTCAATTTTTATCAAAAGTTGTAATTTTTTAGCAATAGGTGATTATCATGTGTTATGGTTATTAAATAGATGCTTTAGCTAACAAAATCCATTTAACATAGACCTATGCAATTTGTTGTAACCCTAACCTTGGGCTCACAACCAAAGCAAAGGCTTACAAAGGTGTGGGCCAAGAGTGAAGCCCGAGAATCACATTTCATGCTCTCGGGAATGTAGGAGAATGTGAGGGAATGAATTCTCACATTCCCAAGTGAGTTTCCACTTTGGGAGTTGGAGTCCTAGTGTATTTCTGAATTTTCAAAAGGTGATTATAGGGGCCAAAACTCATTGGATTAAAGAGTTCATTAGATCATTGGAAAACTTTTAGAACATAGATGTTTAAAATGGGTTCACATAACCCATTTGGGTACTTAAAACATAAGTTATTGTAAAAAAAAGGGTTAGGAATTAAACTGCAAATTTGATTTTCAACCACTAAAAATCGAGAATTGCCCCAATTTACTTGTGTGCAGGTTACATTTAGGTGGCTTACTAGATACCGTTGGAAAACTCTTGACGAGGCCTACAACTTTGCTTTGGACTTCACATCAATCAGAGGTTTGAAAAAGAAATTATGGGCATCCAAAGTTGCAAGAGTCCCAATTTTGGGAATTTCAGGACTATTGACTTGGGAATATCGGAACAAAATGACATTTGGGTGTAGGCCCGTGGCTAGACATAGACAATACTATAAGGGGGAAGGTGATGGCTTCCCCCAAATCTGGGTCACGGTGAATCTTGTGAGTTTGTGTTTGCCTATGATTCGTTCGTGCACCAAAAATGCTATAATTATACATTAACCAACTTGTTGTTTGGTTTGTGCAAGTCTATGTGAATAATTGATTCAATTGTCATTCATCCTAGTCCCCATCCCGAAGTTCTAACATGCCCTTCTACCCCCAAAGTGTCGCGAGTTAGGGAACATACCCCAACTCCTTATCCTTTCGTTGTTTTCACCTTTGGATTCGTAGTTGAGTTTATTAAGGAGTTTGAGGGTGTGTCACAATTGATGAAACAATTTGTGATGTTTTTTTTTCCGTTATGACTACATGTGTAATCAATTAATGCCATGGGTATTGGTTATTGTCAAATGCTTTAGCTTTTGTAATCAAGTTGTTTATAAAGCTCTCCAAAGAAATATTGGAATTATAAGCATTAATTGATGCAATTGAAAAGATGGGCATGCGCATGAAGGTGATGCAATTAAACACCAACATGCGAGGGCAAGCAATTGCTATTCTAAAACCTTCCCTTGATTTCTTGGTTTCTTTCAACCTACTAAAGCTCACAATATGGTTGTTTTTATCTTGGATCTTCAATTCAAGGATTTGAGTTTAATGATAGACTATGTTGACCACTCTTTTACATTTGAGATTATTGCTACATATGACAAAATGTTTTTCTTTTTTACCTTCAAGATTTTGTATTAGAAACACCATGGATGGTCCAATACTTTTTCCATTGTTGTGTAAGAACCGATGCGCAATCCTAATGTTGTTTGTAGACCAAGAGTATTTGAGGAGGAGATTTGTTTTGAACAAGCTTGTTTTAAGTAAATATCACTTTTTTGATTTATTTGGAAAACACTTTGAAGTCATTTGTTCTTGTTTGTACACTTGAACCTAACTTTTGGTTACAACTTATTTGTGTAAATTTAGGTTCAACAAGAGTTGTTTTGTTTTCAGACATTTATGGTGCTTTGAAAAAGGTGGAAAACTTTTTTCTTTGAAGGTCAAAGTATGAAGGACAATTTTCAACATTTGCCAAGTTGGTTAAAATGATTTAAAGCATACTAGGTAGTCAAATTCTAATGATGTAAGAACTAGTTTATATGGGGTTCTTTACAAAAAGTTTCATATGTTGTTTTTGCATGACCAGTTTGGTCATATGCTATCCTTGGACCATTCCAAAGACAATTAAAAAATAACTACTTCATTTTCAAGCCTAACTACTTTTTTTTTCCTATTAATTTTCATAAAATCTATTTTTCACCTTTCCTAATAACTACCTCCATTTTATAACTACCTCATTCCTTTTTCCTATCCACCAACATGGATTTAAAAAAAAAATTAACATGTGTCCTTTCATGTTTATGAAATGTATATTAATTTAAATTAAATTTGACATTGACATAAATATATAAAAACATAAAAAAATTTAAATAGTTGATTGTCAACTAGTAGTGTGTAGCAACGCGGAGCTCAAATTGAGATAGAGAGAATATTATTAATTGTAGGTATTCTTGCAAGTCTTTGTCGTTGTCACCTTAGTCCAAAGATCCTAAATCTTTTGGTTCTTCTAATCAAGAATTGGCCTAATGATTTCTTAGTTGGATGAAGCTTAGGGAGGACCATCGAAAGATGTGGATGAGTTTGGTGAAGCCGAGGGGGAAATATTACATTTGCTAGATGCCAAATTTCCTAATGAAGTTGAAAGTTATGTGGAAGAATGTGTTCAGAATTGGGACATGTTTCCATGATTTGTGATAATGTTTAGTTCATTTCACACATGAAACCTTCTTGGTTTTGATTAGGCTCCTACCCTTTGTTGTGACTTTTATGAAGGTGTAAAGTCAATGATCACATTGGACATTAGACACTTGTGAATTTTATCAAAGTTTGCATGATTTGGCATCATCCTTGCATGAGATTCTGATTTTTTCCTTCATTTTCTCATTTTCTTAAAAAATTTGTTCATTTCCTAGGTTTTCTTGCTTGCTGACTTGTTGAATTTCTTTTGTTTACATGGAGTGGAAGTGTAAAAGCATTTACACTTGCATTCATTTTACATGGCCTAAAATTGTTTACTATGCCTCACACTTACACTAGTTGCAACACTTACACTTAATCTGGCATGTAAATTTTTAAAACAAATTTACACTTACACAGTGTGTAAGTCCTAAACTGTATTCACACACAACACTGACTTACACACTATATTCACCGACAACACTGAGCCGAACCTCTTGCAGTCTAGATATAACCAGTGTTGGGTGGTTATCAAATCCACCTACCATCTGTCCCTCATGTTGCTCTGGCAGCTGTTGGTTCACTCTGGTTTGTGAAATTGCCACTGTGTACAGTTACATTCCACACAGGTTGTGGGAATTTGTTTAAATTCTCTCCGAGGAAACAAAACCCACTCTATGATTGCTTTCATTTCCAGATGAAATTTGTCATCTGTTGACAACAACAGAGAGAGATGATCAGCATGAAACATCACCTTGTCACCAAAAACAAATTCTGGTTTCCAAGAACTATTGCTGAATGACTTCAACTCAGAAACACCCATACACTCATCAATGCCTTTTGTCATTGAGAACCAGATCATATGTCAATTTGGAGCTTCCAATGTACAATTCATATCCCATGAAAGAAATTTCAGTTATCCAGGATTAAGATTTTAAGATTGCCATAATGTTGACTGATTTAAGAAACAAACAAGCCTCAACAGAGATTCGACTTTCAACGCCAAAATGTTGTTACTAGTCTACCAGACGAGGTTGCTCTTGGTAGGTGAACAACTGGGCAGCAGAAGACTCAAAGCTCTGCTCCATGTTTTGTTCTGAAAAGGAACCTCCATTTGAAAGTGAGCAGTCTCTGGACTGCAAGACCTCATTTGTTGCATGAGACTGCTCTTTTGTAACAAAATCATGAGCAGCAGCAGCTTCTTCCAAAGCCTTGCTATCATCTACCTCCTGTCGCATCTGTTCCACTATTGAACATGGCACCATTGACGAGTATCCTTCACTTGAGGCCAGGAATCTGGCATTTGTTGGGGAAAACCCATGGTCCATCGACAACAAAACTGGGTTCATTGACACAAACACTTGACCTACAGATGATAACTGCTCTCCAGCTTCAGACTTGTGATTCTGAAGCTTTGTCTCTTCCTTCTCCAGCTGTTCAAATCCTTGGTCCATATCTTCATTTCTACTCTCATGATTCTGAAAATCAACATCACACTTCCCAGTAATTCTATCCAGCTGTGCAGCACCACCATCTCCTCTCAGTAAATCATTCTCAGCCTTGCCCTTCAGCTGTTCAACCACCTGATCAACCCGCCCTAGATGTCCATCAAAGCCATCTGTTTTCTCTATCTCAGAATCACTGCCTTTGCCTTGAGACAATCCATCCCTAGTTGTGCCCTTCTGTTGCTCATGCATATTTCTCACCCCAATGTCAGAGTTGTTCGTTCCTGGAAGTGCTCCAAGAGACTTGGCATACATTTGAAGCTCTGACATTTGCTGTACAGGCCTTTGAGATCTATGCAATGGTCGCAATCCAGGTTGCTCACCAAGATGTCCCTGACGAGGAGGAGCACCTTTGAGCCACAGAAGAGGTGTTAAACTAGTAATTGGCTCTGGTTGGGAATCGAGCCGCAATTCCAAAGCTTTCACCAGCCTTGCCCCTTGGTCAGCAGTTGGATGCTTGTGGGCAAACATGACAACATCATTCCCTTCTCCCATGTATTCCAAAGGCAAGTTTGAAAGATGACTTTGTTGTTCACTTGATGAGCTAGTCTGACCCACAGTTGCATTGGACAGCTCCATGTCATCTTCTTCTTCCTCCTCATCCACATCTTCGTCTTCTTCTGCAGGAGAGACAGATGTGGCTGGGGAACCCACTTGCCCCTCTTCTAACTGCTTCTGCTTCCGCTCCAGCTTCTCTAGGTCCTGTTCAATGAGGGCAAGTTCATTTGCCTCTCTCTCTCTCTCTTGCTCAAGTTCTGCAATCCTGTTTACCCTCCCTTCTCTTGTTTCCTCCACTTTTGTCCGCTGTATTGCAATCACAGCAAGCATCTCTCGCTTCTTCATCACTGTGATGTCTTGGATGTGAGGACCAACTGACCAAGCAACCAGACCCAATGGTAATTTTGACTTCAGTTGGTGCAACAACCAAGCATGGCATTGACAAACACAACAGTATACTTCAATCATCTCTACAGTACAATTGAGACAGAGATTGCAAGGACCAACTCAGTCCTTCCGACTTTTAGATGACTTTGATCTAGCAATCCGACTATGTTTGCAAAGTGTTGGAGCCCTTACTGATGCCTGTAGATGGACTCACCTGAGAAATGCAAATGTTCATTCTTACTTATGCAGCATATGCATATGTATGGTATACAAGATACACAGGGGGATGGGTTACTGACCTGTGTCAGTGCCAGTTGTGGCCAACTTTCTTATGCCCCTTGCTGGCTTGCTGTGCTCTTTAGTGATGTGTGCTCGGAGTTTGTACTCTTGGCAATAGCGTTTCTCACAGCCAGCATAAGGACATTCATTGTAGTCACCAGTATGGGTCTTCATATGTGAGCGCAGATTGAAGTCCAGGGAGAATGCCTGCCCAGTGCCTCCCAGAATTAGCAAGATACCCACTTTGGCTGTTCCATCTTGTGAACGGTTCGTGAAATGAGGAACTTGAGAAACACACATATATGCAGGAGGGTGACAAGGGCACACACATCTTTTACCTTGCCACAGCCTTCAAAATGACAGAGAAAAGGCTTCTCCCCAGTGTGGATCAAAAAATGCCGTTTCAGCTTTGATCTCTCTGAAAAGCTCTGCCAAATGTTATTGCCATCCCACACATGTTATCAGTGATTTTATATCAAATTTTTCTGTAAGAAGTTTCTTGCAATACCTTATTGTTATGGGAGAATTGGCTTCTTACATGTACACACTACACACATTGACAAAGCTCAAATTGCACAGTAAGCACAATCACAAGAACACTGATGACAGAGGGAGGAGCGCATGAGCACTTTAATGCAGCCACTGTAATGACACACGTAGGGCCGATCTCCATGTATGCGTGCATGGGTGTACAAAGCAGCTCCTTCAGTGAATCTTTTCTTGCAGCCTTCAACATTACAAACATATATGGGGTCTGCAGACATGAAAGTTACAGATGGGTCAGAGAGTACCCATTCAATACAAAACCCAGCACAGAGTTTGAATGATAATCACTAGCACTTGAAGATGATACTCTCTATCCAAGAATTTCAGAGAGCAAGAGGAAGAGGAGGCAGGTGGTCAATTCCATTGAATGTGGTTAACAGAGTCTGATGACTTACTCTTTTGTGAGAGAGAAGTGGCACTAGTGTTCCTGCCATTACAACAGCGCTTTGAGCTTTCAGATTCCAGACCCATTTTCCTCTTGCCTGAGCTCAGGGGAACTTGTTCACCTTCCTGATTCTCATCCTGAGGAGGCTGTTGATGATGAATGTCAGATTTTCTAGGTCTGCCTCGCTTCTTTGCTGACACTGTCTTCAAACCTTCTTCTAAGCAGAAATCCTCTCCTGTAGCCAAAGCCAAAAGCATTTTGTAACAAGAATCATTTCAGTCAAATCACAAAAAAAAAAACGACCCAGGCAGTCTAACAGACAGAAGGATACGCACTTCAACAATGAGGCTTCAAGAAAAGGGGAGTGAACAACACAGCTTTATAGCTTTGTCTACTTGCCAGTTGGCTTCCAACCCAAGAGCTTTCCTTGGCTACAAACCCCCCAGCAGAAGAGAGGCCAACAACATTCACAAACTACCTTTGATAGGTTGTGTGGTGCTCCCACAAACACTAGCAATGCTCCGCACACGGATGCGTTTTGGCAAACTGTCTTCTGATTCATCACCTGCAATCCAAAATACAATTCATCAGTGAACTGCTTCATGCATACTCCCCCAAGATGTCAGCCATATCACAGCTGTTTTCCTGATGATGGTCCCTTGTTCTGAAGGTATAATTAGAAGCAAAGATGCATAAGCCTGCAACAGAGGGCTCAAAACCAAGTACCAGGAAACCATCGCTTAATCCCACGATTGGAACGTACAGCTCTGGGCTCTTCAAGCTTGGGTGTGATGGGTGAAGTCTGGATGCCTGATTTCTGTGCACTTTGCTTTAGGGGACGCCCTCTTCTTCTCCTTGAAGTGGAACCAGGCAAAGGGTCTCCAGCTTCAACAAAGAGACCAACCTGATTCCCCTTTGGGGCCTTCCTTGTTGATTCAGAATCTCCATAAGATGCAGATCCATGTCTAATGCCAGCTTCTTCCTCTTGCCCTTCTTTGTTCTCTTTTTCTGAAAGGTCAGTAGGCATTTTTCCATCTTCAGACTCTACCCGACAATCACTCTCCATTGTTAGGTTAACAGAATCTCCAATATGGGCCCCTTGCTTGCCAACTCTATTCTCTGCATCTAACTCTACAGTGTGATCTATGAGCCCATTTTCAGCACTCTCTGGCAGTCTGCCAGCATCTGCTGACCCCAGGAGACCACCCACATCTAATTCATTTTGCAAAAACTCCCCAGTGTTTCCTAACTCCTCATTCTCACTATCTCCCACTATGTTTACTACCACCTCCTTGCCATTGCTTGCAGCAACTCTGTTGTTCAGATCTGTATTGTATTCTCGACTTCTGCCAACACGAGCATACCCAACTCCATTGCTACATTTCCCGCCAGTGGATCTGCTAGGCTCACTCTCCTGGCTTGCAGCTCCTTCCTCTCCACTGCTATCTCTGTACTCATCTTCCTCTATATATTTTGCGGCTATGTCCATCAGAGAGTTCTCTCTCTCTAACACCCTTCTACCCAGACCAACAGGCTCTAAAGCTAGAAGTCTGTGAAAGCCAATGACTGGTGAGTCCATTCTTCTCTAACCTGTGATCACTGTGATCACTCTCAATGTTGCAAGCAGCATCACCCACCCTGCCACGGTTTTGTCTTCTATATCTTGATGTTGATTTACCCTTGAGCTATATATAGATATCTCAATTTGTCATTCCTTCTTTATCAGCTCTTGAGGGCAAGCTGCAACAATGACTCTCTCTCCCTCCTTCACTACCTCTTCATCTGTCTCTGCAAATACTCAATTCACAGCTCACTGTACACTCTGCAACCTGTAAACAAAGCCAGAATTTCCATTGCCCCCTGCATTGCAAGCTATGCACAGCAGCTTCACAAACACATCAACTTCATGTTCTGATGGAAAAATGTCACCACTAAATTAATCCCTAGAGAATTCTTAAATGCCACTTCCTCAGCTCTTTGCAATCCTGCTCCTCCTGGTCATGGATTCACAGCCTTGAGATGCCTGTCCTGCAAAATACAAAATAACATGTAAGTATGAACTACAGAAATGCCCAGCAGCAGCAGCTATTTTGAGAGTTCCAAAGGCAAATTGTGATAACTAGAGCCACACTCAAATGCGCTCATTGTTTTCATTGTGGAAAGAATCAGAAACTGAAGAAGTTCATCACACTTGCCAAGGCTGATGACAGATTTATCCCCAAAAAAATCCACAATTTTGGGCCAGGGTTTGAGCTTGAGCTTGCAAGACACAAAAAAAACAATGTGAATGTTGCAGTGAATCCAACCTCAGCAATCTGATGACAGACCCATTACTGCAAACTCTTCACACAGTTGTGTTTTTGACACAGCACCCAACACAGATTGAATGGGAGAAAGAGTAAAGAAAGAAAGCAGAGAGTAAGGGTGTTTAGGTCACAGAAGAAGAGAAGTGTTTCCTGTGAAATTGCACATCACAGGAACACTTCTTCTTTGCTGCTTCACGGTAGCCAAAACTATAGATCAAGGCACCTGAATATACTTTGCACTTCATTGGAAGGAAGCCACATATATGGGGTTCTGAGAGTGCATCCCAGCTCACAATCCTCTCTATGTGTCTTGTCTGCCTACAAGACACTCCTCCTCTGGGAATCTCCCACATGCTATGCAAGTCTTTTGCCAAGAGAAACAATTCCCTAATCACTCGACTGGAGCCTGAACATGGTTTCACATAACCCCAGCAGAAATTGCAATCTGATTTTCAACTCCTAGTTAAACGCCTATCACAAGAGCCATCCCATTTCATGCTTTACAATCACAAGCACTTTACAAGCAGCAAAAAAGCTAAGCCTCTCCCATATCTCATGCGAATACTGCATGTACAACCCCTTTCACTCCCACCCATCTCCTCTCCCCCTCCCCTTTCTCTCCAGTTTACCCTTCACCACACCCATCTCCCACAACAGTGCATCTTCATCTCTCTCCGTCTCTGTCTGTCGCTCTCTCTGTCTCTACATACACCGGATTACAACAACATATCGCAACCCAGAGTACCCTTTTCTCTAGTGAGGATGAAAATATATCTCTCATGTCCCAACTCTTCAAATACTGCTGCACTCTCTCTCTTCCATCTCACCTTCCAGAACCCGATTCCAACTGGGTACTGCCTGCCAAGCTCAGTCTTTTGCGGACCTTCCTTCCTGTCGACCTGTAACGTCTCTGCTGCTCCTGCATCCTACCCTTATGGCTGGCTAACACTCAAGGGTACACAAAAGGCTCCTGTAACATTGCACTCCATTCCACCACCTCTCTCTCTCTCTCTCTCTGAGCGGCTCTTCTCTGATCTTCAACCTCCTTATATGCTAGACACTAGTGGTTGCTTGCTGCACCTGCAGTGAGGTTGCTAGCGCGGATTGCTGCAGCGATGGCTGCGAGTGCAGAGGACGTAATGGAGCAAAGCGTTGTCGAGCTTTGCCTCATCCACTCCTTCGCTCTTTGCGGCTCCTGGTGCAACCGCGCGGTGCCCGCGCGGGCGGGCAGCTGCCGCCTGCAGCCCACCCGGCGGGGCGGGTCCCCACACCCGGCCCGTGCTCAGACCCGTGCTGCACATGTGAGCAATGAGGGGAGCATGATTGGAGCATGGAATTAGTGGAATTTTATTTTTTAAAAAGAAATTGGTAATCAAACTTAAATTTACTCAATTGATATCAGTGATTTAATTTAATTTGATTTTTTCTTTTCAGTTTTCTGATGAAGTTGCCTCATTGGCTAGCATGCCCAAGAGGGATTTATCAAAATCAAAATATCTATTATGGCAAAAGGTTTTTAGTACCTGTCTAAATAGTTTTAAAAATGCTACCAAACTAAAATCAAAGTCCCCATGAAGTGAGAAAATTTTGCCATTTTTTTCAGGGAAAATTAAAAAAGGAATATTGTAACAGAATGTTCCCTTCTTCAATTTATTTTTTCTCCTTTTAGTGAAATTTCGCCCCAAAAAAAGCTGATTGATTTAATCTACAGGAAAATGTGTAAAACTCAATTTTGAGTCTGGGTCAAAAGTATTGAAAGATGTGTTGTTTCTTCTTTCCTGCGGTCGGTTTTGCTTTGCATCCATGAGGAAACCATTTTTCATCCATGAGATATGAGTGGTATCTTAATTAAGTTTAATATCAATCTTTCTTTTTTTTTCAATAATGCAAGCATCAAATTATTCTCATCAAGTAAAGGGATGTATTGGGACTTTAACCGCCATCATTTGATGACATCCATAATCGATTTCTAAAACATATTGCCACAAACATAGTTAAATTAAATCACAAAATACTTAGTTTCATAACTAATCGTTGATATATTCCACACGACATTCGGATGAATCAATAAATTTTTAAAAGTCAATACTACATTAAAATGGGAATGACCTTACCCATTATGCAAGGTTTGCAAGGGGGGCAACAGCCTTTGCACTATAGGTAAGGTATTGCACAGATGATACACCCTAATTTGAACCCCTTTCTTCATAAAATGCTCCAAACATGACTTTGGGAGGCTTAGAACAGACCATAACTTAATTCATACGATGTAACTACATAGTTGTGCAAAATGGACGGGACCAATTGGCATCCATGAAGGCAATGGTTTTGCAAGAGTTTAAATTTGATAAATTTTCTTAAGAAAGAAAAATGAATATCTAATTCACTTGTTTTTCATTTGTATTCCTGTCCCCTAGCTAACCATGGTGATTAACTATGTTGTAACGATTAACCATTGTTCACATGCATCTTTTTATTTAGTAGTCATCACCAAGTGTCTTACATACGTACCTACCTATCTAAGGTTCATAGTAAAAACACACATTCCCTATCTCCGTCCCTTCGTTACTTGGTAGTTACCTAGGTAATGTGAAGAAGGGGAGGTAAGAGGTTTTACAAAATATGTTATGTATGTAACTTGGTTGTTGTGGTTCATTCACAAGTGAGTCATAATTCATTAGGGGTATTTCAGATGGATGGATGGTGCATTGGTGGGTCACAATAGCCTTGTTGTTGCATGAGCACTCCTTTTGGCCCAAAAGCCTTGAACATGATTGCCCAAGTTTGGGAGGTCAGAAAAAGACACAAATCTACACCACCTATTGTCCTCAATGATCTTGTCTCTTGGCAGCTTTTTTTGTCCTATCTTTTTCAGTAGTTTTGGTTTGGAAATTGGAATAAGTAGTAGGCTAGGTAGTCCTGGAAAGGTTAAAGTAATTCATGTACATGAAGCTGAGAATGAACAATTCTCACAAAGGGATATTGATACATGTATGTGATAGTCATGCATTATTTCTTAAATACAGGCAAAACCCTAAACCCTTATAGCTATTTTAAAAACCATGTAAGTCAACTTGGTGAATCTCGTGCTAGATATCCACCAAAATTTTCACCAAAGACTTAAAACCATCGCCCTCCCATAGCAGTAAAATGGCCTGTACACTATATTTTCCAACAAGTCTAGAAGTAAAATAGTGTGAAACTCAGTTTGCAGTTCTACCCACAATCCCAACTGGGTTCGGCCTTCATATATTACTCTCTCAACATTGTAAAGCAGTAATTGTGACCCCATCCATAAACATGAAAAAGTGAACAATTTAATTTGAAAGATTATTTTTATTAAATGTCATCACTTGGGTCAATCATTACAATAAGCCTATGAAAAATAATCATTACCTTTTGTGAGCCTGTTTGGAGAGCACTATATTTGGAACATATTTAAAGGCCCAAACTCAATTTTACACCATTAGATTGCTATACTCCATCCAAAAAATATTGTACCGACTATTTTACTCTTGTGTGTGGAGATTGTCTTAGAGCATGATCCCCATTGACAATACCTCAATGGATTTGACATAAATTAAATTATTTTTTGTTTTGTCAAATTTTCGAAAAATTATTTAATATTTGTGCCAAAATTTTAATAAAATTAAGAGTTCAACTGGCACGTTTGAATGGCAAACCTTCAAGTACTGAGACGTCAGACTGTCTCACACTAGACTTTTTCACACCCTTGAAGAGAGACTGTTTATTATTTTATATACCCATTACCTACTGAAATTTTCAAAATTAAAAAATCAAATGCTGAAGTTAAGATTTAATATTTAATTAATTATTTTGGCAGTTGTTGCCAAAATCGTTCAAGTACTATGATAGTCGAGTTTATGCTGATTTGGCCAATAAATTGATTTTGGGTCAATATATATTATTTGGTATAATAGAGCCTTTTTCTTTTTTTGGATTGCACTACTAATGTTTGGGATTTGGATTAATGAACGGAAAAAAAGTTTGAAATAAATTTTTTTAAAATGGTCCACCTCCCATATATTGTCATTTTCATTTTTAAATGATTATTTATCAAATCATTAATTTATCAACATCACCCTGAAAAACATCAATTTATGATATGATTATTATCAAATCCATCCTTCCCAATCTCATAGGGAGGATGAGAAATTAGCAATGGATTTTGTATTGTCTCCTTCTTTTTTTTATGTCCATAGAATAAATGTATCATAAATGTAAAATATTTACATCTCACTTACCTTGTGAACAAAAAAAAATTGTTTATCATTTACCTTTATCTTATTGCAATTGGAAATATTTTGCATATTTTGCTTCGTATTAATGTTGATTTTGAATCAAGGTTAAATGGGTTGCACTGTTTTGGGAGCTAGGTCATACGGTGTCTCATAAAAAGAACTTTCTTCAACTACTTTCTAAAGATCTTTATGAATGAAAAATGAACAATGATGGATGAACTTTGTTTCTTATGAAAAAAAAATGAAGTATAAATTAGTTGGTTGTAGATTGGATGTTCATGAGTAATTTGCAATTAACTAAATTATATGAATTATCATATGAAATTCATTTATTTTACAATAGTTTTAGTAGTTTTAATAGATATTCCACCACTATTTATATTGGCATAAACTATGTCATCCATGACAAAATGGATCAACTTTTGGCAACATGGATTGGACTTAGGTCCTTTTACCTAGACCATAGGTAGGACATATTAGGTGATTATTAGGTGAGTAGATACATGTACATGGTTACCAAGTAGGTAAGGACTACTGGGTTGTTAGGTAGTAAAGACAGCAACTGAGATGACCACTGTCTTTAGCTAGGGCAACTCTAAAGGTGCGTTCACACTTGGTGTTAGGGACTTTAGTGTTGAGTCCCCTAACATCATGCTAACCATTTAGGACTTAAATTTAGTTATCATGAAAAAATTTATATTATGCTAGCATTCACTTTACATTAAGCTATCACCCATATAAGTTCCACCACTGGATGGGGTGGAATTTTTCATCCAGTGGCTGAATCTGCATTGACCACTATTAACCTTTTTGGTGCTGACCCTTTCCTTAGTTTATTTAATTTAATTTAATTTAATTTTTTCAGTTTTTTCTTTTCAACTCTAATCTCACCTGCCCAGCTACATACTACTCGGCTTCTTGACCTTACCTATCAACGAAGAACCAGCCCCCCTTCCTACCTTCCTACTAGATCCTCACCCCCTTTTCCCCAACTATAATCTCACCTGGCTAGCTACATACTACTTGCCTTCTTGACAGTACCTATCAACTAAGAACCAGCCCCCCTTTCCTACCTACTAGACCCCCACCCCCCTTTCCCCAACTCTATTCTCACTTGCCCAACTACATACTACTCGCCTTCTTGACCCTACCTATCAACTAAGAACCGGGCCCCCCTTCCTTCTTACCTACTATCCTCTCTCCACCCTCTTTAACCCCTCCACATACTACTTTCTACCCCCCCC
>Ga0116227_10010412_pt1 | contig 16266 bp, 10 predicted proteins | sample S1TSphgellanicum_FD_89693 | JGI IMG/M metagenome (GOLD analysis project Ga0116227, IMG submission 89693) | Host-associated microbial communities from peat moss isolated from Minnesota, USA - S1T2_Fb - Sphagnum magellanicum MG | ecosystem: Host-associated > Plants > Peat moss > Unclassified...
ATGTGGAAGTACAAGAGTGAGCTTGCTAAGGTTGGCTTTTGCTTCCTGACCAGCTTCATCCGCAATCAATGGTCTGACCAATGCTTGGAGCAATGCACAGCTGCGACTACTGTCCAGCATGTCTCTATAACGGTCCGAGGTTTCAACTGTAAGTTCTTTCAGCGTTGAGTTTTGGAACACCCCATGGAAAGCAAGATTGCATACCGCAGCAGACATTGCACTCCCCGAAATTGTCACATGGAGCTAGAAAGGTCCACGTGTGATTGCTGCTGAACATCTGCTTGCTGAACATCTAGATCCTTAGTCAGTGGTCGCACCAATTTAACCCAATCTTGAGCAGATTTTTTGTCACTTTGAATCTGAATAGTTTGCAAAGCTTTGTTATGACATAGCAGAAAGGTAAATTCTATTTTTGCAACCTTCATCGCAATGGCAACTTCTATCATCCGTTTTTCCGCTGGATCTATTGTCAACAATTGCCTCGGGGAGGAAACATTGGTGTCGAAAGCTTGAGAAAGAGCTAAAACATCCAGTGCTTTTCCTGACAGTTTAATCTGTAAGGTCGACATGGTCCTGTTGGTGCATAGAGCTCGACAAAGCTGGGAAAAACCCCCACTACAACTGAGAAACAAACCTGGGAATACAGAATCCAGCTTATCCGAAGGCCAAAGGTACTGCAAACAGACGGATTCGACATTCTCCCTGTCACCTATGGACCTCATCAGCATCAGGTATTGTTCTTTGCTGATGCTGAAAGAACCTTCTGGCTGAGGACGTATATGAGCGTTAGACTTCTTCTCTATGGCTTCATAGGACATGTCAAAGTACTCACCATTAGAAGAAGGACGAAATTTGACGTTCAGCTGCCGTATGAGGGTATGGGGAGACCTAAGACCATAAGACTCAAGCGCATATGCACCAGCACTGATCCATTTAGTGTCGGTATCGAACATGATTTGGGTCTGGCGACTACTATCTACTAAGATTTTTGGGGTGGTTCTGAGCCAAACTCACAGTAGCCTTAACATAGTATTGCGTGTATAGGCCCTATTAGAGGTGTCTTCGCATGTGGTTTTTGCTGCCAGCTGAGGCAGACTGTCGCCATAAGGCTATTTGTTAAAATTCATTTAGGAAAAACACTGATCTACACCACGGCAGCTCCCTTGCCATAACTACCCTGGATCGATTCAGTCTAGGCAGACCATGAGAGTACACTAATAAGGTTAGGGTCGTTCAAGAACTCCACATCTTGACAATAAAATAATCACGGCCGCTGCAACTCGATATCACCCCAGAACTCCTATTTCGATGTTGAACATTGCATCATGGTACAACTAGCTTGGAGAAAACATACGATAGTGGTTGCAGGAGCTCTGCCCCAATTGCACATCTTACTTTCCACTTCATGTATGGTTCCTTGACGTTGTGGAGGAACCTACTCCTATTCCGAATTAAATTGCTGTGATCCCAACAACTCTCCCCACGCATCCTGCTGCTATTACTGCCCACGCGCGTCTTTCACTCTGCCAACCCCCTGTCCGTTCATCTCGATGGCTACTGCGAAAAAACAGTCTTCGTCACTGAGAACCTTGGACCTGAGAGTCTTGAGCCCTCGAGGTGGATACAAGCTCGACCTGCCGGCATGCTTTTATCCACACGTGATGGATAGAGCTGCAAAGCCCTGCAGGCCCCATTCATTACAAAGTCGTCAAAAACAACCATAATCTTATATATGTGTACTTAAATTACTGACCATCATAATTCCTAGTGTCCAAAATGCAATTCGCTTTCACCAGTCACCAACGATCCTGCCTTTCTAGAAACTTCTCCTACCAACGAAGTCCCATAAATGAGCAAACAAAAAATTCAGTAACATATTCCAGTTTTTGGTGTTAACACCTGAATTAAGATGTCGTTCCAAAACTAATGGATCTCGCACCAGTTTGCAGACAATATCTTCTCTTATCTTCTCCACGCCTGTCTTCCTGGTTGAACTTCATGACTGTTCACCTGATTGTTACTACAGAGCACATCCGGAATGAGAGCCTTGAGTCTCTCGAGATGGATACAACCTTGAACTACCAGACCTTCCAGAATCCGGAGTTGTGGCCTGCAGGTCCATTGCATGAGCTCCATCGATCGCGAAAGGAATCTGGATGTGGGCTTCGCCTTGGACTTTGTGGAGTCCAAAGAGAAAGTACCTTAGGCTCTAAAATAATACTGGGATTCCAAACATGCGCATATTAGGATTAAAATAATAAATGGATCAGTTACGTCTAGAGGAAAGGCACATGGAGCAAATTTCACTAAGGAGGCAAAGTCTTTGGCGGTTCTCAAGCAAGGGGTCCGCTTTGGAAATATACCTTCGGCAGTGCCGGGGGAAGAGGTTCAGTTTACGAATTTCTTTGGCAGGTGTGGACCTCAGACTCCAAATTCAAAGTACCTTAGGCTTTAAAATAATACTGCGATTCAAAAGGCGAGCACAATACGATTAAAATAATAATTGGATCAGTGACGTATAGAGATAAGACACTGGAACGAAGTTTACAGAGGAGGCAAAGTCTTTGGCCGCGGGGGGAAGGGGTTCACTTTGGGAGTACATTGGTGGCGCCCAAGGGACGTAGCATCACTTTAGGAATTTCTTTTTTTGGGGGGTGGCTCAGGGAGAGGTTATTTGTCACCTTGTGCACAGAAGCTTAGGGTCAAACAAATTTGCGCAGAGAAGAAGACGGTTCAACTGTTCAACATTGTGATAAAGTATTGAAGAGAATGTTTACTACTAGTTTCAAGTATACTCTGGCACCCAGATTTGCCTTGGTGCCCTTGTACCTTCATGTCCAATCTCGCTCCTTGTTAAACACCTTAACTACCTGCACATGGCAAGACACGCACTAAATGAGTTTTGACATTTAAACTTGTCTCGTAACCTAGGATTAACCTCAACCTCTAGATGGGTGGAACTCAACCCATTGCAAACAAAAGTGGTATGAAGCTTTGTCACCTAGGATTATTATCTTTCATGTCTTTCTTATACACAGACTTGTGTCTAGTTCAAAGACTTAACGCACTGAGGACATCTCTTCAAGTCCCCTTCTTCAAACCCTCCCTCGTTAGCACCTATGCGGCTCATGAGTGCTACTAAATTGGGAGTCAAACTCGGTCCAAGACTTAAACATGCAACCCTATTTACCACAAGGGTCGGCCCACAATGGTTTAGACTTAGGCCTCAACTAAGCAAATATTCCCACTTGAAGGCCTGCCTAGAAAGGCATGTCATTTTCCCCCATTTTAGAAATGTCAACATTTTTGTTGATATTACTTTAAAGGTGACCACTCTTGGGCACTTTTGTCGCCTTTTTCACTTGATCCCATGGTGGGATTAATTACTTCCTGGTCAAAGGAAACCATTTGTGTTGTGCTTTTGTGTTCTTAGCGAAGGAGGAATTACTAAGTGTGTTTTTTGTTTTCACCGAGTACACTCATTTTTGGTGTCTTCCCCGAATTCCCCCTTGTGATCATCTCTACTTTCCTTGAAGTCCATTTTGAATCTAGCTTGGAGATTCTAATCACCACACTGAACAAGGGTTACAAACATACCAACATATAGTGCTAAACCAATTTTTAATGTTCAAATCCCTTTTACCCAAGTGGGACATGATTCGCAAGTTCATGCACAAGAAATTTGACTACTCCATTCAAGGATGTGCCATTTTATTCACATGCACCACCACTTCGATCTCACTTGACCAAGCATTAGAGTTTTTTTATTTGAACCCAACTACAAGTCCATTGGTTACCACCTCCTTGCCTTTCTCATCCTACTTCTTCCACCACAAACATTAGCATTTTTGTTGATGACCATGTTCATGAAAACCTTTAAAACACCCCCCCCCCCCCCTTCCCCTCCCCTCCCAAGATTAGTGAGGTTAACTCCTTTTGTTATTTTGTGGGCACTTTCCCCACTTTAGAAGGTGTTGATGCTTTCATCAACACTCAGGCCATTTGTAAGTGGGTCTTTCTTTTCCTTTTGGGGTGAAAACATGGAAAAATATACACAAAATAATGTAAGCAACAAAATATTGGGGTGTCTCTATATAAAAGAATTAACAAGTAGATGATTTTATGAAGATAATAATATTTTTTTGGGTACATTATTTTTTAACTCTTGTTTGCATGAACTTCAAAAGTTAAATTGTTATAAGCAATGTTGTTTTATACTACTTGCAAATACTTGAATTGGACCTAAAATTTGTGGCAATTTGAAAAATAAAGTTCAAGTACTTACAAGTAGGTGAAATGATTTTGCAAGTATTTGGTTTTTTTTCATGCACCTCAATGTTGATGTGGTGAACATTCCAATATTTGTTTTTGATTAATGGAATTTGTTTTCATAACTAAAATCATCCTCAACCCCTGAAAAATGATGAAATTGTTGGGGATATTTTTGGGGTACTTTTTCAAATCAAATAATATGACACAAATTGTTTCAAAAAACTAGGAGGCTAGAGATGTCCATGAAAAAATAAAATAAAATCATTTGTTTTGAAATGTTAAAGGAAGGTTAAAAGTTTAAAATTTTGTTTTTTTGGTGTTTTTAAGTAGAAAACAAGGTAGCGAATATATATAAAACATCTTGCTTGCACCCTTTGAGTTTTCTTCACTCCAAGTTTATGACCCCTCTCTTGTTCAAACTTGTTCACCATCTCCAAAAGGTGGTCCAAGTGAGTAGACTTCATCCACATTGTTTCCTTATGATGGAAGCCTGACACACCCCCAACTCCTTAAAGGGCTCAAATATGAGCCCAAGTAGAAAGCAGCGGAACAAGGAAGAGTTGGAGCACGCTCCCTATCTCACAACCCTTTTGAAGGGTAGAGGGGCGGGTTGGAGCTCCGGGATGGGAGTAGGAAGAGTTGACAAGCTTTAATCACTCACACGGGCCTACACACAACCCACACAAAGTGGTTAGTGCAAGTTTGGAGCACCCTTGGTGCTAAGACGAACCACGGGCAACACGGACACACAAAACTCACCACGACCCGGACTTGGGGGAAGCCACCACCTTCCCCCTTATAGTATACTCTGCAGCTCTCCACGGAGGCTACATCCAAATGGTTATTTTTCTCGGGACTCCCGAATGGGAGTCCCGAAATCATGCCAAATGGGACTCCCACGACTTTGGAACCCCATAACTTTGCGAGCAGACCTTGGATCGCGATGCGGTCTGAAGCAAAGTTGTAAATCTCGTCGAGACCTTTCCAATGTTATGTCGAACGTCCTCTGCAGCTTAGTATTTCGGGTCGATTCCCGACTTTTAATGGTCGGGAGTCAAAACTGGTAGACTCCCAGGAATTCGACTCCCGACCCTTCATTTGCCCATAATTTATGTTTCAGATGTCCAAATGAGCAATGCGAGCTCATTTTAAATATTTACGCTTCAAAAGCTTTCCAATGATATAAAGAACGCCACAATCCATTGAGGTTTGACCCCTACAATCGGTCTCTAAAGTTTCGGGAGTCCACCGGGACTCCATTTCCCAAAGTGGGAGTTGCTTTGGGAGTGTGAGTGTTCACTCTCTCACACTCCCTCACACTTTCTAACACTCCCAGGAGTGTGTGATGTGACTCCCGGGCTTCCTTTTGCTTTGACTCCCGGGCTTTCTCTTGCCTTAACTCCCGGGCTTCCTCTTGGCTTAACTCCCGGGCTTCCTCTTGGCCCGCAACCTTATAACCCCTTTGCCTTTGGTCTCGGGCCCAAAGCTAGGGTTGCGACAAAGCCCGTACACTTTACCAAATATTCTTTGACTCTTAGGCATGTCTACTTTGTGTGAAGTATGCTTTTGATTTCAACAACTAGCCTATGTTCAATGGCATGCACTTTTAGTCACACCTTTTACTTTTGGTATGGTCTTTGTTCATCACGTAAAAACAACTTTAATTTTGAAATGTGAAGGTCAAATGTGCCACAAAATTAGTCAACAACTTTGAATGTTCAACCACACATATTGCCCAATTTCAAACACCACATGCCTTCGTGTTGGCATGTTTTTCATATCGCTTTTGAACTTGCTCCAAAAACTTTTTAATTCAAGTGTATAATTTTTCACACTCTTTGATCATCTTCACAACTTACTTGGAGTGATCCCTTTGTCCCATGGGAATGGCTAAGTCCATTGGCTTCCTAGATTCTTTCCCTAACACTAATTTGAACAAAGACATCTTTGTTGTTGAATGTGTTGTGAAGTTGTAACAAAACTCCACTAGACCTAAATAATCGTTACAATCCTTTTGATCGATGCTGAAATAGTTTCTAAACTATTGATTCAACATCACATTGACCTTTTAAGCCATTAATTTATGAATGAAATGTTATACCAAAAAAAAAATTGTCCCCACCTTTTAATATAAATGTTTTTAAAAACTTGTTGTAAAGTTGGCATTTCTATCATTTACAATGAATTGAAGCATTTCATGGTGCCTAACCCACATGTCAAAGAACAACTTTGCTGAATCAAAAGTTGTTGTGGGGTGAAAGGACGGTTAGGTGGTTCAAAAGTGGCATTTGAAAGTCCATAATTTAACAATAGCGATTTTTTTGTAATATCAAACAATAAATCCTATAATTATCCCCTATGCTTTTAATCATAAATACTAATAAACCAACATGTGACATTAAATATCCCTAAACATGTGATTGATAAAAAATTCATGCAAAAAAAAAAAAAATTAATGTGAAATGAATTTTCAAGGATAAAACTTTATAACAATCATGTCATTTAAAACTTTTCAAAATTATATATATATAATAAGAAATTTTCCATGCATTTCAATAATAATTTTATCATTTGATGATGTTTTATTGTTAATTTTCATTTTGACACTACTTTGAAATAATTTTTTGTAGTCCACATTTTTCATTTTTTCTGTGTGATAAACATACTATTGTCATTTCAAAAGTCCATCACAAATCCATAATCTTTTTAGAATTAATCCAAAAAATTTATGATGATTCCCATTAAAGTCTATGACAACATGAATAATTTAAAAATTAGCAATGTTAATTTTGAATATGGCTTTAAATTTTACATTTGTATGTAATCCAAAAAAATTACAAATGTGACAATCCAAACAATCCACCTATCCATGCATTCACCTTGTGATTGTCTTTGTTGGAACCATTTTCACCAACCTGGAGAACTAATCAACTACTATTAAAATGGTGTCCATTCTATTCCATTTGGGGGGTTGTGTCATGATGTCCATGGAAATAATCTCCCATGGCTTGTTGGGATCAAGAGAAGACTGTGTAGTCCATACTTCTTTTAGTAATGGATTTGTGTTTTCGCATTTCACACGTGTGCATGAAGATCATGGGAGAAAAACATGATGCGCCCAAGGTAGGACATTGTGGGGAGCAAACCACAAAAGTGGCCATAATGAAAAGATTTAATTAACTTGAGATGAAAGGAGACAAAATGTTTTCCCCTACTAACACATAAATCTAGGACTGTTTCCATTAAATGACAATCCTTCCTTTAAGATGATGCCTTTCACCTTTCTCCACTTTCACAATTCTTTGAAATATCTTTGTGCAATGAAGTCTTACACATAAGCTTCCCTTCTTTTCCACTTGAGGTTATTTTCCCCTTGGAAGATGGCCTTTAATGCTTGAATTTTGGTCAAGGGATTCTCCACTTGAAATTCCTCCTTCCTATTCAGCGCATCATGAATTACATTGTTTCAACATGGTTTGCAAATGAATTCCACATCTAGCAATGCCAAGGTATTGTGCCATCTCAACTACTTCCATGAAGCTCTTGGTTAAAGTTCAAAATATTTCAAAGAAACATTGTCCATGAAGACTTTAAACTTATGTGTCCTTAATAATGTTGCCATGTTTTTAAACAACATACAAGACATACAATTCCTTATGAGTTGGCCATCATAGTTGTGTTCCACAAGGTTTCTTGCTTTCAAAAGCAATTAGGTGTCCCTCCTACTTGAGGACCCCTTCAATAGCAAAGTCATTTGCATCTATGTGAACTTTGAACAATTTGGTGAAATGAAGGAACTTCAACACAAGGGTGGATGAAAGTTTATCTTCCAAGTCCTCAAATGCCTTATGTTGTTTTTTTTTCCATTCAAAAGATAACTCTTTTTTGAAAAGGTTCGAAAGTGGTTCCGCCACCTACAAAAATCCTTTTATAAACTTCCAAGTTGGCCAAGCTTAGGAAGGATCCAATTCCTTTGATCGTGACTAGCCTTTTCCAGTCTCTTATGGCCTATAACTTTTTAAGGTTGGACCTCACCCCTTCTTTTAATAAAATATGCCCTAAGAAATCCATTTCTTCTTGGGCAAACTCACATTTCACCCTATTCGCAAAGAGTTTATTGTATTGAAACTTACTCAAAACATATTCCAATTGTTCCACGTGCTCTTCTACAATCTTGGAATACACCAAGATGTCATCAATGTAAATGATCATGAACACGTCCAACTTTTCATAAAAGATGAATTCATCAAGGTTATGAACATTGACAAGGCATTACATAACCCAAATTGATCACTAGGAACTCATACAAACCATACTTGGTTTTCATAGTTATCTTTTCAATGTCCTCATTTGTAATGTCAATTTGATAATACCTTAATTTGAGATCAATGTCATGCCCGTACATGGCCTCATACATGATGGCTAGTTACGGGCATGCCCATGTGCGCTTTTAGGGTTAATGTACGATCTTAGGTGACTATACACTATTAGGTACTTAGGGTTTCAATTTGTTGTTGGCTGTATAAAAGGCCAAGCCCTTCCTTTTTATTTTTAGTTTTTCTAAAAAAAATTTGCCAGGAAAGTTTCCTCAATATTTAAATTGGATTTCTAGATGCTCACGGTGGTTATTACACGGCCATCTTTTACATACATTACATGTTCATTTCTTCTTTGCAATTCAATTCTAGAAAAACTCTACTCTTTGTTGCTTAACGTTGAAAACAGTAAATTTATTTTGCATTTGAGTTCTTGAATTTTTGTTGCTGATGTTATTGCTGGTGTTGTTGTTACTATTGATGTTAGTGTTGCTACTATCGGAGGGAGCTTGCGTTGTTACAGGAGGGAGCTTGGGTTGTTACATTTCTCCTAACCAACAAAGTCGGGATCCTAGATCAAGTTTTATAGTTCTCTCCCTTTTTCTTTTCCTCGTTCTTTTTTCTTTCTCTCTCTATGCACAAAGATGCGCGCTCCTATGGCAGTTGAAGGTCTTGAAGCTAACGAGTAAATTAAAAAATAAACAAAAATTTCAATGGCGACACCTGCCATCGCTGCAAAGCAGCATAGCACCACCCACCATCTAGAGTAGCCTGCATAGTTCCCACCAAAGCAACATCATTGTCGTGACGTGAGCTACAGCGCCATTGCGACACAAACTACAGCGCCATTGCGACACAAATTGCAGCACTACCGCGATGCAAGCTTACAATGTCGCGAGCTATAACTTTTGCAACATCGCAAGTTGTAGCGCTTGTACCGCCACGAGTTGTAACGCTGCAACGCCGCATTGCCCACTTCATGCCACTTGCCATCGTTGTAGTGCAACAAATTGCAGAAATGCGAGCGTAATAGTGTTGCCATTATTATAATGGGCCCATCCTCTACCCGTCCGATTATCGTCGAATTGCCATCGTGCATCTTGTCATCCTATGTTCTAACCTCTACACCCATATACACCATGGAGGTCAATAGTTCTTTTGAGAGAATTGAAAAGTTCAGTGGAAGGCCAAATACTATTTCTTTGAGGGAATTCAAGGTAACTTTCTTAACTGTGGTTTGTGAATTGGAGCTCAAGTATGGTGTTAATTACACCGAAATGTTTGCATTTGAAATAACTAGCCCGTTATGTGCACTATGGGGCATTGGATGTCTACAAGTAACATTCTCCAAGAATTTTGGGTGTCACCTAAGGACCCAATCCAGCTTATGCCATAACCATCGCCACCGCCTCTTAAGCTACACTACAAGCTACCATTGCACATCATGGGATTATGCCCAATAATCTAGATCCAGTACCTACCTTAGTAAACCTTTCTCCTTAACAACTCATTGCTGCTACTGCAAACATTCCTCCCACCATCGATGCACAAGCTTTTGCTAATACAGTGGGGGAATTTTTTTGAGTTCTTAAACTGGAATTTCCAATTAATAGTTCTAAAAAAATTCTACAACTTGCCACTTTCTCTCGGCAGAAAGACGAAACCTTCAAGATGTTCCACAAAAGGCTTCTCAAGCTTAAAAAAGATATTCAGAGCATCACAGACCTGGAAGCTGCCCATCAGTATCTTCGTTCATTGGAAGGTACTTCAACACTCCATGCGTAGGTTTTGCAATGGGTTTTTTGCAGAATTTGGAAACTCATACACTTTGCTGGATACGTACAACATTTCTAAAAAGCTGGAACTAACTCATGCATCCTATGAAGCCTCCTTCACATTTAAGGCCTCAGCCTCCACTAATTGCGCCAATCGAATCATCACATTCTTCTTCAAGGGTTAAAGCAGTGCATTCGACTACACCCATCTTACCTTCTTGCAACTATTGTGGCAATCATGCCCACAAAGAAAATGAGTGCAACATTCCTTCTGAGGATCTCTTTTGTGATTACTATGGGAAAGAAGGACATCAGGAAACTATTTGTTTTGTCAAGTTCCTGGAAAGGAAGCAACTTCGATTACCATGGCAAAATCTACTAGCATCTTGCGTTGCCCCTCAACCAAAAGCCAAGGCACCTCAGCCTTCCATTCAAGCTTTCCCCACCAAAGGCAATTCTAGTAAGAATGCTAAGAAGAAATAACATAATGCTAACAAGAGGAAGGTGCTTCAAGCCTATGCCATTCAAATTTAAACTCTACAAAATGAACTTGAATCATTAAGGGCCCAACTTGCTAATCTAAAAGGCAAGTCTCCCCAACTAACTAGTCATGCCCAACTTGTACAAGGTTCAGGATCATGAGAGGGACCTCCTAGGTCATTCTATGGCCTCCCACACGATGCCATGATTAGGGAATATGTTATTTCCAGTGCACACAATTGTAATCTCACACCAAAATTTGCTACTTCTTTTGCCCTTCCTATGTAACGACATAAGAGGCTAGTGTGGCACCCAAAGTTTCTACCACTAGGCAGGTAATTTAAACTAATGGACTCACATCTAGTTCAAGTCCTATTACCAAGGCTAAAGGAGTTTGAGCAATCATGCCATAATCTTTTCGTCCTCTCAACACAAAAGAAGAACGCACCTTGTTGGTGAGGAGGGAGGAGACTACTACATTACAAGCTACTCGGGCATCAAATTCCCGTGTCCCAGGAATACATGTACATCAAGAAAACACACAATTTTCCACTAATCGGCTAATGGAGTGCCAACTTCAAATGTGTGAAATGGTGCAAAAGTTTATGAAGACACCGTTGTTTGGTTTTCAAGATTTGAAGCTAAACACCAGGGACATAATTACAATACTAGAAAATACCCTGAACACTACATCAGGTCCTCTACCAATCCCTAATCCACATGCTACAAGGGTCCCATTTAACACCTTGGAGACACACTCAATTGGCTCACGTGTTATAGATGGCGTTTGTAATCTGGTCATTAGTTCTAGCATGGTTAAACTAATGGGCTCTCCTACCTTTGATTTTACATTCACATATTAAAAGGGAATTAAAAACACCTCACTTGTGGATTTATTACTCAGCAAAGGTGTTGTGGATAGCCATTCTCTCCACAAAGTCTTTCACTCATTTCCGAAGCTGGTGCCTAGTGAGAAAACTTCCATTGCCACCGGAGTTACCATTGTCGACAATACTGGGTCAACAATCCAAGTGGGAGGACATACACCCAGAGTGGTACTTCTTGATACAAGTCCCAACCAGTGATTCTTGGAGTTCAATTTGCCAAGAAGATGGGCATGCTTGACTCTAAACTATGAAAATCTATGTGATAGATTTGCACCGCTAGTGGGAGCGTAAAAAAGGTACTTGAGGAAAGTTTGGATTTGATTGCACTTAATTTCAATGAAGGTACAAATCAGAAGCTTTGCTTACAGGTCAAATGTTTAGTCACCAATGCCACAAGTTATGATGTGCTCATTGGGCAAAAGGCACTATTTCCACTAGGTTTCACAATTAACAACTAGTTCGAGCATGTGTACTACCAAATGGATTGGGAGACTAATGGCCACCACCTGGGATACATACCTCTTGATTTACATGGAAACCATAGTCCTATGGCTCACCACTGTATGCTCAAAGAAGCACACACCGTTTCTTACATCCAACAAGTTAGCCACGAATGGATAGAGGGAGATGAGGAGGAGATAACTTATGCTCAAGCTACTGAAAGCTTGAAGGTGGTTCCTACTAACATTCAATAGGGACTAGAGGTTCTACATAGGTTCAAAGTAGCGCACGAGCCCTTGGTCAAAACTTTGTCTAATTTGAGAGCATGGATAACCATGGCAAATCGATTAAGCTAATATTTCATTAACTAATCACCTGGACATTGCCTAAGGAGGGGATTACATTACTAGAGTTCTTTGGTGGTATTAGTATAGGTCTTGAAGCCCTATTACATTTAGGGATGGTGGTTCGGAGGTATTTCTATGTAAACATTGATCCTATTGTAAGGCAAGTGGTAGCATCGAGAATGATGGAGCTCACAGCCAAATTTTTCCACAATAGTTTGCAACCACAACATGGAGGGCCAACTTCACTTTCTTGCCTTCTGACATACAACTAATTCAGAAGAAACATATGGAATTACTTAGCCCCATGAACCTCATCATGTCAGGTTGGGAGTGTTAAGGATTTTTAGCAGCTAAATTTGGAGAAGGCTTGAGTGACACAAGATCTGGTCTCTTCACGGACAGGGTACGATTAATCATCTAGGCTTAATCCATTTCTCCTACGTTTGGTTATGTAATTGAAAACACCCCTTCTCAGCTTGACCAAAGGGAAAAAGTCCAAAAGCATTACACATTAGTAAAGCATTACCTTGGAGAGCCACTCCTACTCAACATGGCACAATGTGGATCTTATGTGCATAAACTGCACAACTAATGGACCAACCTTGCACCACTTTTAGTTCTGCAATTGGCTTTAAGATACACCATCAGAGACCCCAATCTACAGGTTTCTCACATATTGGATGATTAGAGCTCTTGCCAACTAGTTATAAGGCAAGAGAAACCTCCTTGGTTTCTTGCAAACACAATAGGAAAACCAAGAGGTGTTTGGCCCACCTTTGTCTCCTTCCCAGGAGCACATGCCTTTCAGGGAGATGGACCAGGCCTAATGTATCATCATGCTTTAGCCACTTGGGATGAACCAAACCTCGAAGAAAGAAAAAAGTCTATGGGGTTCCAAACTGGCATTACTAGTCACACCAAGGTGACTAAATTGGAACGTAATGCTTTACTGAGCAGAAGCATGGATTTGAACTCCCTTACATGGTTGTTGGTAACCTCTGTATTTTCTCAAATGTACATAACACCAACACTGATTCAATCAACTTGTAGTTTTGGCGATGCAACCACATGGCACCCCGACCAACTACATTTGCCTCTCTGCAACACTTTACATTTCATTCTTAGTGTTGGGGGGAGGAGTTACCATGTAATTTGACTCAAGTTGTTTCTAATACACTTGGAGGTACATTAGTTTTTAGAGAAATAATTACAACCTTTTACAAATTTGCGCAGTTGGATAGTGGAAAACCCAATACACTTGGTTCTTCAAACACACTTTCCAACTCCATTCCATGTGTTTTCAATTACCCTTTCGTTATGGGGAACTAGCTTACTAAGAAGGAAAGAGACCAGGTCAGAGATTTGTTAATTAAATATGAAAATGTGTTCGCATTCTCAATGAAAAACTTAGGAAGGTGTAAGACCATGTAATTCTCTATAGACCTTATAGATGAAACACTCGTTAATCAAAGGAGGCATAGGTTGAACATGAGTGGGAACTTGTAGATGAAAGATGCAAAAAATTCCATGAGCCTGGTCTCATTTAGCCATCAAGTTTTGATTTCGCAACCGCTACAATAATGCTAGCAAAGAAGGATTCGGCTAGATTATGGACTGAAAAAAAGATGTGCGGGGATTATAGGCCTTTGAACCTAGTTACACCTCAGGACATGTAGCCAATGCCCATCCCTGAAGAACTATTTGATAGCATTAGAGACTCAAACATCTTCAAAATTGTGGATCTGAAGTAAGGCTTCAACCAGATTATGCTCGTTGCGAAGGATCACAAGAAAATGGCATTCCATGGAAACAACAAATTATGCGAATGGTTTGTGATGCCTTTTGGATTGAAAAATGCACTTGTTTTCTTTTAGCAAGTCATGGACCAAGTTTTCAAAGGGGCAGATTTCCTAAAGTGTTACATTGATGACGTCTTAATGCATAACAAGGGACTTTTACAACACTTGGCTCATCTTGAGGAGTTATTCAAGAGGCTCCACGAAGTCCATATGAAGATCCATCCTAAAAAGTGTGAGTTTGTTGTCAACTCAATAGTCTACCTTGGACACAAAATTTTGCCAAATGGTATTATGGCTCATTGGGCCAAAGTAGTAACCATTTTGGAGATGCCCAATCCTACTAATGTTCACACATTGAAGAGCTTCATCAAACTATGTAATTACTATAGAATTTATGTCCAAGATTTTAATATTATTACTCATCCTCTCTATGCATTATTAAAGAAGGATGTTGTTTAGACATGGAATGATGAGGTTCAGGAAACTTTCAACACACTTAAGGAAAAGCTTTCAAGGTTCCCCATTCTAAAAATACTTAATTTCAACAAAGTTTTCATTCTACACACTGACTAGAATGCTCTTGGTATTGGAGCTATTCTTGGCCAACTTAATGAGGAAGGCAAGGAATATGTTATTGCATATGCATCCCGAAGCAACAACAAAGCTATGAGCAACTATTTTTCATATGAAGGTGAGTGCCTTATTGTTGTATGGCCATCATACATTTCACGCCCTATCTTTATGGCACTAATTTACTTTGTATACCGACCACCAACCTATCAAGTGGTTGATGACCAACTATAAGCTTATTAGTAAGTTAGCTCGTTGGGTGCTTATATTTTAGGATTCTGAATTCAAAGTTATTCATCGACTTGGTATTACACATCAAAATGCGGATACCATGTCGCCGAAACCCTTCATTACCTCTAAAGATTTCTTAGAAGCTAGGCAAGATTTTGACCAAATTCTAGTAATACATGTATCTAATGCATCTAATTATTTTGCACTATTGCAATGTAACCTAATTGAGCATCCCATTGTGGATATATGGGAGGACTTGGACACTTTGACGTTTCTTTAGCATGGGAAATACCCTCCCCAAGTTACATCAAGTTAGCGGGATCGCATATAACAACGGTCCAAACGCTACTTATGGAAGGATAATCATTTTGTACGATGCTTACCACAAGGCGACAAAGTGATTCCTCCACCACACGAACGACCTGGTCTTATTTAAAAGGTACACTTGGAGCTTAAACACTTTGGAGTTAAATGTACTTATAGCCTTCTTGCTCCTCACACTAGAAGAAAACTGAGATTTTGTAACCAACAAATTTACGACTAGTTGCGACTATTTGACATTTACAACTATTGTTAGTTATATCTACAACTACTTTTTACATTTGAAGCCGCTTGCAACTACTCTATGACTAACTTACGACTAATAGATTTTTTCATCCTTTCATTTGGATAGTTTTCAATACAATTTCCATCCAAGAAGACCCCTCTACCTACCATTAGTTACGAATGTCACCAAATGAGTCATAGCCATGTGAGTATTCCAAATGTATTATACATATTTTAGGCATAAGGCGTCCACAATTGTGTATTGAATGTATTCTACCCTAAACCCTAAACCCTAAATGGGGTGCTATGAAGTTGACATTCTTGTGGGCCTGCTGGGATGCAGGAAGGAGACGAGACCGAGCGGGGAGAGGAGAGGAAGGGAGAGGGAGACAGAAGAGATTTGAGAGAAGGGAAAACAGAAAGAGAGAAAAATCCTGTAGCCGATCAGAGGCGGAGGCGAAAGAGAACAATAGTCCGTATGATTTCGGGGATGGATGCATCTGCAAGTAAGGCGAGCTCACTGGACATCGAGGCGGAGGCGGAGGAGGGACGATTCCACGGCCTATAGCGAGCACCGGAGAAGAAAGGATTCTTCATGCTTG
>Ga0116227_10010413_pt1 | contig 16265 bp, 16 predicted proteins | sample S1TSphgellanicum_FD_89693 | JGI IMG/M metagenome (GOLD analysis project Ga0116227, IMG submission 89693) | Host-associated microbial communities from peat moss isolated from Minnesota, USA - S1T2_Fb - Sphagnum magellanicum MG | ecosystem: Host-associated > Plants > Peat moss > Unclassified...
ATCACACCTGTTGATGTTGTGTAAGCATCCATTATGTCTAAGTGAAGATTAGGGAGTGTGTGAGAACATTGTGAGGGAGAGAAAGAAAGAAGATCAGGAGTGTGGTTAGAATCAGGTTTTGCTGAGAACTCAACTCTGCATAGTTCGTTCAGGTGCTTGAGGTTGGTTGTAGAGTCTAGCACTCTCTTTTTAGGTTACAGTATGATTGGATACACATGTCCATAGTTAGATCTTTTGGTACAAATTCTAACAATGAACACTATTATGAAAAGGTAGGCAAGTAAGCAAGCGTAGGTTGAATGAAGGTTTCTTCCCATAATGTTTTGAACAAGAACATCAAAATAAAATATCCAATGATTCTTTTAAGATGTATGGGCAATTTCTTCTGCTTTTTGTTTGGTTGCCTATCATCAACTGGCCCATGGATGACCAATTTTCTTCTTGGACTACCATCACTACTCTTTTATGTTGCCTTCGCCTTACCCTTGAATGCTTGTGGTGCCTTGTTAGCTACATCTAATGACAATGTCTCTTTAGTTGGAGTGCGTTTGACTACTTGGGGTGCTTTTGCTACAGTCTCCTTACTTTTGGTGTTATTAGTTGTTTAGGGTGTCTTTTCCTTGACTAGGTTGGACAAACTTGCTTATGCTTTCTATTTAATTGGGGTTTCTAGGATTGCTTTTATAGCTAACTTTTCCTTAGTTGGGGTGCCCTTGGTTGCTAGGGGGGCCTTTTATTTAATTGGTGTCCCCTTTCTTGCTTGTGTGCCCCTCTTAGTGATTGTAGTGTTATTTATTTCTATTGATATCAACCCTATAGTTGTGTTGCCCTTGCATGCATCTAGGGCCATGCCTTTATTATATGTTTTTGTCCTGCATGTGCAAGCAAAGATTACATTATTAGAATAATGGTAAAGGTTAATTTTAATACACCAACACTTAATTGCACCCCATATTCATGCACTAATAGTTTGTTCTAAAACCACAAGGAATGTCAACTTATAAACAACCATCCAAGGAAAAAAAAAACTCAACAAAAAAAACAAATGATCTACAAGTACAACATAATGTTACTTTAACATTGCACCTTGGACATTCATTGGGGCTTTGGATGGGCAATTGGGTTGTCCTCCAATAATGGAATATGAAAGTGTCAAATAGATGGTCTTTTGTTTTGCAACCTTATTCTCTACACCATCATGCTCACAACACACATGTTAGTTGTTTAGGTCAAAATTAAATGACACAATTGATTACATTACCTAATATACATGTAACAATTTGCTTCAGAAAACATTAATTGAATAATTAAAAGGTAGAGTTCATAAGTATCACGATTCAAGCATACCTTGGTTTTGTTTTTTTGGGGGGCTTAGGCATTTGGCATACTCTTCATCAGCAAAGCTCTCAATTGTTGCTTTGGTTGGGCTCTTGAAGGTTCTTTTGGGATTGACTAAAAAAACCTCATATTCATCTTCATCCATCTTTATTGGTTCAATAGGAGAGGTGACCATGTTAACAATAGCAATATGTGTAGTTGTTACTATTGGAGAACTAGGTCTTTCATGGGGCAGCCTTGGGCATGAGACTCCTACATTATTATGTTCATGTGATCCAAGGAGGTTATTGCTAATTAGTGTATCATTGATGCCCCCCACTATAATAAACCTCTTTTCTTCAATTGGACCCAATTTGCCTCAACTTTGTTTCCAACTCTTCTTCTATAGTTTAGACCCACAACTTAAGTTAGGAGAGGAAAAACTTGCAAAGCATAGACCACAAATAAGCCAACAATGATGGTTATCCCAAGATCAAAATTTTGATGTAGGTAGGAAATCAAATATTGACCTAAGACACCATGAACACTTTGCCTTGTAGTCTATTTCAATTCGTTCAATAGGTGGACCCACTCTTCTTCAACGCCCATCTTTTGTGTTATAAAAGTTAAATTTTCATCTAGATCCTTGAACCCCCAAGTAGACCACCAATCAAGGTGCAATATTTGATTATAGACTTTGCACTTGTTGTGGGTTTTCAAGTGCTGGCCAAAACAAGACAGGTGATATGTATGTAGGCAAGATGTCATAGCATTGCCAAAACAATGATATGATTGCCCACATACACTAGATGGTTTCATGGTAATCATGTTTGGTGCATCACATAAAGGTCTATAAGGGTGTAGGATAGGCTTTGGCCATAATGACATCTTTCCCCCTTTTACATTTCATGTAATTCCTTAAAGATTGCATTTTGTTCATTTGCTAGCTTTGTTAATTCCAATTTTGCCATTGCAATTGAGCTTTCCAAAGTCTCAACTTCCACCTGTGTTTCATTATATGCTGCCTCCCCCAATTGGGTTTGTTCAACCTTGTTTTCAAATACAATCTACCTAAGTTTTAGTCTTCGCTCTTAACACATAGAAATCTAGCCATGCCACCAAGCTTTAACCCCTAATTCCTTATGCAAAAACTTTCTAGATTTATTTAATTTACAAATAGAAATCCTAAGAGGCAAATCTCCAAAGAACTTGCATATTGTAATTAAAAGGTGTAGAGTGGAACAAATGGTGTAAGATAAAGATTAGTTCACATACTATATCTATTGCAAGGAACCCTTGCTTGAGTACTTTTGCTAAAGCCTTTTCCACCTTTGCTACTAGCCTCCTCTACTTCCACTACTTTCTTCCTATCATCCATGTTAAACTTCATGCCCAACAACTTGTTGGATGCAACTTTATGATCAACATTTAAGGACTTGATTTTGATTTGCATATAGAATGAAGTTCCTTGTTTAATTCTAGGAGCTCTCCAACCTTCCTAATGTCTTCATTTGACACACCATAGGGACACCTCCTAGTAGTGGGAGATGATTATTCAATGTTGTCCTCAAGAACATTAGCACTACCGCCATATTATATTCATGTTTTCATTGATTGCAACTAGGATCGCAATTGTCCATCAATGACACCCATGTTGCTGCCACTATTAGTAGGGTGAAATGCATGTTTTTTCTTCACTGTGGCTAACGCCCACCACCCTTTGCATCTTCTCTGTGTGCCTTCTCTTTTGTTGTGGTTCAGTTGCCTTCACCCAATTGATGTCAACGCCTTTACCTTGGGCAATGAAACCACACACAATCCATGTGGGTATTTCATTGTTTATGACATTGCTTGTCCCAAACACCTTCCAATAGATCTCCTCTATGGCTGCCCTATCTTCAAATTTCAGCTGAAAGTTGAATGATAGGGCAGCCATAGAGGAGATCTATTGGAAGATCTTTGCCCAACTATGACTTACATGTGTTTTTCAAGCACCCTACTTACTTATAAATGAAGTTGTATTCCTATTATCAATTCAAATTATCAAAGCTTAAAACTTAAATTAACAAATATTTTTTCACCACTACTTCTACTTATCATTCACTTGTAACCAATAGGTTTCCAAGTAGGTCAATAGTGCTTGGGTGCTTGGGAAGGACATACACAACATCTATCTAGGCCTTTTTTGCTAAAAGCACCATGAAAGCCACACATGATGTTAAGTTCTTAATGTTTTAACAGAATGGAAAACAAACTTGGAATGTAGAATTAAAAGATCATATAACCAACTTTAAAGTAACATATGATTATTCAGTTAAAAGTAGTAAGAACTTAACAATGTTTAAACTTGTTTAGTGTATATTAACACTCAAACTCAAATCACATAATAAAGCTAGTTACACAGCAACAAGAAAGGACCTTACTTCAGTAGGAAATTCCTTGTCCTCTTGTTAAGCCTACAACCTGAGGGCCTTCTTTACTTGTGAGGAATGTTCAAATTAGCTCCACCAAAGCACTCCTATTAATCAATATTATTATGTTGAAAGCCCAATGAAACACATACATAAACACATAATAACTCAAAGTTAAAGGAATTTAACTTACCCTAACCTACAATGTTAGATTGGCACATGAGTTGGTCCTAAACCTAGACTTGCTAGGTTACATTTTGTAGGTTGAAGTGTTTATTACTCAATGTTGGTTATGTCACTACTAACCAACCAACATCATTACTTGGTTGAGCTTAAAAGTGTTTTCCAAGCACCTTCATTATTTAAAAAAGGAAATCATAGCACTTTTAGTAGACCCTAACTACATAACCACCACCACAGGTTTGAATAGGACAATCAATGATTACCTAAAAATTTTGAATGGTTGACAAGGACTTCAAATGTATATTTAGAATTCCCATGCAATTGGCAAAGATTCCTTTTGCTGACCAACGATTCCTAAGAGGTATGACATGGATTCCCAAATGTATATCCAATATTTCTCTGTAGTTGACAAGGACTCCTCTACTAGCCAATGACTCCTTAGTGGTTTGACAATGACTTTTCATACCAGTTAATGACCCCCAAGTGGTTTAATAAGGACTTCCAAGTGCTCAACTAGTTTTCCTATGTAGTGAACAAGGATCTACCTTACTAGGTTTGACAAAAACTCTTCATGCTAACATATGATTCCTAGGTGGTTTGACAAGGACTTTACTTATTAACAAATGACTCCTATGTGGTTTGATAAGGACTCTACCTACTGACAAATGATTCAAAGGTGGTTTGACAATGACTCAAAAATGTTCATCCAATCCTCCCATGTAGTTGACAAGGACTAGGCCTGCTAATTAATGATTGCTAGTGGTTTTATCAAGGACACCTATTGACAATGACTCCTAGGTGGTTATCACTACTCCTATGCAATGACATATCCTACTCACCAATGACTCCTATGTGCTTTCATAGGGACCCTTCATGAAACCTGTTTGCTAACCAATGCTTGACAATGACTCCTCTTAACCATTTAACTTTAATGACTAGCAATGAAGACCAAACTATTTACCTTGGGACTTTGAGATGCAACACAAAGAACTCGTGTGGAACTAAACAACTTATATATCAAAGAAACTTGTTGCAACAGTTCAATCTTGCATAAAATCCTAACATTGTTTATTGCCAAGTTGGAAACAAATTTTAATCATTACCTGTATGTAGAAGATGGTTTCTAGTGGCTTGCATTTCCAAGCATTACAATATTCTCATGAAGTCTACATAAAATTCCATCACCAATTTTCTAGTAAGTATGTTAATCAAGTTGCCAATGGTTCTTTTCAATTATTTTCATTTAAAAAAGCAAGTTGACAACAAATAATAAAATTTGTGACACATCAATCTAATTGTGCCACAACTCTGACCATCCTTAAAAGGAATATGCTTCTAGAAGCTTTCCACAAACATGATTCATTGAACATAATTGAAATTGAACTATACCTGCACCACTGAAATCAACCCAAACAATAATTTTGTGAGTTTCTAGGTAGGACTTGAAGAGAATTGAAATTGAATTATACTTGCACCATTAAAAAATCAAATCAACCCAAACATTGGTTTGGTTTGTAAGCAAAAGGAAATATCAGAATTGAAGTAATTTTGATACAAATATCATGTGTTTTATTGTGATAATTTTTGCAACTTTAATTATCCACTAGAAGTAGTGGAATGGGCACCATAATGACAAAGAAAAAGTGCAGATATTGATATAACCACCCCTAGGTAATTAACTAGCACAGTTGTGTTTAGACTTTACACCATAAAGATAAATGTAACCAAGGTTTATATTCATGTATCATCTCTAATTTCTATCGCCACTATTGCCAAAAACATGAAACAAGCTCCTACCAAAGCTTCCTTATCCAACCCACAAGAACACATACAAAAATGTGAAGCATGAACAAAGAACAAACCACATGAAGCAAATATTAATTATGAACAAATGTTAATTTGAATTGGTTATGATTTCAGAAATCCATAAGCAAGAACATCATGTTCAATTCTAATCCATAATCGAGAGCTTGTAATCTTCAATATCTGGTGCACATCATGGGGTCTTATGTTCACATCAAATCAACAAATTGTTGTAGATTTTCAACAGGTAATACATATGGACCTAGGGACATAAAAGTGGGAGCTATTGGCATGGGTTATTAAAAAAAACAAATTTATGCAAACAAACATTCTTAAAACAAAATGTACATTAGGGAATACCTCAAGAAGAACATGATAAATCTTAAAACTACTCCACATGCCCAACTACAACCACCTTCAATAACCATAAAAAACTACCAACTAAGCTATCACCCTCCCACCCCAAGCCCCTTAACAACCATGATCACATCAACAAAAGATTTGTGTTTATGGTTTCATATTCATTTTGTTGTCTTAAATTTCTCCTCCCACCACTTTTAAAACCTAAAGCAAGCTTTTGACAAAAAATAAACTAAACAAATGATTGGAACCACAATAAGGCTGTGTACGTCTTTCAACATGGAATGGTATCATAAATATAGGATTATGCCTTAACAGAAGTTCTTTCAAGATGTGTGATGGTCAAGAATTATGAAGATGCAATTGTATCAAACATATGGGATTACGCTAACAAAGGTTCTTTCTAGATGTGTGATGCTCAAGAATTATGAAGATGCAACCCATGGCCACATATTATGGGATTTATAGGTTTTATTATAAGACAATCTAGACCTATGGCTAGGATAATAATTTGTTTTACCTTCTCAAATTTCTCTTCCAACCATTGTAAGTTTTGTCATTGAAACTCCTTTATCCAACCTTCAAAATGCAAAAACAACTATTGAAACATAAATAGACCACATAAAACACAAATTGTAAATTTGTCGATAATTTGGAATGGTTATACAACATGACCTACAACCTTTGTAGTCCTTTATAGTTATACAATAGACCTACAACCTATTACAAGCAAATAGATTTATTTTTGTTTTCCTTTTACAGTCTTGTAGATTTCAACTCCAAGCAATTTGCTTCTTGAAGACCTATGGATCTCCATTGGGCCAAGCTCTTGAAGTAATACACATTGAGATCTTGACCTTTTTAAAATGCAGGGCACCTCCACCTACATTTAGCAGCCACTTCTTGAAACAAACTTCCACCCTAGTCCAAAACAAGATACCAAGAAAATAAGTTCATTATGATGAACTTTCTATATCCTCTAGGTCGACTAAAACACGATGATTTACAAATAATATTTGCCAAAGCAAATGAAGAAAAGGAATATAATATAAAACTCACCACTATCGTAACCTTTGAGTTCACTATTTTGGAACCTTCAACCTTTTTGGTACAACAAGCTCCACGAAACTATGACCTAAAAAATGTGCATCCAATCATAAAATCTTACAACAACAATGTGCATCATGCATTTGAGCTTCATCTATGCATTTACATTTTCATAATTCTTAAAGTGTTGAAGAACTTGGACATAGAGCAATAGTGGTATGTTGACCTAGAAGCTTGGTGCCTTTGTCTGTAGTAGCACAAAATTCCAAATTTTCGTGTTGTGAGTAGCACAACCTTTGCAGCAATTGCATGTTAATTTCTAGCATGTGAACAAAGAGAAACAAATGATGAGAGAGTAGGAAAATGTGATGTTGACAAGAAAGCAGGAAAATGCAATGGCTAGCATGTAATGAATGAGGAGTTCACTAGGAGGCAGTAAGAAGTGACGAGAGTGAAAGGGGGTGGCAGATAGTCATTTAGGGTTTAGGGAACAAAGCGAAAAACCCATGATGAACTTCATCCCACGCTTGTTTGAAATTGACCACCTAGTAGATCCCATGTAATAGCGGGGAAAAAAAACCACGGCCCAAAAGTAACCCCTGCCCTTTTGGAAAGTAATGCCTTTGGTTCCTAGTTATAGGTTTTTGCCAAATGCACAAATATTTCCAAAAAGTCTCAATGCAATGTTGTTCTTTAGAAAATAATCATTATTACTACATGAATCAAGGCAATTCAATGTTAAAAAAGGAAGTTTGAGAATAAATTTTAAAATATATAAATAATTGTATGAATGCAAGGCATTTGCACTTTGTGTACAACATTTTTTATTCATTGTAGTAACTTTCACAATGACTTTAATCAAGATGTGTATAATGTTGTTAAGTGTTGCTTGAAAGTATGTTGCATGAATTGAAACCAAATAGGATGGATTGGAAATGCAATGGAACAAAGAATGTAAGTTTCAATAAATTTGGAACAAAGTTCCAACAAACTTGGAAGAAAGTTGTAAACATCTCCTTCATTTCATCCATTAAATTGGCATTATTTCATTGATCCATAAACAAGGTTCATCCAAATAGTCAAATGGTCAACTTGTGTTCACCATGTCATCACATACCCATATTATGGACCATGGGTGATGACATGACATGGTATGACATCATCACATTGTTGACATCTCAACTATAGTTATTTTGGAATGAATTCTTTCGAAAGTTATAAACTCCATTCAATGGTCAATGCCATGCACTTACCAAACTTAATGTACTTGACTTATTTGGTAAGTCTAACCGAATGCCCGTCACATAGAATTTTCAAATTGAATATAAATGTGCTATCGAAACAAAGTTGAAAACGACATTTTAAAAAGAAAACCTATGATTTTAATAAAACCCATTTGTCTCCTAATGAAAACTTTTATTCATGCCCCTATTTTTTATGACAAACCTTCCTATTGAGTTCCTCTTCATGTTCTAGTTTCATAGAAGAAGAAAAATTTCAGAAATGGGATCATGACGCATCTCTATGTTTATCAAGTGATGTGCATGATAGGTAGTTAGCTAGGTTTGCCATGAACTTGGCACAATTCACCTACTAGTGGTGAAAGATGAGTTTGACCAATATGTTATTACTCCCACTTCACAAATATGAAAAAATAAAATTGTATCATGTTCATGCTCACAATTTCACATGTGTCATAAATGCAACTACTTGAGCATGTGCCCTTTTTTATCATATCTGGACTCGTATCCATTTGTCAACCTGGTCAGGCATGCAACTTTAAACCTAGGGTGACAACCCATGGATCAAGGGTTGAATCCCCAGACTGGGATAGGTACTTACCTGCTTATCTACCTACCTACCTGCTTTGTGTTGAGAGAAATGAGGTTTTATTGTGCTCCTGATGACATCTGATCTACACATTGTGTTGACTTAAAGTTGATGCTTACGTTTGTAGTATGTACTCATGGGCCCTTCTGGGCCCCCTTGCATCTGAATTTTGAATAATAGATATATTAGTCAATGATGGTTATTGAAGCCTTTCCAAATGTGCTAACAATTTCATCTTACTAAAGCTTTCTTTAATGTCATTCAGTCTTTGAGCATTGCTTTGACCTTGCAATCTCTGTTTAGGTTGAAATCATACTCTTCATGTCAAAATTTCAAAAACCCAAACCCCCGCCCCCACAAAAGCACTCAACTAGTGTGACTTGTGTCATTGGCCCAATTGTGAACAACACTATATAACTACTCCAAGAGTGAATAAGACCTTGACCATAGAGCTCAATTGTAAATTATAAATAAATAAATTATGTGAATTTCCAATGACAAAATTACTCAAAATTCAGTATCTTCCCACCTTAGGTTTAAAAATTAAGGAATCACATCCAAGAAATCTCACTTGTGAAGAGCTTTGTGGCAATACTGGTAATGCATTCCAAATTCCCTAAAAGTTTTAGTTTTAATTTTTTAATTTATTCAATAACTCTTGCACCACAGGTCTAAACATTACAAAACCACTTCCGTGCACCCGTACTCATCAAATGCTTTCCAACAGTACCAAGAGCAAGGTGGAGTGCCATGGTTTGAGAGATCTCAACATGACAAACAAAAACAAACAAACTTCCCCACAATTCATGCCATTTCCATTAGACTAGGCCAAAAGAGGTGATGAACACAGAAATTCTACTTAGCTGGTAATTGCCACATGCACCCATTATGCCAAAACACAGTGGGGACTGGGAAATATTGGATTTTTTGGTTCATGCTGTGTTCTCACCAAGTTCCCACTGCGTTCCCATCCAGTTTCCAACCGGTTTGAAACATGTTCCCTAACATGTTCCAACAGTACTTTGTTCCCTTTTGCTTTGCAGAATGTTGTACTCCAACCCATATAGGTGGGGCCATATTGGGACAAAACTGTTTCTATTTTTTGATTGAATAATTCAATATTGAGGAGTCTTCAAACTTTCAAAAACAATTGTGACGGGTGAATAAATTGGAAAAATAAAAAATAGAACTTCTAATTAATATTGATCATACCACCATAACATCACTGCCTTCCTATATATAAATATATTATTTATTTATTTATTTTTTAAAAAAACATTTGCTGTTTGCTTTCGGAACAAAGGACAGAATCCATTGCAGGGAGGAGCCAGTGCACAAAGAGGAAAAGCCAGGGAGACTCCCAACCCCAACTAATATATAGATTTTGAGTGTAGTGAAATGGGTATTGTTTAATGAAACTGGATATCAACTCACAAGATTTTGCAAGATTTTATTTTAACAAGACTTGATTTAATGAAGAATATGAGCCATTGAGCAGCATGTGAAGGCTTGGGTAAGGCAAATCCTAAACTGGGAGGTGAAACTCCAGTGAGGACCAATTTAAGTAAAAAAACCAGTTTGGTCCTCTTTTGTTTTTTGTTTTTTGTTTTTTTTGTGTTTTTGTGTTTTTTGACCTTTGCATAGTGTTTTCTTCTGACTAGGTACCTAATGATTTTGTTCAACTCCCACAATCCCACCACACTCGACATCCCCTTTCAACTCATGACACAAATTTTGTGAAAAAATCAATTAAAGTTTTTATTTGTCCTGGTTGCTTTCTTTCACCAAAAAAATTTCATTACATTTCAAAAGATGCAAGCATCCTTAATTTACACTCCAACTCCCATTTCCGTTGCAGACTTGTTACTAACAGTTGGTAGTTGAGTTAGGATCTCCATTATTCATCCTTAGTCTTACATATTTGCCTTGTAACAATTTAACTTGGAGTTAGGTTCACTCCAAGTCTTGTATTTCTGTGTTCTTTTGTATTTAAGTTTGGCAATGTTACAACTGTCAGAAATCCATTAGAAGCATTTTTTTTCTCCAGAAAAAGTTTGGAAATTTTTGTTTCATTAGTGTAAATTTGACGAAAAATTTCTATTTCTTGGGAAAATTTTACCAAATTTCCAACATCACAAAAGTGAAAAGAAAAGGTAAAAAAAAACCCCTGATTAGAAGGTTTTCAGAATGTTGGATGATGAGGAGTCCAAAATTTCATCCAGATAATGTGGAAAAGGAAGACAAAGGCATTGAACGGCAGGAAACAGAAGATTGGAAATCCATCTACGTAAGAATTGGGATTTTATGATGCATTTCAATTAATTTTTCAAAAATCTTCACACATTCATTCATTTCATCAAAAATTGGAAGAAAAGAGCCAAACAAAACAAAACCTTTGGTGCTTTAAAAGTTTTTTAAATTTAATTTGTTAAAGCAGCAGCCACCTGGGATACACACACCCCCAGTGACTTGTATGAAATTCAACATGTGAAATGGATGAAGTTTGAAATACCCCTCAAGACCACCGGCCCCCCCCCCCCCCCCCCCCAAAAAAAAAAACTTTTTTTGGGTTTTTTGGGGTTGAACCGTTCAAGACCCAGATATGGGAATAGGGGGGCATCTGCTTTGACAAAATTTGTGTGCACGTTTCGAAATTGGACTCTGGTGGCGTGGATTGTAAGTTGTGACTTGTATATGTGTTCACTTCTGCCAGCGCCCTTTGAGAAAAACCAAAAGCAAACTTTGGATATATATAGATATATAGAGATACATAGGTTCGGGCCCACTTGCATGGAAGTCAGAAAAGAAATACCCGACCTTATTCGGAAACATACTCAGAAGAGCGTGAATGGGGGGGGGGGTTGACGGGCCAGGGGTTTGTGCTTGGGTTTCCTCTCTTTCTTCCTTTGCTGTTCTTTCCTTTTGCGGTACGAAATTTTGCACAAATTTCAAAGGGCCAAAAATGTACTAGAACATCGAAGGTTGAAAATAGAATGTTGAAAAATTGATTACATTAAATTAAGATTTGTCTATCAAGGAGAACTCTAGAACTCTCAACCCATATAGTATACTATTTCTTGTTTTATGCTTTTGTTGGCCTTGCATACCAAGAAGGCAAGGATATTGTGTTTAGATTCATAATAGAGTATAGTAGCTTGAGGGATTTTGGTTTCTTGTAGAGGATTTTTTTGAAGATTTTATTTTTGAATGGTGAAATGTTTGAATTTCCATTATTCTTCTTTCACCTTAAGATTTGTTTTAATGTATATGGCAAGGCCACAGTGTGACACACTCCTTGTAAATTCTCTCTGTATACGAAGAAGAATGGTTGTAGGATTAGTGTAAAAACAAATACACAAATATAGGAGGTCTGTGGAACTGTCTTTTGCTTAGGGATGAAAGGAAAAAAAGCCTATATGGCAATCAAATTGTTAGAATGGTAGCTTAGAATTGTAATCAGCAGTTAACTTTGGTAAACTGGCACTTCAATGTTGTAATAAGGTACACAGGCTGGTGTCCAAATGCTTAAGCTTTCAAAGAGCACAAAATCTTTGGATATAGCTTGAGTGCTTTTGGGGTTCAAAGAGATATTGTGGACTTTCACACCGAAAGTTCAAAACAAACAAAAAAATGAGGAAGATATAAGCTTTGTAAATAGTGTTCAGTTTGAAGCAACAAATGTTCAGTTTAGTAAGGTAAGCATATGGAACTTAAAATCATTGGACATAGCTCCTTTGTCTTTGGAGTTCGAAATAGGGATTTTAAAGTTCAAGTTGATCCCATATCTTTTTGGATTGCTCAAAACAAACCAAAAAGAAAGAGAAAAATATGGCGGTTGAAACTTGACAATGTAATGCATTTTGTTTCAAGAATTTTTTTCTTTAGACATGCTCTTTCTCTTCATTCTTTTTCTTCATTGCTTAGTTGCCTCCTAAATTCAAAAAGGTATTTTAGACCTTCACATGGCACACTCATAGCCATGGGAAAAAATATTTTAAAAAGAAAAAAATATGAAAAAAGTGTTCAATTTTGAGCTTGTGTTCAATGGTGTATATGTTTATACTAATATTATAAGCTTATACTTAGATGGAAAGAAAAAAAATGTGAAGATTGTTCAAATGGGTGCCTTGAATTCTTTTTAAAAGTTGCTTTATTGAACTTTTTCCTGCCATCATGACGCATGCAAATTGCAAGCAACTTCTAATGAGAATATGCAAGTGTTACACACCCATCATCTTCTGAATTTATTCAAGGTGCTCCTCGTGTAAGAGACACAGTTCTAGCATAACATTACCTGTGCTGTTAATCAGAGATTGGTTGGAGAGTGCAAGAGCAGCGGGGAAAAGGAGGCAGTGGTAAGGGACGTGTGTGTTGTGCGTGTGTAAACCTTACACCTCTAAGGAAGGGTGTGTTTGTGCGTGTGTAAACCTTACACTTCTAAGGACAGATGTTACATAATAGTATAGTAGGGCCCATTGCACCCAAGAACATGTCGAGCTTGGTACATCAATTTCTTGTTTTATTTGTGGTAATGGGGGTTTTCTAGGGCGGTATTTCTGAGGAAGGATTGAGATGTATTATGGTAGGACCCATTCCACTTAGGAGCACCATGAGCCTGGATGGATGGGCCAGCTGCTGTTCCGTTACATGTAAAAGGTGTTTCCAGGGCCTGTTCCAAAGGGTAAGCAGTTTCTCCTCGGCAATTCAAAGTTCTTCCCCGGCATAGATTTGCATCAGAATTGAATTTTACAGCACAGAAGGGCCAGAGTGACCCAGCACCCACCAATGCACGATTTGGTTGTTCTGTGCATCGGATGGTGTGGCAGGGTCAATGTTTTTTCATTGGATGGGTCCTTTTTTGGCTGCTCACCGTTGACTTTTTTCTGTGGTGGCCATTTTCTTCTCAACCTTAACCTCCATACAAACCTCCCACCTAGATATCCTAGCTACCCTGCTAACTTACACTTGGCGTTACCTACCAACCAGTGTTTTTTTTGTGGCTAAAAATCGCCAAATGGCTACCTGGATTTGGACAGGCTACCTGTAGGCATGAAAATAAATAAATAAATAAATAAATAAGCCAAAAGCTAGGGCTTCTATTTGCAAAGTAGCAGCGTTGCCTCCCTTGTCACTCTCATTGTAGTTGTGCCTGCTCCCCATTACCGATCAACTTTTCGTCATCCCCATTCCCTTCTCTCATGAGCGATCGCCACCCTCGCTCCCTTCTTTCATGAGCAGTAGCCAAACTTACACCTTCCTTTCTGCAAGTAGCCAGCATTTATACATAGTTATATTTATGTAGCCACAAATATTTATGGCTCTAGAGTATGTATGCGATTGGCAATTGCCCTTTTCAAGATGCCATCACCAATTGGAAGGACACAAAGGCCCAATATTGCCTTGATGCTTAGTCACAGATGGTTTGTTCATTGAAGCAACTTAAATTTCTTTTATGGGTCCCCTTTCTATTGGGGCATTTTCCTTTTTGTACCAAGTTTTGCACATAAAAAAATTGCAAGTATACATTTGTTTTTTGATTTTGTTGAAACACAAATGTCAAATGATTGCATAGGTTGGTTTTCAACTTTGAAACATATTTTGAAAGGTCATGCAGGTATGTGGAGCAAGCTTGGAGATTTTTACTTGGTGTTTGTGGAGTTATCTTGTGTAATGTGAATGCTGAAAAAATTGGAGTTTGGAGTTTGGAGTTTGGAGTTACACTATGCAACATGCAATTGTGCTTCAAGACTTATTGTTTGCAATTTTTGTCTTTTGTTTAATATGGTTGGGGTTGCAAGTTGGAACTTGGGGTGGGGTTGTGGATGGGTGCATTCACATTGTTATTGCAAATGGGCAAAGTCTTTTGAGACTAGGATTCAACTCGCCTAATAGTGCATGAAATTGTAGTGTGTTTGTTGCCAAATGCTTTCTCCCCTTGATTTCAAATAGTCAAATTATGTTATCTACATTTTGTTTGGCCACCAAAAGCTCATTCTTGATTTAGCATGGTAACCAATCACACTACTTGAGAAAAAAAATAGTCAATTTATTCCACTTAAAAACTTTACAAATAGCCACATTATACATTTTACCTAGCTAGGTGTAGCTAGTTAAGCAACCTTGAAAAAAGTAAAAAAAAAACGCTACTACTAATTAACAACCAACCCTTTACCTACCATTTATTTTCTTATTGACTAAACATTTATTTCTTAACAAAACTTCTATTTCTTCTTGGTTGAGCATTTATTTCTTGGCAAAAACCTTTTTTTTCCTAGTTAAACATATTTCTTGGCAAAATCTCTATTTCTTCTTGATTAAATGTTTGTTTTTTTGCCAAAACCTTTATTTTTTCGTACCTAACTTTTATTTCTAAAAAAAAGTTGTTTTCTTGCTAAAACTTCTATTTCTTTCTAGCTAAACCTCTTGTGACTGGATAGGGGGTGACCGAACGAGGAACCTGTTTGTGGTTTTTGTGATGTGAAGGCCAATTTTGCTTTAAGGGTTTAAGAGTTAAGCCTGCCGAAAACTGGTTTAATGAAGGTGGCGGGGTTTATGATTTTGGGGAGGTGAGAATGGCAACGGTGCATGGGAAGCTTATGCATGAAGCTTGGAAATCGGAGTGAAAGACGAAAGGACGGAGGCTGAGAAGGATTGAAAGAAAAAAGGGTGAAGAAGAAGGCTAGAAAAGAGGGTCAAAGAAGGGGGAGAGATGGGAGAGGAAATCTTTTGATTTTGCTGAATGTGTAGTAGTGTGAGAGATCGGAGCAGATAATGGTTGAAAATCAGAGATGCGTAGAAAAGGAGGGGGATCTGTTCTGCAAGATCTTCGTGGGTTGCTGAAATTTTTCGCTACGCCAGTCACCAAGCAAAGTGGTTGTTCGTGTTTCCTTGAGACCATTGTCTAAATGAGCAGTAGATGGGAAGAGGTCTGCTGATCTTAATGGTATGAGGATCAGTCCATTGGGTAGCAATAGCAAGTCTTGGAGTCATGTTGCTTCATGTTGGAAGTCTCCCAACTTATGTGGATCTGAGATCCTTCGAGTCGTGGGTGATCAACAAATGCAAAGTATAGTAAGGTTGTGTTACTGCAATCTGTAAAGATCAGGGTTAGAGACTCCATGGACCCAAAGCATATTGAGAACTTTGATCTGACGAGCTCAACGTTGTAAGGTGTCTGATTTGGATGACATATGCTGTAGCAAAGAAGTTTGCATTTTGTCGTGTTACTTGCAAGTAAAATTTCAGAGTTCTGGCTTTAGTGATCAGCTTTGCCGAATTTGTGTGAATGTGAACTGTGTCTATGAATGATCAGTG
>Ga0116227_10010414_pt1 | contig 16263 bp, 11 predicted proteins | sample S1TSphgellanicum_FD_89693 | JGI IMG/M metagenome (GOLD analysis project Ga0116227, IMG submission 89693) | Host-associated microbial communities from peat moss isolated from Minnesota, USA - S1T2_Fb - Sphagnum magellanicum MG | ecosystem: Host-associated > Plants > Peat moss > Unclassified...
AAATTTATGAAAACTCGAAGTTTTTTTTACAACACAAACTACGTATATATAACCATATTTTGTAAAATAAAAAACAACCATTTTTTTTTTTTTTCTCTATGCCACAAAATTGCCCCCAGCCCCCCCCCCCCCAAAGTAAAAAAAACATACCCAAAGGCTAACTTTCAACTTCATGGTCTTTAGCCCAATTAGCATATGTCCAACCTTGAGGGAATTTTTTCTTAGTGCTTACAAAATAAAAAATGCCCCAAGTATAAGAATGTTTCAAGTAACAAAATATTCATTTCACAACCCAATCCAAGGGACCAAAATTGGCCATAAACTAAGCACAATGGCCAACCACATATGCAAGGTATGGCCAAGTATTAGTAATTACAAGTACATAAGTTTGTCAATTCACCTTGAGAACTAAAAGCTTTACGTATAGTGGAGCTTGATGTCATAAGCAAAGCACCGTGATAGTAATGCCTCATTATTGTAACAACCAAGGAGAACAATGCTTGTTTAGATTGACAACTAGAGCTCCCCAAATTTGTAACACCCATTTAAGTGAGGTTTCCTATAGTGTAATTCTCTTTCATGTGAAATATTTTGTGTAGACCTCCCATGCTGAGCTAGCATGGGAATTTCTACTTGGGGGGTTGGCCTAAATAATTGAAGGCTTTTGAGCCTAGGTTGTTACACTTGTAAAGCCCTTTACTAGCTAGTTTCAGCACCTTGATAATGTTCCACATTTGAGGGCATTATGGTTGTAAGCTCCGTATATAATGGAAGGTGTTATGATTGTAAGCTCATTGTACCATGGAGGGTGTTAGTCTTATAAGCTTCCTATACCCCATTGATAGTTTAGATAATAAAAACATAGGGTAAAACTCTAAATAGGCCCTTGTTGGACAAATTTAACTCATCCCTTAGTAACCTCTTTTTTTATTGGCGAAATTAAAATTTGAATTTTCAAAAATAAAGTGATATTTTCCAAAAAATTCAATCACTAGAAAAAGTAAGGTTAAAAAAATAGTAACAATTGCCAAAAGTTTGTACTTACATTTGGTTTCAAATGTGGAGCTAAAGACATAGAAGGACAATTAAAGGCTTTTTTACTTTCATAACCAAATTTGGCTAAATCTTCCTTAAGGATGATTGCCACTTTGACTACAAAAAAAAACAAAAAACATACACACACACACACACACACACACACACACACACACACAATCCTATAATATAGAATTATAACTAATGCATTCCCAAGCTCCTTGATAATCTCAAATGTGAGTCTAAAGTGAAAACAACGAAAGAATAAAAAGTTGGGGCACGCTCTCTGGCTTTTAGCACTTTGGGGGTAGAAGGGCGTGCTAGAGCTCCGGGATGAGGATTAGAATAAGTGACAAGTAATCAATTACTCACATGAACCTGCACAAACCAAATAACAAGTTGGTTAATGTGTAGTTGGAACATTTTTTATCCACGGGCAAACACGAACTCACAAGACTCACCACGACCCGAACTTGAGGGAAGCCACCACCTTCCCCCTTATAGTATTCTCTATGCTTAGCCACAGGGCCAACACCCAAATGTCATTTTGTCCTAGGACTCCTAAGTTGGAGTCCCGAAATTCTTGAAATTGAGATTCTTGCGACTTTGGAGGCCCATAAATTCTTTTGAAAACCTTCAATTGAGGTGAGGTCTAAAGCAAAGTTGTAGCCCTTGTCAAGAGCTTTCCAACAGTATGTGGCACGCCACCTGCATGCAAGGAAATCAGGGCAATTCTTGACTTTTAGTGGTTAGGAGTCAAATTGCCAATTTAACTCCCAACCCTTCTTTTGGCCATAACTTATGTTTTAAGTGCCCAAATGGGTCATGCAAGCCCATTTTAGACATCTATATTCTAAGAGCTTTCCAATGATAAAAGGAAATCTTCAATCCAATGAGTTTTGGCCCCTAAAATTGCCTTCTAAAAGTTTAGGAATCCATCGAGACTCGAACTCCCAAAGTGAAAGTTCATTTGGGAATGTGGGGGTTCATTCCCTCACACTTTCCTACACTCTCGGGAGCATGAAATGTGACTCATGGCTTCATTCTTGGCTCGCACCTTCGCAAGCCCTTGTGTTGGTAATGAGCCCAAGGCTAAGGTTGCGACAATAACCTTGCGTTAAAATTTTGACACCTGGAAAAATAAATCCTTTTTTTTAATATAATACAAATCAATACCCCCTCCACTCCCACTTCCTATTTATTTTGTCTCCAAATGGGGGAATAAATTCAACTAATGTGGGACTGACTCCCTTTTTAGTCTCCACTCCAAGTGCAACTCATTCATTGAAATTGTTCTATTGTGACAACAAATAATGTTTGATTTTGATTCTTCAACACCAAATTTTTTTAAAGAAATAAGAATGTAAGTAGTAAAAAATTGACCATAAAAAAATTTTATCGTTTTGCAAATGGTTGAAAATAACACACACCAACAACAACAAAACACACACACCCCATATCACAACCAACATGAAAAATCTAGCTCCTTGGAGGATGTGAAATCAAAAAACATTAACGATGTTCAAAAAAAAACTTTTACAAGATTTATGTGATAGAAAGTTATGCAAGGATGAAGATGTTGATGAATATTTTGATGAAATCAAGCAATGAATGATATCAAAGAAAGTTTTAGTGGTTATGGATGATGTTGATATGACAAGGAACCTTGGAGCCTTGCAACTTCCTATTCACAAGCATGCCACTAATGTAGATTGCAAGAGCAAAATATTCGTAAATTTTCGAAATTGGTAAGAATTGAAAAATCATGTAAAGGAGTTCGCAAAAGTAGACATCGCATTATTGGAGGAAGAACAAGCAAGCGAACTTTTCATGTTCCATGCATTCAAACATGCAAATAGTGTGACAAATGATTTCAAAAACATTTCTATGGAGATTATAAAAGCTCATGAGGGCCTCCCTTTAAACCTTGAAATATTGGCTTATTATTTGTGTGATATTTGTGATTGGAAATATGGAAAGATGCATTACATGAATTGAAAATTAGGCAAAACATAACATGGGGCTTTAATAATGAAATGCTTTGGAAAACTTTGCAAATTTTTTATGACCACTTGGTAAAAATAGAACAAGACATGTTTTTGGATAATGCTTGTTTTTTCACTGGTTTCAAAAAAAGTACATTTTGTCGAGTGTGTGGAATGCTGATGGTTTATTGAGCTCTATGTGTAGATTACGAAACTTGAAAAATAAATCTTCAATCAAATGGGCCAAGGATGGTAGCTTGTACATACATGAACAATTACAACACATGGGTCAAAATATTGTAATGGAAGTTCCAATTAATAAATTTATATGGAAACCAAATATATCTTTGCGAAAGAATCATGTTTGGGCAACATGTGTTAATTCAATCCTATGGTATATATATTTTGTCAAAATTCCAAATGAAACCATAAGTTTTAGCTTTATGAAAGGAGATGTAATATTTTTTCATTAAAAACATGACATTATAATGAAATTTTATTTTCATTGATGTTGACAATTATTTGTAATTTGTTTGATGTGGCGAAAATTTAGAAGGCATTTCTTTTAAAGAATGTGAAGTTTTGCCTTCATTTTTCCAAAATGACTCAAAAGGAGTTTGACAACTTTAGGTTACTTGACCTAACAAAAGCCTCACCAAATATAGTGGAAAATTTCATCCAAGGTCAAGAGTTGAATATCCTTCGATGATTGTGTTTCCAAGAATCCATGATCCAAAAGTTGCCAAATAATTTGGTTAATTGTTGTCACTTATGAATACTCCATTTAATGAATTGTAATTGTTTACAATTTTTTTTTGATATTTTAAATCATGGCCTTAATATATCAATATGTGTTGGTATGAATAATTATCTACATCTCTTGGCAAATTGAATGCACTTTTAGAACTTAATCTATTGGGGTGTTTGAGTTTGTAAGAATTACCTACATCTATTGGCCAATTGATTACACTTCAAAAGCTTAATCTATCAAGGTGTTCAAGTTTACAAAAATTTCCTAAACCTAGTAGCCAATTTAGTGCATTTCAAAACCTTCATTTGCAAGGATGTTCTAGGCTAGAAAAATTACCTGCATCTATTGGCTAATTAAATGCACTCCAAAACCTTCATTTGAATAATTGTTCGAGCTTGCAAAAATTACCTACATCTATTGGCCAGTTGAATGCATTCCACAACCTTCATTTGTTAAGGTGTTTGAACTTGCAAGAATTACTTACATATATTGGCCAATTGAGTGCACTCTAAAACATTCATTTATCAATGTGTTCAAGTTTGCAAGATTTACTTACATTTGTTGGCCAATTGACCACACTTCAAACCCTTCATTTGAATGATTGTTTGAGGTCCCAAAAAATTACCTACATCAATTGGCCAATTAAATACACTCAAAACCCCTTATTTTGTTAGATTATATGAGTTTGCAAGAATTACCTTCATTTGTTAGCCAATTGAATGCATTCCAAAACCTTCATTTGAATATATATTTGAGGTTACAAAAATTACCTACATTTATTGGCCAATTGATTGCACTACAAAACCTTGATTTGTCAAGTTGCTCGAGCTTGCAAAAATTACCTACATTTATTGGCCAATTGAATGTGCTCCAAAACCTTCGTTTGTAGGGGTGTTTAAGGTTGGAAGAATTACCTACATCTATTGGCCTATTGAGTGCACTTCAAAACCTTGAATTGTTGAGGTGTTCGAGTTTGCAAGAATTACCTACAACTATTGGCCAATTGAGTGCATTCCAAAACTTTCATTTATCAATGTGTTTGAATTTACAAGATTTGCTTACATCTATTGGCCAATTGAATGCACTCCAAAACTTTGAATTGTTTAGGTGTTCGAGTTTGTAAGAATTACCTACATCTAGTGGCTAATTGAGTGACTCCAAAACCCTCATTTGTCAATGTGTTTGAGTTTGCAAGATTTACCTACATCTATTGGCCAATTGAGTGCACTCCAAAACCTTCATTTGAATGATTTTTTGAGGTTGCAAAAATTACATACATCAATTAACCAATTGAGTGCACTTCAAAACCTTCATTTGAATGATTGTTCAAGCTTGCAAGAATTATTTACATCTATTGGCCGATTGAATGCACTTCAAAACCTTCATTTGAACGATTATTCAAACTTGCAAGAAATATCTACATGTATTGATTACTTGAGTGCACTCCAAAACCTTTATTTATCAAGGTGTTCTAGGTTTGTAAAAATTACTTACATTTATTGGCCAATTGAATGCACCCCAAAACTTTGATTTATGGGTGTTTTGAGTTTGTAAAAATTACTTACATGTATTGGTTAATTGATTGGACTCAAAAGCTTGATTTGAATAATTATTTGAGTTTGCAAGAATTATTTACATGTATTGCCCAATGAAGTGCACTCCAAAACCTCCATTTGTGAAGTTGTTGAGGCTTACAAGAATTACCTACATCTATTGGTTAATTAAATGCCCTCCAAAACCTACATTTGTTAAGTTATTGGGGCTTGCAATAATTAGTTACATCTATTGGTCTATTGATTACACTCCAAAACCTTCATTTGTAGTTATGTTCAAGGTTGGAAGAATAACCTACATCTATTAGCCAATTGAGTCCACTCAAAACCCTTGATTTGTTAGAATGTTGGAATTTGCAAGAACTACCTACATTTATTTGCCAATTGAGTGCACTCCAAAACCTTCATTTGAACAATTGTTGGAACTTGCAAAAATTACCTACATTTATTAGCCAATTGAGTGCACTCGAAAACCTTCATTTGAACGATCATTCAAGCTTGCAATAATTACCTACATATTTTGGCAATTGAATGCAATCCAAAACATTCATTTGAATGAATGTTGGAACCTACAAAAATTACCTACATTTATTGGCCAATTAAGTGCACTCAATAACCTTGATTTGTGGGCGTGTTCGAGATTGCAAAAATTACTTATAGTATTGCCCAATTGAGTGCATTCAAAAACCTTGATTTATGGGGTGTTTGAGTTTACAATAACTACCTACATCTATTGGCCAATTGACTGCACTCCAAAACATTCATTTGTTGGGGTGTTCGAGCTTGCAAGGTTTACCTACATCTATTGGGCAATTGAATGCACTTCAAAACCTTCATTTGTTAGGGTGTTGGAGCTTGCAAGAATTACCTACATCTATTAGTGAATTCAATGCAATCCAAAACCGTCATTTGTCAAGGTGTTAGAGGTTACAAGAATTACCTACATCTATTGGCCAAATGAGCGCATTCCCAAACTTTTGTTTTGACCATGTTCAAGCTTGCAAGAATTATGTACATCTATTGGCCAATTGAATGCACTTCAAAACGTTGATTTGTCAAGGTGTCAAGGAGTTCGCAACATTTACATACATGTAGTGGCTAATTGAGTGCACTCCAAAGCATTAATTGTAAGGGTGTTCGAGCTTGCAAGAATTATCGACATCTATTAGTCTTGAATGCATTCCAAAACTTCATTTGTCAGGGTGTTTAAATTGGCGAAAATTACCTACATCTATTGGGGAATTGAATGCATGTCAAAAGTTTAAATTGTTGACTAAATGTAAATTATAATGTGTAGGATTTCAAGCAAAACAAGAATTATATATTATGTCAACAAGATTTCATTCATTTTGAATTATTCTACAAATCACATAAAAATGATTTGGGTTTGGGTATGTTATAAAAATCATGAATATTTAATTGATTCATTATTGCGCTTTTATATTGTAAATGTACACCAATAAATTTATAAAGGTTTTAAAAAAACCCTTGTGTGACAACATTTTTTATTAATTTTGAAAATCCAATTTATTGTTGTCAAATGATTAAAAATATATTTAGCCCAAGTATATGTTTAATGGAAGAGCATTTTACAACCTCAAAATTTCATAATCATCAACATTATCGTAACATAATGTAATAATGAACAAAATTTGAAATTCATATGATTGATCTCCATGAGTTCAAGAAATTTAGAAAATTATGGGGAAGATTGTTTTTAATGGTTACTGTTTTATATGGGTAAAATTTCATGGACAAATTTTCATTAAAATTGGTACTTTTTAATTAATTAATTATAATTATAATGATTTTAAAAATTATAAATAACAATAATGTTGTTTGAACAATTAAATCATTAATATGTGCACCAATTCCATAACATAATGATGAGTTATGATATAAACCATCATCTATTGCAACTTTTCAAGGTTTGTTCACAATGAAAGTTCCAAAAATGAATGTTTAATGTCTTTTAAAGGATTTTGAAGTCCAACTTTGAGTTTTTATTTATTGAAATGATAACAATTGTAGTGCATAATAAATAAAATGATGTTATATTATATTAATAAAATTTAAAATTTTGTTTTGGACATTATGTAAATGTTTTTTTTGAGATTTTAAAACTAAATATATTAATTGTTTTAAACTTCATTTTTTGAGTAATCATGCAAACTGATTTCAAACTTTTTGTACATGAAAAACATGTTTTGTTTAAATCAAGTATGTGTTCATTGGGTAAAGTTGATGTAAAAAAATCATATCAATTTTGATTCAAATGGTTGCAAGGGAAAGGATTCATTTGTTTATATTAATTTGCTAGTTGTCTACATCCATTAAGCTCAAAATTTCTAGCTCGAAGCATTCATATGTGTACTTGTAAACCATAATATTGATGCACAATTATGTATGCATGTGAAAAATCACTAGCGCCACATGAATTATCTTATTTTGGGCGATTCAATTTTGTTCACTCAAATTTTTTCCATGTAATCGTTATTTTTAAAAGTAGCTTTAAGAAATGTTGGAAGTTTTATTCCTTTTTTGTGGAACTCAAATTGTGAATGAACCTTTCATAAAAAAATATCTTATAAATATCCACCATCATGCATCAAACATGGACAAGTGTTCGAAATTGTCAAATTGTGATAGTATTTTGTTCACATTGTATATGTAGCTTGCATTCGCCTTGTCCAATTGTTTGAGCTTGTAATAATTACCTACATCTATTGACCAATTGAATGCCCTCCAAGAGCTTTGTTTGTGGGGGTATTTGAACTTGCAAGAATAGATGTATATTTATTGACCATTCAAGTGCACTCCTAAAGCTCATTTAATATGGGGGTGTTCAAATTTGCTAAAATTAGTTGTACATCTATTGGTTACTTGAATGCAACCCAAAAGCTTCATTTGCTAGTACATGCATTCAAAGTGGACCAAAAACAACACATTAGAACTTCCCAAAAAACTCAACACACAAAGGCTTATCGTGGATGTCATGTAAGAAAATATTAGTCATTTGATCCAAACAATGCAATTTACATATGGCCATTTGGTAAGTATTGATTTTACATAACTTTTATACTATAGTATTTTTACAACAAATTATATATATCTCAAAATGTACATTCTAAATCTTATAAAGAGAAACATAAAATAACTGATATATTCATTATTGCAACAATGATTTTGTACTTCTTACACATAGTTTTTTTATGATTGAAAAAATAACCATTGTTGTTGCAGATGAATAGGATGGTAGGTGGTAACCTACATGAAATAATGAAAGTAATATCCATTGCATTAGTAGATATTGGCCAAAATGTAACCACTCTATTTGCGATTATCAGTTATTTGCAACTACATTTGGACATTTTTGTAACTATTTCTTGTGTTGGTCATATTTGCAACTACACTACAATTAGTTTGTGATTATTTTGATGTTCATCCTTACATGTAAACAACATTTCATTTGGTTTTCATCCAAGAAGAACAATTTATGTCCCATTAGTTGTAAACATGACCAATTTAGTTACAACCTTATGAATATACAAAAGTGTATTAGAATTTATAAATGTATATTTTGAATGTATATGAACAACCATATTACACGTGTATTCAAGTATTATTATTAGCATAAATGGCCTTGGTATTATGGTTACACTAATTAGTGTATATTTTGAGTATATTAAAATTTTATGTAAAATATTTACCAAATATATTGTGCCCATATTACAAATTTATCCACACCATCTTATTATATTTCTTAAAATTATTACAAATGACTAATATTAATATTATGTATTTATATTAATTACATGTAATAAAAAAACTAAATTTCAAAATTATCTTTGATTATTTTTTGAAAATAGTATTATTTTACCATGTTATGATCATAATGACGATGAATTTAGAATGATAGGAAAAATAATTATATAATTACTGAAATAATTACTTCTAAAAATATTATTATTAAATTATTTTCAAATGACTAATGTAATTACTAAAAATTAATTTTTTATTTATTAAAAATAAAAATTACAATAAATCATAATAGTTATAACAAGTGACAAAATCATATATAATAATAATAATAAAATAGCTAACCTAGGCTAGAAAAAAATTAAATTATTATTATTATAAGTAATCAATTATGAAATATTACTATATTATAATAATTACCAGGAAATATTAATATATAGTTTTAAGTTTTTATGTTTCAAATTTATAATTAATATTTATTAATTATGAATTAGTCAATGCTTATATTCAAATATATATATATATATATATATATAGAAAGAGAGAAAAAGAGTTTTACTATTTTATTATTTTATAATAATTAGTGTAGTAGTTAAAATGGAAATCTAATAAATTATTATATAATTTCAGAAATTATTTTTGAAGGAAGCATACACTTATTAAAAATATAAAATATTTATTGTGATAGTTCATAAATAGTTATAATGAATGAAGTAATAATATGAATAATAAAAATAAAATAACCTTGGTTACCAACTAGTTACAATAATAACTGAATTAATGTTATTTTTACTATTAAATATTTACATTTATATTTATTATTAAATATAAAAATGAGAATAATTATGGGAATAATTATAATAATATAGTTAGTCTAGGCTAGGTTCTAATTATATTATTAAATTTAAAACACTACTACTCAATATTTATAATTAATAGTTAATAACTATTAAATTACTGAATATTTTAGTTATTATATTAATTTATTTGGTTATTAAAAAGTAATTAATTAGTGATTAATATTTATTTATTTATCAAAACATTAGCCAATCACTAGTTAATTAAATTGGTTGATAGATCTGTAACACGAAATTAAGTCGTCACGCCAATGTGAACACTTCCTGATCTTGGAAGTTAAGTTTGCTTTATTAGCCATTTCTTTTTGTGGCGGTTGTCTCTCCATTACTACTACATGGAAGTGCATGGGAAATCTCTTTCTGGGTGTGTGTAAGATGTTGTACAAGAAGGAATGAATGGCGGCTACTACTGAATGAGCATGGAGGCTGATCACGCGTGGTAGAGGCGGCGCCGAATTATGGTGAGGAATGGAGCTGCAATTATGAGCTGAGGCAGTTTGGAGGTGCTGAAAAGATGAGCTATGGAGGGGGGTCCTCAATTTTTTTGCAAAATAGCCAGTAAAGAGGAGGAACACTGACTGTGGTTAAGGAGCTTAGAAGATGTATAGGTAGTAAAGGAGATCGGCTGGTTGCCAACATTCTTGGCTGGTTACTGTTTTTTTTCCGTTGCGCCAATAGCTCGGCCAAAGAATTGCATTTTGTTTTCATGTGGCATTGTCGAAAAAAAGAATAAAGTGAGATCCAAAACCAGAGATCTGTTGAATGTGTTAGCATGGAAGCCCGTGAGCACAAGCTATGTGTGTGAGCAAAAGTTTGCAGGGTGTTTGTAGGTGAATGTTCATGACTAGGAAGGAAAGATCAGAAGTGTAGTCAGAACCCCAGGAACTGCAGATCGTGTATAGATCTAGTAGGCAGCAGGGTGTTTGTTTAAATTAAACACTCTCCTTTTTCGTATCAGAGCCGGTTCGGTAGTTTCGGTAGAACCTATAGAGGTCTAGGTAGAATGTATCATGTCTTCATCTGGTGCAGACGAGGTAGGAGAAGAAGAATTAACGCAGGACGTTTGTGAACAACGAATTGTTAATGGGTTTGATTATCTGACTACTCAGGGTGGACCATAAAGAGGAGCGGTAGTGTTGCATTTCCTGGGTTTTGGTGTGATAACACTTGTAAGAATAGATCCAGAGGAAGCCCGAATCGGAGACGTAGCAGTAGAGATAGTTCATAGTGGCTTTCATACGCGCGTTGAGGTTTGGTTGAAGGTGAGAAATGGAACAAAGGGATGGGTGTCAATCTCACAGCTACAGACACAATCCTACTACACTTCGTACCTTGCGTAGAGTAACGCCTATGCTCACTGAGAGACAGCGTGGTGTGCCGAAGTTGGGAGACATTTGGATTCCCAAGGCTACTGTCTCACCTAACCATTTTGCCAGATTTTACATCCCTGGTGTGGAGGATTTGTTCCAAACTGGAGATCGTTTTGTCAGGGTGGAACATTATGGATCGAGGTCTCGTCTCATAAGTTGGAGAATGTGGCGCGATCCAGAAGGGAAGTGGCAATTCCAGCAGGAATCTGTAGATGAACAGTGTTTTTTTATTTTTCCATCTAATTTTGCACCTTTGAGACCAGTGGTTGAGGGAGCTCAGTCTGAGTTTGATGTGTAGCTCGAATGACATTTGTTTTTCTCAAGAGTCAGAACTGAGCTGCAGAGGCTGAGAAACTTGTTGATTCTATTGACACATGTTTGTTGTTTAAGGACTATGTGTTCTAGGCGGTATTGCAATTTTTGTTTGTTGCTGCATATTTGCGAAATGACCAATCCCCAGGGAATGGATGAGCTGTTCTGGGGACAAGACCATGAAGATGTTAATGATTGGGCAAAGCGACTCACCATGGCTGCTGAGGTGCGAGACCTGAATGGAGACAAGCTCTTCAAGATTGCCAAGTTGAATCTGAGGGGTCGCGCCAAGGAATGGTTTAAGAGGTTGCAGCCGGCACCCGCTGATTGGGCAGAACTAAGGACGCTGATAGTACAGAAGTATGGGGATGTTGATGCTGATGACATCAGGATGAAGTTGGATGCCATCAAGCAAGAACCTAGGGAGAGAGTTCAAAAGTATTTTGAACGTCTCGACAAATTGTTTCAGAAGGGTCGGCTACAAGACATCGAGCAGAAGAGGAGATTCCTAGACAGGTTGAGGCCAGAGATTCGAAAATTGTGTGTGGTGAGAACGTTTGCAGACATTGAAGAATTGGTTGGTGCTGCGATGGAAGTGGAGAGAGTTCTAGGCGAGCTCGGGGAGACTCCGTATGAACCTCTGAAAGAGGAATAAGAAGAGGAGTCCTCCCAAACCATCATGGAGAAACAGGTCACTGCTCTAAACAATACCCTCATCAATTTCTTCAAGGGGGCTGTGTCGAATCCAAAAGCATCATTGTCTTCCACCGTGTTTAGAGGATGCCAAATCTGCAAAGGAGGGGACCATATGGCCACCACCTGTCCAAGGCTGAATGAAGCACGGCCAAAATGTGCCAAGTGCAAAATGCCTCATAGGACAGAAAATTGTCGCATAAAATGTTCCTTCTGCTCAGGGTTGGGGCATTCTGAGGACCAGTGCTGGAAGAAGTCCAAGGATGGGAAATCGCAATCTGGGGCAGCAAACTTCTTGGAGGTGTTGCTAAATGATGAGGCAACGATCGAGCAACAACTTAACAAGCTGTGTGGTAATGAAAACTTGTTCTCTTATACCGGAGTGCCAAGGAAGAGAACTCATGTCGAAGTGACACCAGAAAGGGTTGGGCCGATCCCTGAAGCTGCAAGGGAAGGTGCAGGCCGGGATACGTCAGTTAGATCCAAAATTCTTTCACACTTCATAAAGGGAAAGATTTCCCTTTCACCTATGGAAACCATTCTGATGATCCCTGGAGAACTGGAGCACCTTGAGAGTTTGGTGAAACTGGCAAGGAGAAAAAGGGATTCAGAAGCAACTGAGAATCAAATGTCAGTAGTTTTTGTGATTCCGTCATTAAAGAATATCTGCATCAACAAGACTCATCAAAACAAGACTCTGCATTTGTTGGTGGAGATCAACAACTATGTTGTAGAAGGTTTGGTGGATACTAGAGCTTCCATGTCTGTTATGGCTGTAGCTGTAGTTAGAAAGTTGGGCATGATGCATCTTGTGACAGGAACTGAAACCTACAAGACCGCATCGGGAGTGATCACTCAGGCCTTAGGAAGGATTGATGAGATACCAGTCAAGGTAGGAGGCGTATAGTGCGCCATGACCTTTATGGTTGTGGACACGGATAGTTACGACATGCTTCTTGGACTGGACTTTCTGATGAAAATTGGAGCAGTAGTGGATGTGGAACGAGGTCTGCTACAAGTGAGACATGGTCCTGGGACTAATGTGGAGGTGTTGCCGTTGATGGTGGTGAACTTGCTACAGAGGATGAATTCGGGAGCTCTGGAGCAGGAGGCGTCGACCACCTGGAAAGACACACACATCGATCGAGATTCTGACTGGATGCCAGAACAAGGACAGACAATTGTGACCAAGGAAGACGATGTATACACCTCAGATTCTGATGATGACATTGATAGTAATGGATACTATGATTCAGAATCTAATCAGTTGAAGCAAATTGACTGTGAGGATGAGTTTGAAGATGTCGATTTGGAGGAATTGGTGAACTCAGAAGGGCCGCAAGAAATGCTGCGACTGATGCTACAAGAGCAAGGTGACGAGTTCATGGCGGAAGAGGTCACCGATTCAGATGATTACGCAGATTGGATCAGATGGGCCTCTGATGCAGAACAAAGTAGACATGCTATGTATGAATCCATATAGGATTTACATGTCCCATTGTTGTTGCAGCAACCCAACCCAGCCCACAATTCTTCGATTCCAGTGCTGTTGCAGACTATCCAGGTGAAAGATGGTAACCTTGATTGTAAACCCGCTGAGAAATTGGCATCTTCTAGCCATCAGGAAATGGACAATAGGTGGAGAGAAATCTGCCAGCGAATCAGGATAGACACCGAATTGGATGATGAAGGACAACCACAGATCTGGGGAATTCTGGAGTGGTACCAAGACGTCTTTGCTTGGAACAAGGGAGAACTTGGCTGTTGCACCATTGGAGAGCATTGTATAGATATGCAAGGACTCCCACCTTGCATAGCATCTCCCGGTCGATTGTCTTACTAGGAGAAGTAAAAAGGCAGATAGATGTTCTGGTAAATTTGGGTAAGAAGAGGCCCGACAATTCTGAGTATGCCTGTTGGGTAACGCTACCAGTAAAGAAAGATGGGAGCCAGCGTTTTTGTGGAGACTATCGACCACTCAATGCACAAACGTGTCGAGATTCATTTCCAATGCCACTCATGGAGGATGTAATTGATCAGCTGGAAAACTCATCATGGTTCATTGCCTTAGACCTGCAGTCGGGTTTTTAGCAAATTCGGATGGCTCCAAAAGACATAAAGAAGACCGCTCTAATTACTAAGACTGGATTGTATGACTGGACGGTTATGCCGTTTGGACTGAAGAATGCAACGAGTACATTCACACGAACCATGTCAGAAGTCTATAAGGACTTGGGTATAAGGACTTGGGTAGCAAATTTCTGAAGGTATTCGTTGATGACCTCAATGTACACAGTGAGCATTGGGGGGAGCATCTCCAACATCTGAATGTAGTTCTTTACAAACTCAAGGAAGTAAATTTTAAACTGAACCCAAACAAATGTTGCTTTGCTGCTAAGTCCATCACATTTCTGGGCCATGTGGTAAGCAAGGAGGGCACCAGGCCAGATCCTAGGAAGATCGAAACAGTTCTACATTTCCCAACACCGAAGACAGTCACCAGTGTCAGGTCATTCTTAGGTCTGACAGGTTACTACCGAAAGTACATTCGAAGCTATTCGAGATTGGCAGGTTCTATGTTTGAGTTGACAAGGAAGGTTGTTGCATTTGTGTGGGATGTGGGCTGTCAACAAGCATACTTGGCATTGAAGACAACGCCGGTGGATGCGCCTGTGTTCACACGACCAAATTTCAGAAGAACATTCTGGTTGGATGTAAACTGGTCGTCGAAGGGTGTTGGAGATATATTGTCACAGAAAGAAGGCAGGTTTGAGAAGGTGGTAGCGTATGCCAACAAAAGCCTGATAGAGGCACAGAGGAAGTTCCACCCCATGGAAGGGGAATGCTACGCACTGATCTGGGGTGTCATGCATTTCAGGCAATACTTGCATAGGAATCATTTCATTCTACGCATAGACCACAAGCCGCTTGAATGGTTGGCTACTGTGTCAGATGCGAATGGCAGGAGAGGAAGGTGGGTAGACATGCTGCAAGATTTTAGCTCAAGATAATACATCGACCAGGACTCAGGCATACAAACGTCGATGCTTTGAGCAGGAATCCAGTTGGACCAGCTGTTGATGACGATGACTTCAGTGAAGAGATACGAAACATTGTAAGTACTTGAACTGATGCATCTAAAGGAGATGAAGAGTTTCTCTGTGTTCGGACAGGCAAGGAAAAGGAATGGCTCGGTATCAAGAAAGGGGATAAGGAATTGGTACAACACCATGCTTGTTGTTTCGGGATTAACCACTGTAGGTATGACGATAGCCATCAACTGTATGTAGTTGACATTGTATTAGGAAAAGAACAGCCCGAGGAGGTTGTTTCAGGTGAAGCAGAAGTTGCAGTTAGGGGTAAACTTGTGCAGGACGATGGTGAGCGAATAGTGGTGAAGAGGAGGAGACCCCAGTACTTTGACAAATGGCAGTAACTGAATCTGATTTTGGAGGCTCAGGAACTAGTTGAGTTTAGGGACCAGGAGTTGAGTCCTATCGAATCTGATGAAGAGGAGGACCAGGAAATGGATGCAAAGTGCATTGACATCTGGGAAGATGTAGTCTGTCTGGGATTATTGAAGAACGATGCACTGCCCGATTCAATGGACCTTGAGGATAGCAAAAGGGCCAGAAAGAGGGTGAGCAATTACTGCTGGAAGGAGCAGAGGCTTTACTTCAAAGGGTTGCTCGTACCCAAGCCAAAGGAAAGGATGTCCCTGGTAAGTCAAATGCATGAAGATCTGGGGCATTTTGGGGAACAAAGGACGTTGGCTGAGATTCGTCGAAAGTACTTCTGGCATCATCGAATTGAAGATGTTAAGGCGGTGGTCAGAAGCTGCCAACAATGCCAGCTGGTGAGGAACAAGGGTAGTATCCGCTCTGGGGATGAGCAATTGAAGAGCATTCCCATCTGTGACTTATTCCATAGAGTTGCATTGGACACTGC
>Ga0116227_10010415_pt1 | contig 16263 bp, 10 predicted proteins | sample S1TSphgellanicum_FD_89693 | JGI IMG/M metagenome (GOLD analysis project Ga0116227, IMG submission 89693) | Host-associated microbial communities from peat moss isolated from Minnesota, USA - S1T2_Fb - Sphagnum magellanicum MG | ecosystem: Host-associated > Plants > Peat moss > Unclassified...
CAATTTTCTCCCATCTTTCACTTTATATTACTTAATTTTTTTTAAAAAATTTATTTCAAATTTTCTTTTTTTTCCTTTTTTTTTTTTTTTTTTTGTAGCAATAAACATTAAGGTATTACTGTTAGAAAGTCTACAACAACTAATAGGAAGGTTACTACTATCAATGTGTTTTTATTTGATGTTGTACCATCACAATCCTTCATTTTTCCAAAATTCACAGCTAGGAATTTTCCCTTTGAAAAATTCTACTAACTATGAACAAAAATACCAAAACTTGGTATTTTCCCCAAAACATGAAACAAAACCTCAACCAAAATTTGGAAAACCCTTTCATGATATGGTTTATTTATTATTTATTATATTTTTGGTCCAAACTACCTTCATCTTACATCTTCCCAAAATAAACCCATTGAAAACTTCCACAAAAATAAAACACAAAAACCCAACAAAATTTTGAAACTCCATTTCCATGACATGGTTTAAAACAAAAACTAATCATCAATTAGATTTTATAATCAAGATTTGTGGCATGGTAAGAAAACAACAAACCCCACATAAACCAAAATTTCGAAAATGTAACCATGGCATGGTCGCCAAATGTAAAACTGTGGGATTTAGCAACCTAATTACCAACAAGGAAATGATTGCCATGTAAAAAAGAAATAATAAGAAAAATGGAAAGACTTGAAGGTAGGGATTGCCTTCTGTTTGCCTGCTATTTTGCTTCAACTACTAATAACCATTTTCCATTACAATAATGAAAGTACAACTTGTTTCCATACTTTTTCCTTTCTCTTCAATGTTACATACACACTTCTTCTCCAAGATAACTTTTTAAACCACATCCAATTTAAAATCATACAAAGGAATGATTCACAATCCTCCTCCTCAAAGGATAAAAAAGGAACCCAAGAAGGATATTCACCACATAAGGGTTGAGTCCTTATCTTCCTTATCCTCCTAGATCTCGTTTCCACACATTCTAATTAAAGAAAATCCATCCATCCATTATCTGCTTGGACTAATTAGTCTAGATGGTTTCACCCCTTAGTAAATAAAAGATGATAAATAGATATTTATCACTAGCAATTAAATAATTACTAAGATGCCTTTCTAAGTAAAGTAAACTAGGATATACATTATTTTTAATAATTAATATTATTTTTATTATAATTTTTCGCAAAAGGCCTATAGCCATCTAATAAAGGTTTGAAGATTTTGTTTAATGTCCAATGATTTCAATTAAGGCCTATAACCATCTATTCAAGGTCTGAAGCTTTTGTTTAATGTCTAATGATTTAAATTAGGGCATGTCACCATCTCATGAAGCTTATAGGCTTTTATTTAAAGTGTGATGACTTCAATTAGGGCATGTAACCATTTCATGAAGGTGTAAGGCTTTTATTTAGGGTTTGATGACCTCAATTAGGGCCTATAACCATCTCATGAAAGTCTAAGGCTTTTGTTTAGGGTTTGATGACTTCAATTAGGGCATGTAACCATTTATTCAAGGTCTAATGCTTTTGTTTAGGGTCTAATGATTTCAATTATAGCCTATAACCATCTCATGAAGGTCTAATGCTTTTGTTTAGGGTTCAATGACCTCAATTAAGGCTTGTAACCATCTAATGAAAGTTTGAGGCTTTTGTTTAAACTATATTGATTTTAATCAGGGCCTATAACCATCTATTCAAGGTCTGAAGTTTTTGTTAGGGTTTGATGGCCTCAATTAGGGCCTATTACCATCTCATGAAGGTTTGAAGCTTTTGTTTAAGCTTTGTTGACCTTAGTTAGGGCCTATAACCATTTCATGAAGGTCTGAGATTTTTGTTCAAATTTTGTTGACCTCAATTAGGGCTATAACCATCTATTTAAGGTCTTAGGCTTTTGTTTAAGGTCTAATGACCTCAATTAGGGCATGTTACCATTTCATGAAGATTTGAGGCTTTTATTTAAGTTTTGTTGACTTCAATTTGGGCATGTAACCATTTAATGAAGGTTTGAGGTTTTTATTTAAGTTTTGTTGACTTCAATTAGGACATGTAACCATTTAATGAAGGTTTGAGACTTTTGTTTCAACTCTATTGACCTCAACTAGGGCCTATAAGCATCTATCCAAGGTCAAAGCTTTTGTTTAAGGTTTGATGACCTCAATTAAGGCTTGTAACCATTTCATGAAAGTTAGAGGCTTTTGTTTAGGGCGTGATGACCTCAATTAGGGCATGTAACCATTTCATGAAAGTTCAAAGTTTTTTTTAAAGCTCTACTAACCTAAATTAAAGCATGTAACCATCTACTTAAGGTGTAAGGCTTTTGTTTGAACTTTGTTGATTTCAATTAGGGCATGTAATCATCTATTAAAGGTTTAAAAGCTTTGTTTAAGTTTTGTTAATCTCAATTAGGGCCTATAACCATCTACTTAAGGTTTGAAGTTTTTATTTAAGCTCTATTGACTTCAATTAAGGCATGTAACCATATGTTCAAGGTCCAAAGCTTTTGTTTAGGGTTTGTTAACCCCAATTAAAGTCTAAAATCATCTAATGAAAGTCTAAGGCTTTTGTTTAAGCTTTGTTGACCTCAATTAGGGCTTGTAACCATCTACTGAAGGTTTGAGGGTTTTGTTTAAGTTCAACTAACTTCAATTAGGGCTTGTAACCATCTACTTAAGGTTTGAGGCTTTTGTTTCAATTCTGTTGACTTCAAATATAACATGTAATCATGTACTTGAGGTCTAATTACTTATAATGAAGGTCTAGATTGGTCATTTTGTTGTGGTGTTAAAATTAAAATTGAATCCAAAAGTCTTCAATTTCTTTAAAAAACTTGTTTGGATGTGAAACATGTGACGTTTGTAATCAATCTTGGATGTTGAAAGATGTTGTGTGTGAAGGGTAATTGTGTAGGTATGGTTGGGCCTTTTGAGGGATTTCATGTGAAATTGATGCAATCAATCCTTGACATCAGTGATTATGATGACTTCAAACTTTTTCAATCACCTTCTAAGCTTTTTAGAAGAGGGAAATGACCTTAAATGCTTGTAGAATGAACTCATTTGAACACGATGGTTAGAAGCTACAATTACCATTTTGTTAAGTATTCCAAAGAGAAGAAGATTGTCACACAATTGATACCAACATTAGTGTGGAAGGCCATCTATGCAAAATATAGGGAGACTTATCCTGATAATATCTTTTGAGAAGATACTTTGAAAGATTAATTTTAAGATGCATTGAAAGAGTTGAAGATTAGGACTTTTAATGAGGACGGGAATGAAAAAGTGGTATTACAAAATGAAGAAGTCCTAACACAATTGAAGGCTATGAATGGTCATGCCACCCGAAACATGCTAAAGGTAGCAAAATGTGATCGACTTTTCACCACATAGTTGCCCTATTACTTTTCATGCAGTGGGCGATAGTCTTGATGATGTGGCATCCACTTGGTTGTGTGGCATGGGTGTGGGGGGTGCATTTGGGTCATCCGGCAAAAGCATCACAAAGGTAAATGTGTTCCAAACATAATCTACGAACATTGCTACAATGGCCCGTGAGATGGTGGCTGGCAATGAAGATGCAAAGGCCTTAATCAAAATCAAAATGGAGGTTGGGTTAGAAAAGAAGATGGATCAAGCTAGCTAATGTCATGGGCACAAAAAAAAACCAAGATTATAAGATTTTATACCCAAAATGAAAACAAAAGCATGCATACTTCCAAATTCAAATTATGAAACAAGAAAAATAAGATCAAGAACATGACATGTGTGAAACAAAAATCCAACAAAATTTTATTGTGAAGAAGAAACAAAACAATGCCATGACAAGAAAACGTACCCAAAATTAGTGTTGAATAGATTGAAGGTAATAGGGAATTCTACCTTTATGTATACCCATTGGGCACCTAATTCAAAAACATTTATCCAAAAACTTCCAACCTACATGTGGCCCATATTCATCCACGTGCGCCCATGTGCACCCATATGTGAATTAAAATTCAACTAAAAGAGAATTGAAACTTAACTAAAAATGAAGTGAGAATTAATTAAAAGTTACTTGGAAATGAATTAAAAGTAATTAAGAAGAATTGAGACTTAATTAAAAATTAACTAGAAATGAACTAAAAATTAATTGGAGGTGAACTAAAAGTAACTAAAAGTTAACTATAATTGAATTAGGACTTAACTAAAAATGAATTTAAATTAAATTAGAAGTTCACTAAAAGTGACTTGAAATTAAATTCATAGAACCTTGAAGCTTGAGTTGGAAAATCGTGGCATTGATTTGTTTCACAATGAGGAATGGGCTTAGCCTTTGATGATCCAATTTCTTTGATGGCCTTATTGTTTTGATATGTTGTCATCAAAGCCAAACCTGGTCCCCAACCTTGAAGTTAGGTTGCTCCTTTCGATGATCATCAACATTTTCCTTGTATCATCTATGGGGTTTTTCAAGGTTAGATACAAGTTGAGCTCGAACATTCACTAACCACATGGTTTGATCCTTAGTTGCTAAATTCATAATTTTGTGACACTTTGAATGTTAAACTTGGGTTGCAAACCATGATTTGTAAAAAAATGTGTCTGCTAGGTTGATGAATGCATTGTGTTGTTGAAGGGAAACTTTGCCATGGCAAAAAATTCTAACCATTGTAAATATTGCTCAAATACTTGATTAACCCATTCTATTTGCCCATCTGTCTAGGGGTGGAAAGTTGATGACAATTTCACCTTCACACCTAAAAGTTCAAAGAGTTTCTTCTAGAAATTGGATGCAAATTGAAGGCCACAATCAGAAATAATATTTTCAAAAAGACCATGATATTGAAAAAAATTGATCAAGAAATAACTTGGCTATTCTTTTGTCGGTTACTATTTTAATACATGGAATGAAATGAACCATTTTCGTCAAACAGTCCACCACCACCAAGATGGAGTCATAAGAATTAGAAGGTCGAAGGTTTGTGATGAAATCCATGGGAATTGAAGACCATGAGGATGTAGGGATTGACAATGGTTGAAGGAAACCATGAAGGCGATGATGAAATTTTTTTATTTGAACACAAACATCACAAGATTCGATAAACTCCATCACATATTTTCAAAGCTATGGCCATTAATAATCTTGAAACATTAACTCCATTATCTTGTTGAATCCAAAATGGCCTACAACCAAAGCATCATGCTTAGCCTGGAAAACTTGAAGCCATGCAAGGCCATCATGATATAACAAACCATTTTGAAACTTGAACTTGGCATGATCATTGAAAGAATCTTGGACTTGATGATGATTCCTTAATTGGCCTTGGATGCTAATAGCAAGAGGGTTCTTCAAATTTTCATGAACTTGACAAAGAAAGGTTGTGTCATTAGGAATTACCAACAATGTTTAAAGTCAAAGATGTTCAAGTTTGAGAATGACATCACATTGTTGCTTGTAGGTTGCATTTCTTTCCATACATGCAAGGTACAAACGACAAGATGACGCATCAAGTTTTCCTTGTTGGTGCCCAAGGTGATGTGTGATGATAAATCAAAATTACAACAAGGACAATCCCCATCGAGCCTGACATTGTTTCAAAACATGAATTGTTATGAAATATTGCAAGTTCTTATGGTATGAATACACAATGATTTCATGTTGAACTCCTTCAAGCAAATGAAACCACTCTTCAAAAACATCCACGATGTTTTGAAATTATTTATCATGAATCTTGTAGCTAATATCTACAAAAAAAATTTATGAAAATGGAAGTCGATAAGATGAAGAAGATTGTTTTCTCCAAGTTGTGAAAGTATGATGCCTATTGTAAAGTCAGAAACATCTATCTCCTAAATAAAATGTTTGGAAAGGTCTACATGAATTTAGAGTGGGGTAGTTGTGAAAGAAGCCTTCAAATGTCAAAATACATTATTAGCTTTAACTCCCCAAGAAAAAAATTGATTCTTTTGAATCAAACGAATAAGAGGGGCCATTATTGAATAATAATGGGTAATGAAATGTGGATAAAAGTTGGTAAATCCAAGAAAACACTAGACATTTCAAACAAAAGATGGGGTAGCCTGATCAATAATCATTAGAAAAAATCATGGTTTTTCAAAAGGTTCAACTTGATTAAAGTGTCCACATTGATTAAAAGGATGTTCATTTTGACTAAAGGTGTGGGGCATGAAAGACACATCTTTCTTTTGGTTGGTTCTTTTAACTAAAGTGACCATTATGACTAAGTGTTAAACCGTACATTTAGTCATAAAGGAATTTTAAAAAAATGGTCCATCAAAATGCCCATGGCCTAGTCAAACTAACCACATTAAATGACCATGTTCAGTCAAATTGACCATATTAATTTGGTTAGTTAGCCTACTTGTATGCATGTTAGGCTACCTACTTGCCTACTTACCTAACACATACCTATTTACTAATAACCTACCATCTACCTACCAATTTATTTAAATATGTCCTACCTACATATATATTTATCTATTTACTTACTTATTAGCTACTTACATATTTATTTATTTATCTACCTACCTACATACTTACCTATAATTTACATAAATAGGTATGTACATTTAAAAACATAGGTAGGTAGGCATGTGTACCTACCTATCCACCAAGTTACGTACCTACTAGCATATTTATGAAAAAAATTGAAATTTAAATGTTGTTATACACATTGACAAAAAAAATCATGGAAGTTCAAAGAAACATGTTAGATGCATTTGATATCATATTATCTTATTAAATGGTGGGGTGGTTTGATGGCTAAAACATTGGTGTGGAGTCAAGGAGACCAAGGTTCAATCCCTTTTATTAACATATATTATGTGGCGTATGTATATTTGTATATATACCTTGTACATGTGTTTAATGGTATAATACATAGGTGGGTTCTGCATAGGTAGGTAGGAGGCCATGGTGGGTAGGTAGGTCATGGGTGGGTGGGCAAGTAGGTATTTACTAATTATTTATTATTTATATATTTATATTTATAAATTGAAATATTTTTTTAAATTAATTTTTTTTTGGAAACCCAATTTTTTTTGTCAAAAAGACCATTTTATGATTAGTAAAAAAAAACCCTAGTAAAGTTAGACGTGTTCAAATCGACTTGTCCAATATGACTAAGTGGTCAAATTAACCAAATGTTGAAATGATTGGTTTTTGGTCTAGTTTTTTAATCATATAAACTATGAATTCTTATAATGAATGGTTTGAACCTTATAAGGATCCATGCAAATGCCATTTCCAAAGATGATGTAACTCAATAATTCCACTTTAGATTAATGGAATCACATTTATCCAAATTGGTGTAAAGTCCAACTTCTCAAAGTTTCTCCAAAACTAAACATACATGGCATTGTGATCTTCCATGTTCTTTGAAAAAATGAGGATGTCATTGATGTAACAGACCATGAAATCATCCAAATATTCACGAAAGATATCGTTCATCAAATGTTGAAAATAACAAACATGTAGGTAAGGCCAAATGGCATCACAAAGTATTTGAAATAGTCGTAATAGGTTTTAAATGTCATCTTCCATTCATCACCTTCTCAAATGCGCACCAAGTTGTATGCTTCATGTAGATCAATCTTGGTGTACACCTTGGCATGACTTAGCTAGTCCAATAATATTGAGATCAAGGGCAAAGGGTACCAATTCTTAATGGTGAGTTGATTCAATCCACAACATTGACATACATTCATAAAAAATCATCTTTCTTTTTTATAAAGAAAATAGGGGCATTGATTAGACATTTGGAATGTTGAATGAACCTTTTCTTGAAATTCTTGTCGATGTATTCATGAAGCATTGCAAGTTTGTCTTGTGAAAAATTATAGATGGGTTCGAATGGAGGTTGTGCTCCTTCCTCAAGATCAATGGTATAGTTATACAGTCAATGCTTGGGCAAGGAGTTTGCATTTTTCCTCTCAAACACATCCTTGAATTCTTGGTATTGGGAAAAAAATTCATGTGGACATGGTTCAACATTTGGTGAGGGAAAAACTTAAATAAAAAATGCATATCTTGTTTTGGTAGCCTTCATGAAGGCTTTTGTTCCAACAAACAAGGGCTTGGGGCACCTAGGCCTTTTTGTACCACCAGGGTCTTCTTCTTGCTTCAAATTTTGCATGCTTCTAACAAAGGTTTCACATTCCAAAGCCTCGTGCTATGGTGTTTCAAAGTGAAGACTCCTTGTATGCCAATGCACTCATGGATAATGTAAAACAAACCAAGACAATCTAATGATGACAAGATTTTTTAAAAATGAAATGATATTAAAGACCACCTTATTGGTGTGAAATCAATGGTAATATCTAATGCCTTGGTTTCATGTGTGATTGATCTTGATGAAAAGCTCTAGCCATCAATGACCTCAACCGACATTAGTGTGTTATTTTCCATTAGAGCTAACTTGTATTATTGCACCAATTTTTTATCAATGAAACATATTAATGCGCCAAAATCAAGAAGTGTTTGGGTCTCCATTATCATAGGCTTCCTACATTTGACAATGATTGGTATTAAGAAACATGGTGTCGGATCTAAATATAGGTTGGAACCATTTTCATTACATGATGCATCAAGGTCCAACCTCACGTTCCCTACTAAGACTGGACATGTTCATTTTTTGACTCTTCTAGTTGTGGATTAGTAATAGAAATGGCACGTGCTGTAAATGGACCACATTTATTTGGACATTCATGAACAACATGACCTAATTTTCCAAAATATAAACAAAGATTGTTTGTACACCAACGTCGCTTCTCTTACTCCGTGATGGGCTTAAATCTTGTTTTACCAATCTGCATGGGGTTGTCCTTTGGTGAAGTTGCAAAGGCTAGGCTAACATTGTAGGTAGAAAACATTTTTGTGTTGCCAATGGTGCAAAACTTTTTTGTGTTGTCAATGCTGGTTCATGATGCCTCTCTTGTCAACGATTAAAAAACCTATTGTCACACCAAATAACTTGTACAATGGTTTGAATTAATGTTGAAGGGTTTGGTAGGGTGAGTAGCAAGTCCTCACATCACTTCATAACTCAAATTGGAATTGACTTATGAAAGCTCTTTCACCCCATGAAATATCACAAACCAAATGTCTAAACTTTAATGCATATATTATAGCTAAACGTAATCCTTGATAAAAATATTATATCTTGATGTTAGATGTGCGTTCTTTGTCCAAATTTCCAAAGGTGGCATTGAACTTTTCAAAAAATGTTTCAAAGTCATTGAACAAGGGCAATTGATGCTCCAATAAAAGTGCAAACTAAGTAAGGGCCATGCTTGACAACAAAGTGCTAATGAACCCAACTTGGGTTAGGCCAGTTGGATATTGATGAAGATGAAGTTGGATGACCAAACACACTTGGTTGACAAAATTTCAAAATTTTGAACATGTGCCATCAAACTTGTCAGGTAGGTTGATTCATGGTTCTTTTGGTTGGGGTTGTGTTGCATAAATGCATCCTAAAGAGGTTGAAGCTTGATTGGTTTGTAAATGAACAACAAGTTCACAAAATACTTGATTCTTTAATTCAAGATTGTTAAGGATAACAAGGACTTCTTCCATGGATGTAGACATGAGCTCGAAACAAAAGGATAACAAAAACAAAACAACAAAAATAGGCCTAATGGGAGTATGTTGAAACTGTCACAAACACAAAATCAAGTGAATTAGGAGTTAATTAAAAGCGAACTAAAAGTAAACTAGAAGTGAATTAAATGGGTAAATGCACATTATGGTGGTTCATTTTTAAAAATACTTGTATCCCACAAAAGTCTGTGTTCTAGTGTTAATTTTTTAATTTTTTGTGGTACCATTGGTTAAATGGTAATAAAGTCCATGTATTAAAAAAAAATCCATATTAATAGGAGCCCAAATAGAGATTCCAAATATATGCACCTTTGAAAAGAAAAATTGAAAATGGATGAAAAGTAACAATGCTATGGACTTATAAAAATATGAGTTAATTTATGGCATTCAAAAGTTCATAGGTATAATTTGGCTACGATTCTTAAGGAAAATTTTCATATAAAAGTGTATTATTTCATTCTAACTCAAATGATAAGTCACTATAAATAATTTTGAATAAAATTTAAGATGAACCTTTTCAATTTTCTATCATTCCAGTCAATCGACTAATCCATAATTTTGAATTTCAAAAGTCCATTACTACTAACATATGAACTTTTTATCAATAAACAACTACACAAATATCTTCATAATAAAGTTGTTAGTTTACATTCAATTAAAAATTAATAGATTTAAAAATATATTATTCATCATATTTTTAAAATAAAGGGTACCTAGCAAAACACACCATTGTGACACCAAAAGTGAGCCACCATACCTTGCATTCACCCAAGAGTGAACTGGAAGTGAATTTAAATTTAATTAAAAGTTAATTGAAACTAAATTAAAAGTTAGATACAAGTTCATTATAAGTCATGGATAAACATTCAAATGAATGAACTTTGTGGCATTAACATTCGTGACAACTAACCTCAAAGCAACTAAAGAATTAGGAGTGATGACAGATGGAGAATTTAGAGCTCAAGTTAGGGAGTTGTTAAACCTATAATAGTAATTTCCATCCTAGCTATAGCGAGTTGATTCAGCAATGTGGTTGCTAATGACTTCGACTATGAAGTCTAAATGATGCTTGTGTAGGAAACTAGTGAGGATAATAGTAGCTTTAAACAAATGGTTGTACTTTGGTTGGGTGGAATCAAATATTTTCATGAATTTTCTCCATTTGTGTTTGAGACCTCCAATGCCCCATTCTATTTGCACTTTGTAGTTCACATGCATTTTGTTATATGCATGCATTGCTTCTAAATCATGTCTTGGGGCAAGCTCCCACTTCCCAAGTTAGCGTATCACAAACATCTCCTCACCCATGTAGCTTGGGTTGCCCAATAGGTACTCAAAATAATCATCCTTGTGCATGAATAATTAGTACCAATTTTTGTACAAATTTGATTGGGGCAAAATGGTCACATCATGATAGGACCCAAGGTACCTTGTGTTAAGATAAATGAACAAACCATAGTGGTTTAGGAAAATAATGTTGTTCATACAATACATTTTCTTGCATCCATTGAACCAAGTTTTGTGTACCTCACTATTCCAAGGCTTTCGAATCTTAATGAAGGTCCCATTTATGAACTAGACGCAATTCTAAAACTTAAGAATCTGTGAACCAAGTTGAACCCAGTCCTCAATTGCTTAAAGCCTCATTAATGCAAGGTGAAATTGCATCATTCCACACATTACTTTTGCTCCAATTCCACATAAATGCATCAAACATAACAGCATTGTCATGTTTCATGTATAAGATAAATTGGAGCAACTGTTGCTCTAGGGTCAACTTGGTTGGTCGCCCACATACAATGTGGGCATCATTGGTGGATTGAACATGGGTATCAATGGTGGGGACAACTAAAGCAACTAATTCTTCAAACTTTTGCAAAGTAAAGTTTGTTAGGGTTTTGAACAAACTTGGAGTTGTCCACATAGTGGCAAGCACATCTCAAACACCAATGGTGTGATCAACTGATTGCCCTACACCCAACTTGAACTCATTTGGGTTGAACAAATAATGAATGTTTGCGACTGCAATTGTAACTACAAACATGGATTGGTTTTGCCTTCATCTTGTTTAGAACATCTCCTTGTCGCTTTTTCATGAAAAGTTGGAACCATTAGTGTCAAAGGAGGCCATCTCATGTAAGGAATAACCCTAAGCTTAAAAGTAACCTTAAAAGAGATCCCTAATTAACCCCTAACAATAACCTTAAAAATAGCCCCCCAAAAAACATAAACCCTAAAGTTTTTAAAAAAATTACAAGATGTTTAAAAAAGGTCCAAAAAACCTTAAAACTAATTTTTAAAAAACCCCTAAACAAAAAAAAACCCCCTAAAGAATAACCTTAAATGCAACCTTCAAAATTAATAAACCCTACAACGCATAAAACCTACAAGATGCCTAGAAGGTTTCCAAGAAACCTTAAATCAATCCTAAAAAAAGACTTGTAAACAAACCTTTAGAATAAACGTAAAAACAACCCAACAAAAGACCCCTAATTAACCTTGAAGATAACCCCAAGCAATTAGAGCCAAATTATAACTTAAACCTTATAAATGATTTTTGAAGAGAACTTTAAAGCCAAACCCTAAAATTAGACCTCACAAGATACCCTAAAAATAGCCTTAAACAACCCTAAATGGAACCCTAAATGTAACTCCAATAATAAAGAAGGAAGAGTAAAAACAAAAATGGTTCAAATGAGAAATAACAAGAAGTATAAGCTTTCAAGAGGAGAAGAGAAATGTTGAAAATAGATTGAAAGCCCACATACAGACCTCCATGTAAGAAGCCCTAAAAGATCAAACCCTAAAATGTAAAAGTTCAAATTTTTGGTGCAAAAGTTAAAATGTTCTTATAAAAGGAAACCCTAAAATAGCAACCCTATACCTTAGTGTCCCTCAAGCCTAAACCCTATTCCTAAAGGAATAAAAACTTCAAGAAAACAATCCCAAAAACCATTAATCAAAACAAAGAAATCAAAAAGAAAAAGTCACCAAAGAAATAATTTCATCCCTTAACTTTGCTTCCCACCCTCAATTAAAAATTTTCATCCCTAATTTGGGAACATTAACCAAAAATAGGGGATGAAATTGGAATAGGGTGTGGGATTTGGTATGGGATTGGGGATGACTTTTAGAATAACTTATTATCTCAAACTAGTTTCCTCCCAAATTTCTCAAAGAAGACCTTGGAATATTGGGTAATGTAGGTGATTTTTGTACAATCATTTTTCTTCTAGGTATTACCTTCTAATTCCTGCAATTTTATTTTATAATTGGTTAAACTTTAACTATAACAAATTTTGGTAGTCTATGCCTAATGGTCTGTCCCCCCCACCCCAACTTTGTGATGTTGCCCAAGTGGTGATCATCCATAAGAATATTTAGTCAAATTTGTCAATATTCAAAATATTCGAGTAGAAAAACCTTTAAAAATATTTCATGTTGTAGGTGCTTTTGGTTAATTTTGGTAATTTTGGAAACACATTTTCATTTTTTGGCAAACTTTTGACCCAAAAATAGGAACTTTGTGATAGAATATTATGTTTCCAAAATATTTTTCGCAAATTGGCTCTAATTCACCACCAAAAAAAATCATTGTCTATGGTTGTAATACAAAAATGACATTTATAATTGTAATTAATTTATAACATCATTGCAATTTTAGTGTGGAATGTCATGTATAGTTAGTTTTTAAGTCTTGCTAATGGCCACCTTCAAGAGTTGTACAATTTTCATTTGGTTTTTTAGATCAACTTTTCCCATTTGTTGAACGATTCTATGCACACCCATCTCCACTGTATTTTTCTAGGCTTCTTGACATGGGGATTTCATAGTCATTTTGTCAAAGTTTGGTACACAATAGGGGGGCCCATGAGGAGGAACGTTGTTTCTTTTGGCTCATTTTCGTGCTTTCCGCCTTATAATAGCAATCCACCTTACTTGTGTTTTCCCTTTGTTGGTGGATGATACACATATAATAGGTCTCGCATTATATGTGGTTCCTATATTTTATGATTACAGTAGGAGTTTTTAGCATGAAGGTTTTCAGTGCAGCTAGCAAAATGCATAGCTTAGTTTCCACATAGGTTGGACCATTCTATATCACTTCCTTTTGGCTTTCTTATTCCTGACTTGGATTTTCGTATTTTGGGTGCACTAGTGGGATCCACATCATTCGTTGAGTCATTTATGGTTGAGGCTTTTCATGAATACCCTGGGACGACATTTAATTTCCTTATGCTTGCAAATCTTTAGGAAACTTTTGCAATGTTCTTGTTGTGCTATGCCCAACACCTTGGCTGCTTATTTCGTACAATGTTTCCATATCTAGATATTTAGCAACATTATGTCAAGTTTGATACTTGTACCATAGTTACATTAGAGAAGTTACTTGGTGTGGGATTTTTTGGTGGTTCTATTGGTCACCTAATTTGTCATTAGGCCACTCTTCTTGCTTCTTTGGGCATGCTCAGCCTCCCTTCTATAGTTTGGATTACTACCCCCGTATTCTTGGGATGTTAGGCATTGATCATTCTTGCACTTGTCACTTGTTTCCAATAGGATTATCACCTTAGTTTTCTAAATGCAGTAGTACATGTTGAAACTGGCACTTCCCTGTTCCAGATGGCATTAGAGATGTTCGAGCCTTGTTACCCTAGGTTGTCCATTTTCAAATCCCACCCTTTGAGAGCCTAATGGTTTAGTCTAATCCCTAGTTGTAGGCTTTTTTGGCAGATCACCTACATGAGCAAAAGTTTGTTTTGCTTCTAATAGACGTTCCTTTAGATATCATGTGAGCATGTCTTCGTTCATGTGCAAGTTTAAAGGCATCCGTTTGGTTATTAACTTGTCCTACCACACCTACATTTTGTTTATCCTTAACCCATTTCTTTACAACACTATGTACCTGTCTTGGTTTGCCACATCCTATGATGCCCATTTTTCATAGTGTTAATGTGGTCATACTATTAATAATCTAGGTACCCATTTGCTTCAGTGCCCCTATGGGAACGAGTGTACAATAGCCCACGATGCATTTCAAGATATTGTCATAACTATGCTTTGGAAAGTGGAGCACATGTTCAAAGGGAGATCTCCAGACTTTCCTTTGCCACACCTAACAACAAGTGGATATCCTTATCACTGGTTTCCAAGCCTTGATGGTCATTGTCATTATTGACCCAACTCACACAAATATGATGCAATGAACATCGATGATGACATCACGTGTAATGATGATGGTTGTTCAGGAGGAGACATGAACACATGCTAAATGAATTCTAGGTGATGACTTCATTCCCCTTGTTATTGAGACATATGCGTGTCTTCATTTTTGTTTTCATTCATTTTTGGCTTCTTGTGCACAGATTATTATTGTGCATCCTTAATGGTCTTTTTTAGTCCCTTCAACTCTTGTTTCTTATTATCAATAGTAGGTGTCCATAGCCTTGTAATGTGCGCAAGCCATAACAATTTTTCAATGGGCTACTACATTTGGTTAGGGTTCCTCATCTCATCCACACATCATAGTTAGTGCACTTCCATCATTAGCCAATTTATGGCAAATGACAACTCTTTTGTTTTAGGTCTTTTTTGTTATCGTTAATTGTCATTTTGTAGCCATGATTCCTCTTTGCATAGGTCTTCACCTAACTTTTGTTGATTGTTTGCTTTTGTTTTTCTTAGGGTTGTGTATACTTTTGTTTTTTTTTTCCTTTTACTTTTGATGGATGGGTTCTCATCCTTGATTTTATTTACAAAATTTTTCTTCTACATGATTAGCCATTAAATATGACTTTTAGTCAAACCTAATGACATGTGACATGGACTTATCTTACATCAATTAATTATAACCTTAATCAAGTTAGATATGTATTAATTCAATATTGTTTTGACACAAGCATGTGAGTGGTGAACAAGTGAACACAAGCACATGAGCCTCACAAAATATTCATGAAATATTTTTTCCACATGGACATAATCTTGGATGATGTGGACAAATATTTTGCAATGTGGACAAAGGCTTGGATGATGTGGAGGAATATTTTCACATCAACATATATTAATATTGACATGACAAAATATTCTTTGGTGCCAACAAAAAATTTCATTGTTAGTTTTTTGAAGTGGTTAATCTTGTGCCACTACATATATTTCGTGGAATAAACTTGGTTTAGGGGGCTCCTTTGTGTTGTTCAAGAGGGTAAATGCATGCTTAGATTGTTTTCTAAAATCCAAACCATGAGAATTTGAAGTGAGGTTGTAACCTTTTTATTCCTCACATATTTTAATATTGAACTATTCATAGATAATTAGGATGATATCAAGTGATCGTCTTAGCATACATACTTAATTATTATTCCCCATTTGAGAAAATTGAAGATCACATATTCAACACTAGATCTACACCTAGGATATTAGATGCCTATCAAAAGATGTCTTTGCTAGATTATTTCCTTTTTAATAATATTTATTATTAAAGTGAACACCTTAACTATATGTTGATTTGGTTTGACACATACTATACCTTCCTCGTTGAACTAAATGCCATTACCATTCACAAAAAATGTCAACCCTCACATGATCCTTCACAACTTTTAATTCATTGAGGGGGGGGGGGGGGGGGGGGGGAGCGTTAGTCATCGCTTGAGTTTGTTGTGTTGATCAC
>Ga0116227_10010416_pt1 | contig 16261 bp, 10 predicted proteins | sample S1TSphgellanicum_FD_89693 | JGI IMG/M metagenome (GOLD analysis project Ga0116227, IMG submission 89693) | Host-associated microbial communities from peat moss isolated from Minnesota, USA - S1T2_Fb - Sphagnum magellanicum MG | ecosystem: Host-associated > Plants > Peat moss > Unclassified...
AAAGGGCCCCCCCCCCCCCCCGCCCCCCCCACCCCCACCAACCATATGGAGCATCAACCTCTTTAACAATTTCTTTTGTTATTTTACCCTATAAACATTTGTGTCAATTTTATTTGAAGTGACCTGATAGTAAAAGAGGGGGGTAATAATGTATCACCTACCTCTTTGAATGAATGGACCATATCCAAGTTCATGCCTTTTTAACATTAAGAGTATAATATCACCATGTATCTTGTGGTTTTTCTTGGGTCATTAATCCACATTAGCATGCAACCCTCAAAAGGAAAGGTAGATTTGGTAATGCTATATGTGGCCCCTTCCTCCTCACCCTCCATATATAGGGGGGAGTCATCAAAAGAATCATTAGGGATACACAAGGCAAATATGAAACTATTGCAAACCTTCCTTAAACAAAGAGAAACATCAAGCCATATTCATAGGTAGTGTGATGGAACAATTAATTGTTTTTAAGAAAGGATGAAAATTTATTAATGAGCAAATAAAGGTAAAAAAATTGGCATGACAATATTAGGCCCATGTAGACTTATTAAAAAAACAACTACAAAAAGAAAAAAATAAAAATGAAATCCTAAACAAAACAATGGGGCAAAACTCGGGCATCAAGGACATCATGAACATGAAATTGAAAAATATGGCTACCTTGGAAATTTAAGTAACCAAATTGAAGGAGGAATGCCAACTCAATTTATAGTTCATGTAATTTCAAGATGCAATAGTACAAGCATACAAAGAAGCAACTACCATCATGAAGGAAAACATAAGAGGGAACATGTGAGGTTGCAACATCAACATGAGTAGAAGGAATGGTCAACCACCAAAAAATAGGAGTTGACTAAGGAATTTATCACTATTACCTAATAACAAACATGATTGGCTAGGCTAAACTAGTAGTGGCAACAAAGGAACTTGAGTTCCAACATTTGGTGGTCTTCAATGAATTTTCAAAATAAAAGGAGAAATTCCGATTGTGAAGTGATTTAGGTACCCCTCCTAAGCTGACAATACTTAATTTGAAGGCCCATGCATCCAAGTGGAAGTACATATACTTGGAGGTTGCCATGTGTCAAAACAAGTTGTAAATGTATGATAATGTATAATTGAAACATTCAATGTAACAATTAGAGGTAATAACTTAGCCTCAAAAGATTAGCCAAGAGGAGAAAAGATGGAAAGACATGTAATAACAACACAATTAACATACCTTGAAGGACACATGTACCCAATACCATATTGTTGATGAAGACTTATACAAGATAAAAACCTACAATTTAAGAAAATTTAACAAAGTCCACAACTTCACATGTGATTCAACTAATTTCCATTTGCATGCCTCCAACAAGTACATGATGACATTGAAAAGAAAATATTTTGAGGCTACCTTCAAACTAATATATGTCACCCCAACACCTTCCTTGGGCCAAATAACATAAATGTTTACCACAAATGCCATCAAAAAAAGGAATTTTTTTAATATATATTTTATTGCATAATTGCAAACATGACAATCCTACTATTATCAAGACATGAAGTTGCCAAGTTGGAAAATAAATTACTAAAGGGTAAACACATGTGTGGAAGAAGTTTTTTTTCAAAAAGACAATCCTGCCTTCAATTCAAAATTAGCAAAAAACTTTAAGGATGTGAATTATTTTGAACTTTAGAATAAAAAAGAAGAAGGGAAGGGCTAGAAAGTAAATATCTTTTTAATCCTTGGAGAATATGTCTTCTAACCATAAATATTATTTCAACATGTCTACCCACTTTGTTGTAGTTGTTGCCTCCCACTATATTACTTGTAGACTATTTCAATAGTCATATTGTAACTACATTCTAGCAAATTATTATGTTCCAAATAACAAGTTTTAAATGAGATTTAAGTAAATACAATAAACTAATATGTGAATTACAATATTATACATTAAATTAAAATGAACTACTATCATTTTTAAAAAAGGAGAAAGAAAAAAAAAAAACAAGTCCATAACCCTCACATTTTTTTTCAAATTGCTATTTCTTTCCTCGTACAATCTTTTTCTCACTCATCCATAATCTCCTCATATAAGAACAATGGAAATCCACTTTTTAATCCCCCTTTTCCAATCAGCCACACAAGGTCCACATTCCACCCACAAAAGTAAACCCCCTTATCATAATCCTTTCACAAATCCCTTCTGATTGATTGGTAAACAAATATCAATCACCCATTCCCGTGGGCTAACTAAACCAAATGGTTTCAACTTTTAATAAACTAAAAGATTGTAAATATGATTACCATTAATAACTACCTAGTTACTACAAAGCTCATATGATTAACTAGTCTAAACATATTTTCTACCTTTCACATTTATTTATGCACAAATTAGGAATTCTACAACCTATTTTGTGTCAACATCTATGATATGTATATATTTTTAAATACATCAAAACATATTCAAAAAAGTTCAAAGTAGAATTAACAAATACAAATATGTAATGCAAATCAAAACTAAAATGAATATATTCCTCTTACCAAAACTTGAAAACAAAAAATAACTTGTTAATGTTCAAAACTCAAGAAGTGGGCAACTATCCAAATAATTGAAAACACAAGCAATTAGATGGGGTGCCCATTTTGTTTTGATAATGGGAGTTGTAAATCAATTCAATTGTTGCCATGTGCCACAATATATTGATGAAAAATGATAAATTCACAAAGATTTTAAATTGGTGATTTAAGGCAATTTATAATATGTCAAACAATTTCCATTTACATCCTCCTTCACAATTAGCTTTTGGCTTTCATAAATTGTTAACAACCAATTTTCACTTGAAATTATCCCATGCTATATAATACACTTAGAAATTAAATAAGAACACAACTTGATGGAACCACAAAAACAAAGAAAAAAAACTCAACTTGCATCAATATAATGTCTCTATGTTGTCTATGGAAGTCAAGAAATGTGCTTCACCTTTCTATCATGTCAACAAAGATTGAAAAAGTAACATTGATCTTGTAATTAAAAAAGTTATAAAGCTTGTAGTAATTCGTTTGTCACATTGCATTGTATTAGTTCATTTACCTTATTATAAAAAGTCATTTGGGAAATCATTTCCTACTAATGTGCCAAAAAAAAGAAATGTAACTAACTTTTAGAATGTAAACTATATAATCTATTTAAATGTAAATAAGGTGCCTAGAAATGATCACACAAAATTATACCTAAAATGTTTATAGTATTAATAAAATATTATTTTAATGTTTTATTAAGTCATAACATACCAAAAAATACCCCTTAAAAATTTCTTAAGTTAAATAACACCATAAAAGATGTAGCATTAGTAGTTTAATTGCACATAACAACCAAACAAGGTATAGATTGTAAATCAGTTATCAAATTAGTATTATAATGAAGTATTAATGCACTTGGGTACATACCATTAGTTTATTATTGATGAAAATTTGTATTATTACATGTCATGAATTGATATTTAATGAGTCATTTAAGTCGAAGGACAAATGTCATAGCCAAAAAATGTTTCCATAAGGACTTTATTTTTTCCAATGTCCATGATCCTTCTAGGTGAAACTTATTAAAGTAACATTGTTTGTTATAGTTAATATAATAAAAAAGAATTATATTTTGACATCAGTTCACATGCCCCAAAGTTCAATTGGATTCATTTTTACATCCTTTGAACCAATTATAATTGGAACATTTTCACATGGTTTACCTTTTATTTCATGTGTTTCATAAAATATAAAAAAAGTGATTTCCCCAAGTTAGGAGGTAGTGGGGCATTTTACAACCCTCAAATTTATCACTTGAAAAATCCATAGGTATTTTAAAGCTCCTCAACAAAGTTCCAAGTAGCAAAGTGTTTCAAAATTCTTTGTCCTTAGTTCAAAGCTCCTCCATCTAAACCTAAACCCAAGAATTCATTTTAAATCATGCTTGTCCAATTTATTTTCTTAAAACAAACTTTGGGGGCTACAAAAGTTTGATGTATACTTGGGTGGAATAAATCTTCTCAAGTTTGGGCTCTTGATTTATTAACCATTTGATCAATGATTAATAACCATGGGGTGTAGGTTTGATTTCCTACACGCCCATTACATTTTCTCTTCTTTAAAAACCCTCATGTGTTCTTGGAATGATTTATGATGCCCCTTTCAATAAGTTTTAACCTTTTGTTTCATTGGGTTGTTTATAAAAATAATAGTGTAATTATTTGTTTATGAAAATTATGTTATTTTCACTTTGTGATTATATATGTGTATTTTGCGTTCTTGGTTAAGTATTTTTGATGGGTGTAGTCACAATCCAATAAGCCAAAAGGGCGTTGCATTAAAAAAAAAAATAGTCAAAATTAAATAAATATTTATGTTTTATCATTTAAAGCCATGATAATCATGACAAGTTGTTGTTTGTTTATTCATATGAATGTCAAGGAGTTCAAATAAAAAATCTATTTTGAAATTTTAGGTTTAGTTTTTAATTTAGGACATTTGAAAGTGAACACCTATTTTGTCGAAAGGAGTCAATTTTGCAAAGGACAATTAAAAGGACTCATATAATATAAACATTTTAATGAGGGAAAAATTAAGAAAATAAAAAAATATTAATCACATTCAAAAAACATTCATACCCTAAACAAGTGGAATTTAAAAAATGCAAATAATTTCTCAAAATTGTTCTAAAATTTAAAAGTTCAAAAAGTACTTTACCACATACAATGTACATGATGTGTTAAAAAAAGTTGTAGATTATAATAATGTAAAATATTAAAAATGTAAAAAATGAATTTTTATTATGATTTAAAATTGTTATCACTTTTGAAGATGCCACACATAATCTACAAGGAACCTGCATTTGAAAATCCATGTAAATATTCAAATTTGATAAACAAAAAAAAGTCATGTATTGAAACAATTATAATCATTTTTTTATAACAATATGCAAAAGATTTCATTCGTATAAAAAAATTATTTTTGCGCAAAAGGACATGCAATCCTTGTTCAAATATAAGGTTGTTGATTCATTGTATCTTGTTTGCACCCCAATATATATTCGATTGATAACATAAAAAAATCATAGATAATTAAACCTTCATGTAATTGTTGCAAAGGATCAAAATTAAAATTAAAAAATTGGTCAAAAATGAAGGGGGGGGGAGAGAGAAATTTAACTCATTAGACTTGATTAAAAAAATTGAGCATATATCTTTAATTTGTAGTTGCAAACACAACTAAAAATAGGTCATTAAAATGTCCAATTGTCCTATAATTGCAATTATGATTAGAAATAGATGAATAAGCACAACAAAATGTCTCACATGACTACATGATTTTACATTCATGACATAGTCACAAATTACATTTTAGTCATGAATGCTACCCGTTTTGGCATAACGGTAAATTAGGTTATGAGGGCTACTATAGTTTTCAATACCGATTTAAAACTAGTATATGGTAAGTGTATGCCCAATATATATATATATATATAGATATATATATATATATATATTGATATGAAACTGGTAGTACCTCAAGTCCCTTGAAGCTCATGTTAATACTAAGTTAGTATGAGACTTAGGTCATACCATATTCATATGGTATTTGATACCATTGTTGACACCACTATTGATACTAGTTTAAAAACTATATATACTAGACGAACATTGGTAAGAACCTATTGCAACACACGACATGCCAATAGGATTATTGTAGTAGATTTGTGCTAAAATTAAAGAATTTTCAACTAGCATAATCTAAAGATTATAGTAATGAATGATTAAGTTTTTTTCATTGCAATCTAATTGTTCAAAAGAGTATTATTGCAAACCTACAAAAGCACACATATAGTCTCCAATTGGGGTACCCCATATTTCCACACAATCTCCTTCATATTTGCCTATCCTTGACACACATAGCTCCAAGCTACTTAAACCACAACACTATATATATATATATATATATATATTTCCTTCTCCTCCAAATCTCCCCAACCATTAATTATATAAGTGCCAACTACATATGCCCAAATCCTATTTATCCTCCACTAATTATCTCTCCATTTCTACCTACCCTCATGTTATTGTGACCACACCTCTTAAACACAAAGGAGGTGCTTGGGCAAGTCATCCTAACCTAGGTAACTTCCTAATTACCTAACTAGTTAATACAATAATTAATTAAACTTTTTTTTTCCCCCCTTAACACATGTATTCAAATATTGCCATCCAACTTTTTCATTTTTCCAAAAAAAACCACCAATAGCCATAAACATGGAAGAGGACAATAACCATCATGCACACTTTGTCCAAGGACCAAAGCTAATGGTTGGAACTAGTGGGAATTTTTTTGGGGGGAGGGGGGCGGTGGGTGGGCAAATTTTCACATTTTGACAACAAAAACAACAAAAAATCCAGTGCAAGGAGTACAAAGGGGGGTTTGGCGGAGAAAATATGCAAAAGTCACCATGTTTTGGAAAAAAAGAAGTCAGAATCGCCATATTTAGACAATGAGTTTCCAAAGGTCGCCAAAACAAGGCAGGGGTCCTTGAAAAAACATAAAATTCCACTTTGCTGGCTGACCTGTAGCCAAATGGGGCTCATTCCTCTTGTGGATGAACACTACCAGTTCATCCACAAAACCACGGTGAAGGAAAAAAACAACCATGGTTGGAACTTATTAGTGACAAATAAAATTTTCAGAAGGGGCAGCTCCCATGGGGCAGCTGGATAAGGTTCCAACGGCCAATTAAAACAGAATATTAAATAGTCTTTTAGTTCAGGGGTTGTGATAGGCTGACATGGGGGGAGGAAATCTGGGAACTGACTTCTGGTTGGTTAACTCCTTATCCAAAAGGCCTTATCCGACATTCTTTGCTTTGCTTTCTTTCTTTCCTTCTCTCTAAAATATAGGAGATGGGCTTTGAACAATTTTTTTTTTAAAATTTTTTTTTCCTTTAAAAAATTTAGGGTTAACTCCTCCTTCACATTTTTTTTTAGGAAAAAAAAAAAAAAAAACATGGTACCCACTAAGTTACTTGAAGATTTAGATGGTGCTTGTGTGAGGTGGTACCCATGTGAGTAACCTAATAATGAGCTTGAAACCCTAAGGTAGGCTTTGGATGTGGAGCCCAAGATTTTAGGTTTAAAATGTGGAGCCCAAGCCCAAGATCTAACCAATGAAAATCACCAACAAGTGTGGTTTGGGCGACAAGTTAGATTGCCAACCAACCACAAAGTCCGGTCACTTTAACCATTGGGTTAAAGGGTGCGAAAGTGCAAAGGAGGTTGAATGACCTACCTATCCATCACTCTACCCAAAAGATTCGAACCAATGTTGGGTGGGTATCAACTTTTGAACATAACCACATGGTACAAATATTTGATCTTTCTTTTGTAAACTTTTTATACCATTATATTATTATTTGGCATAAAAATATAAATTATTATACCTATTTATACCTTTTTATATACCTTTTAGTACCTTGGCCAGTTCGACACTAATTACATTATTTTCAGAAATGTTCAAATTTTCAAAAAAAATTATTTCTTCCAAATCAAAAAAATTTTGGGGAAGGAAAATAAGGAATATTTAGGAATATTTCATGTGTTGAAATGAACTGTTTCAAAACTAATTAATTAATTAATTAATTAATTATTCGATGGACATGTGTTGAAATGGCCAAGGTAAAGGTTTAAATGGTTTTGTTGGAGGGTTTGATTATTTTGAGTCTCCAAGCATAACCATGTTGGGTGCAAAACTACAAGGGTGAACATGTCCCAAACAAAGCTTGATTTGAACCCACTATGAAAGGTGCAACAATTGAAGAAGAAACGAATATGGACCACATAACCTACCCACCAATTTACAACCTTTTGACTACCGAGAAGCTCAAGAAGAAGTATCAATCCCACAAGAGCTTACTAGTGATTGCAAATGGCACAACTTGTGTTTAAAAAACCATATTGCTCTAGAAATATTTTTAAAAAATAAACATCTACATTCTTCCCTTTGCCAAATGTAGAAAATTACAACCCTTATTCAACTAATTATTGTAAAAAATATTGCATCTTTTAAATCTTCTAAATATTTAAATAGTAGAAAAGTTCACCTCCAAAACCATTTCCCTTCCTTACTTTCTCTTTCACGCAATACAACCCTAGCTGACCTTTATTCCAAAAGTGTCCAACCTTTTTTGGGAGAGAATGAGGAGACCCAAATCCTCGCATTTAAAACAATTTGCGTGTAAGTGGAGGAATCCCCAGAACAAGTTGGTGGAAGGAAGGACCCATCTTTGCTCAAATGTCATAATTTACAATAAATTGTAGCTCTTGTGCTATAGCAATTTATGAATGTAAAAAGTAAGTAACCTAAATCATTCATTCATTTGTTTCTTCTCCCAATTCACTATCCAAAGGTGAGATCAACTTCTCTTAGTGATCCCAATCATCTTGGCATGACATGGCATCTGAATTTAGGAACAATAAATAATAATAATAATAATAATACTAATGCCAATCCCACAATTGATAATCTTTCTCACAAATTTTCATTATTTTTTGAAAAAAAATTTGAGGAAGAAAAACATGCAAAAAATGTGCTTTTTTCAGTGAAATAATAATTTTGCTACTTAGCAAAAAAAATTAAAAATGGAGAAAAACAATTAACCGACATGTAGAAGGAAAACCCTAGGATTTTCAGATGCTAGTTAGTAGGCTATATACCTTTAGGAATAAGTGTTAGGGGAAGGAATTCATTTGTTGCAAAGAGTGAGCCCAATCTCATTTGAGCAGGCGAAGCTTCTTATGGTGCAAGTTGGGAGCTGGAGAGTGGCCACTTGACGCGTTGCATGAGCTGGAAAGGATAAGGAGACAAATTGACAACAAAAAGCCGGGATTAACGATAGATAAGATTCGAGCACTTCTACTTCCCTTTCAACGAATTGCTCTCAACCTAATGATCCTTTGATCTCCCTTTGAACAAATTGCTCTCAACCGAATCTAGATACTAGATACACATGAATGGTTAGCTATGGTGAGTACATAGCTTCTACTTCCCTCGCAACAAATTGCTCTCAACCCAATGATCCTTCTACCTCCCTTGCAACAAATTGCTCTCAACCCAATGATCCTTCTACCTCCCTTTCATCATATTGCTCTCAACCAAATGTTGATACTAGATACATATGAATGGTTAGCTATGGTGAGTACTACATACCTAGATACTAGCTACATGTGAATGGTTAGTACGTAGCTAACACTACTGCAATTAGGTTTGAGAACATGAAGGCTAGTGTGACCTAGCACCCACCAAAGCACCATCCACATTTTTCTGTTCATTTTTGTTTTGTTTTGAGGGCATCTAATTGGATGAACCCCAATTTTAAAACCCCGCACACATTCTCTTAGAACCTTTAGCTATGGGGAGATTAGTTGGGGATTGAGAACTCAAATGAAAAAAAAATGTCATCCTATTTATGCACCATCCATCCTTGGTGGTGTGTGTTCTTGGGTGAATGAACTACAACTGAATTACTAAGCCTGTAAATCTTATTATTTTCCTCGCACACTACCTAAAAGTAATTAGGTATGTAAGTGGGTAGATAGGTAACCATTTTTGGTGCAAACCACACCCCCCAAAAAAAATAAAGATGAAAAGAAAAACACCCAAGTTTTGCATATCATAGCCTAAGGTCAGTTTCCACATTGAGAAAAATGAATAATTAATTTTCCCAAAAAAATTAATTCAAAATTTTAATTTTGAGATTATTATTATTTCATGATCTACTATGATATTGTCATATGAGTTATGAAATTATTTAGAGTGTTGTAACCTATGATAATTATGATGATTTTCAACATGTTAACTTCATATGTTCACGCCCCCCCCAAAAAAAACACACACACACAATTTGTTTCACTATTTTGTGAGTTATTTATTGACAAATCTGACCTTAGGGTAAGGCAAGAGGATTCAAGGGGTGCGAGGATATTTTACACCCAAAAAAAATAAAATAAGAAAAACCTAAACTTAGGTTCTTTTGACCCAAAAAAAAGCTTTGATCTATAAGCTAGCTGCAATATGTTGAGTTTAGGGCAATGACAAGTGTGGAGAAAGAACTTGACAAATATTTTGGCTTGGTTTGATTTTTTAGGGTTCATGAGTTCAATGATCACATACATGTTTGGTGCATAAAGAAAGGGCCCCAAAACTCATTTTTGGCTGGTATAAGGTAGGTATGTACATATATATATTGAGATAGGTTTTTTTTTAAAAAATGTGCAAGGGTGGTGGTGCAAGGTACGTGTACACGGGTATTGGACAAAATTCCAAAACACCTTGAAAAGAAACCCATGAAAAGAAAAGAAAAGGAAAACAAAAATGAAGTTGTATTATAAAGGATGGAAAAAAAAACAAGAAAAATTTGTCTATAGAATAAAAAAGGAAAAAAAAAGAAAAAAGAAAAGAAAGTTGTGTAAAGGATGGAAAAAGGACAAAAAAACAAAAGAAATTATCTATAGGATGGAAAAGAAAAGAAAAGAAAAGAAAATGAAGTTGTCTATAGGTTAGGATGGAAAAGATTAAAAAAAATTGAAAGTTGTCTAATGAATGAAAAAGAAAGAAAATGGAGTTATGTAAAAGAAATGGACACTGGGAGAAACAAGTTGATTTCAAATCAACTCTACTCCATACATGTGGCCAAACCAAAGTGGAGCAAAAGCCAAAATTGTTTGAGCTCACAAAAATATTTTGAATTTAGCTCGCCAGTATTCCAAGGGTTTTCACGAGGTTTTTAAAAGAAAATAAAAATGCAAACCTCACACTCAAATCGACAGGCAAGACATCGAAATTTAAGATATTTTTATTTATATGGAATAAAATAATTAGTTACTTTTTTTATTGAAGATATTTTTATAATTTTCCAAAAGGAATCATAAGAAATCAGCAAACCCATTTTTTAATAATAATAATATCATTTGAGTAAGTATGAAAGAAAATCATAAGTTGGTGAAAATTGGCTAGAGGCGAGACGAGAAAATAGAAATTTCATGCAATCTTTGCTTTGTTTTGGCGATCTCCAAGAACGAATTCTTTAAATATGGCGACTTTGGCGTTTTTGTTTTTTTTGTTGGTTTTGTTTTTTCCCCCAAAACTCCGGAGGAAAAAACAAAAAACAAATCGACTCTTGTTCTGATCCACCAGCCTTTTCAAATCCCCGGTTTTGATTTTCTGCTGGAAGAATCCGGACAAGAGACAAAAAGCGAGGAGAGCGAGCTTCGTTGTGATCCAGAGTTTTTCCAACCCCGTGTTTTGATCCGCCTTTTCGCTCGCACAAATCTCGACCAAAATCTGTCCTCATCGTCGGAGCAACTGTCTTCGCCATCTCTCTCTCTCTCTCTCTCTCTCTCTCTCTCTCGGAGAGAAAATTCTGTGGTGTTTTGGTTTCTCAAAATCTCTGATAAGAAAAATCTGCAACCCAAGCTCTCTGTCGTAACTCCCTAAAGAAATTTGGCTCTTGTCTCTCTCTTTGGAAATTTTTTTTGGGGGGGGATTTCTCATGCTCTGTGGGAGTCTCTCTTGTTTACAGCGTCTCTTCCATCAGTGATTGTGCCCCTCATCCTTCTTCATCATCATCATCTTCTTCTTCTTCAGATTCTTCTTTTGAAATTTTTTTTGGGTTGAGTTTTCTGAAGTTTTGTTGTTGTTTCTGATGTCGAGTGGTAGCTAGAGGAAGAATTTGGAGATTTGTTTTTGGGGAAGTTTTTGTGGGTGCTGCGGCAGTAGTGAAAGCTACGTAGGAATTGCAAACCTGCTGCTGCTTCTGCTGCTGCAGCTGCTCTTCATCCGTCGTCATCAGAGAGCTTTCGTTTTTTGACCTTTTTTTTCAGCTCCTAGGTTTGTGGGTGGAGCTCGACTCGACGGTGGAGGTTAGAAGCTTGAAGAAACTTTCCACAGATCCCACAGAAGTAGTGAGTGAGCTTCTAAGAGCAATCTAAGCTTTGGGTGTGAGTGGGTGGGTGCGTGGGGGGAAATGGCACTGGTGTGATCTCTCTCTCTCTCTCTCACTGTGTCAGTCACATCAGGAACCCGAATTTTGGTTGGGAAAGACGCGCAGTCTCAAGCATGCCAGGAAGTGCTACACGACTGTTGAATGCTCGTCCACGGTCTGGAGGAATCTCCTGTGACGGCGGCTTTGGATGGTCAGGAACAGCAGGCTTGAATGGACTTGCGGAAAATGCCGCAAGCAGCGTTTCATGGCCCAAAGACAGTGACCACAGAAGACTAAGCTCTGAAAACGGTGCAGTGGAATCCTCTTCTTCTTCTTCTTCTTCTTCTGGTGGTTGTGGCGGCAGCAGTTTATCTTCTTCTGTTGTCAGCTCCAGATCAAGCAGCTCAAGCTGCAGTGCCGCAAGCTTCAGTTGCCGAGTACAGGAATCCAAGTCAAGAGGCAGAAGAAGAAGAATCTCAAACCTTGCATGGTACTCACAGCAGCAGCAGCTTGGCTACTCATGTGGAATCATCAAGCGAAGTGGGTATCATCAAGGAAGCGCAGACTGTCTTCTGATGACCGTCACCTCTCTCTCCTCTTCCTCCTCCTCCTCATCATCACTCACATGCTTAGAAACAACAGCAACAATTCAGCTAGCTGGAACAAGAAACCCTTCAGCACTGCTTTGTGGTGGATTTGCTTCCAGAAGCTGCTGTGGAGGCATGGGTTTGCAGGGATCAGGTCTTTTAAGCTTACCATTGGGTCTAAAGAGAGTGCAGCAGCAGCAGCAGAAGAGGAGGAACACCCACACAAATCACTCACCAATGGCTCCAGTCCGAGCTTTGGGAACAAGTGGTCAAGACAGGAGCGATGATATGAAGAAGATGGGAGAAGCTGGTGAGATGCAAGAAGCTCTCGAGGTAAAAAAATCTACAAAACATGACCCATCACAACACATCACCATCACTGTCTTTACAATGAATTCTTCTTGCTGACAAGCTTCTTTTGTGTGAATTTCTCTACTTGCTTGTTGGAAATTCGTTGCGGATTGGTGGGATTTGAAATCCAGAAGCACAATAATGGGCACGGACACAAGATGTGCTGGTGGTGGAGGATTTTTTATTCTGAGCAAATGTTCTGCTGAATGATTTAGGGTTGAAGAGTGGGGTAGGGGCAGCGGTTTTCTCATTATGCTGAATGATTTAGGGTTGAAGGGGTGTTCATCTTCTGCTGAATGATTGATTTTAGGGTTGATGATTGTCATTCTTTGCTCAATCTTGATGGGTTTTTTCTTGGGGTGGCCTATCTCATGATGGGTGCTTGCTTTTCTGCTGCTGTTGCTGCTACAGGGGAAGTGGCATGCAGAGTTAAGCCATGCAACAAGAAGCACGGTAGGGGATCAATCAGAGGCGAGTTGGGAGCAAATGGGAATGGTTTTCCGAGTTGTCTATGCCATCGGTAATAAAATGCTTCTTTAACTTTGCAGATCTTTGTCTTTGATGTTGAAGAAAACATGTGTACATAAATGCTTCATTGATCTCTCGTCTTCGATGTCCTGATTTTGATGTTGAGAAAACATACATACATAATACTTCATGGATCTCTTGTCTTTGATGTCCTGATTTCCATGTTGAAAACAGATATACTTCTTCCACAGATCTCCTGTCCTTGATGTTGAAAACATGCAAATTTTGCAGATCTCATCTTTGATGTTCTGATTTCAATTATGAAGTCATAGTATCTTGACACAGATGTTTGTGTGTGTGTGGTTCTTGTGTGGCCAGCCATGTATGGAGGGCTTGCATTTGCAGGCAGTCTGATTTGCAATTTTACAGGGGTTGATTTGTGGGGTGGCTTCAATCTATCACCCCAAGTTATTACCACAGGCTTTGGTTATGCTGTACCCCCAATGATGGTTCTCCTCTTCATTCTTGAGGTTTGCTTTGCCTTCCCCTGACTACTAATGCAAAATAAAGATAAATATCATATCAAGGTCCATGCAATAAGCTTTGTGCCTAGGTGTGGAAAACAAGCCTATGTGGCCAATGAGTTTGTTAGAACATGAGCCTTGAATTGTTTTGAGGACTTGTCTGAAATGTTGTAATAGCCTCATTGGCATTTATGCCTAGGTGGAAGGAAAAAAAAAATTGTGGCCAATGAAATTGTTTAAATCAGTGCCTTGAATTGTTTGTAAGAGTTGCCTGTTTGAATTGGTGCCTTGAATTGCTTTTGAGAGTGTTTCCCTTAGTGACAAACAGGGTTCTGGCACATTACTTGTGCTGTTTATTTGAAGGGGATGCTTGGGTTGTCTGCTGCAGGATGAGATAGTGAAAAACTGTGGAGCTGCAAGAGCGATCCGTGATGTTGAAGACGAAGAGCTCATGGATTTTTTTGTTGGCATGTCACCATGGCAGGTAAATAAATCTCAGCAGATTAGCCTACCTTATAGATACAACTTTGTCTTAGGATGGGTTTTGGAGTTAGTCCAGTTACCACTTACAAAAGAAAGAGAGAGAATATCTCGTTTCCTCTCTCCCTTCTTTTTAAAAATTTTTATTTTTTAAATTTCTGCATTTTTCACATGTGAAAAATGATTTTATAATTCATTTGTATGATGGTCACCTGTAAAGAAACTAAGTTTTGTATTCATTTTATTTACGGTCACAAATTTCATGCATGTTATTACATAGGGGGATTGTTCACTGGCATTTGATGTGTTGTATTCTCAGTTTCCATTTGTGGTGGCGGCTGGAGCAGTAGCAGAAGAGCTTTTCTTTAGGGTTTCTATTCAGGTAAAACACTGTAAAAGCTTTGGTAAAATTCAATGGAGTTTTGTGTTTTTGTTAGCTAACAAACTGGTTATATATTTGACCTCCTTTTCATTAGTTGTATTCAGCTCCAGAAGTGACAAACTACTGATTAATCTCAAAGGTTCTCTTGTAGAACAATTAGAGACTATGTGTTATGATCCCCACCGAAATGACTTTGATGTTCTTGAAGTGTGTGGCTCATTGGTTTGGCAGGGTGGGTTGGCACACGCTTTTCAAGTAAGTGACAAAGGAATGAGTGAGACAACAATTGGCCTTGTATCCTTGGTAAGAAAAAAACCTTTCCTGAATCAACCGAAAATTATATAAATAATAATAATTGTGTACATGTAAATCTGTGTGTGTACAATGTTTTACAAACCTGGGTATTTATCCCCAAAAATAGGGGACATGTAATATTGGCATATTGGGTTACAATATTATAATATCCAAGCAAGAGAGAGAGGAAAAAAAATTGGATTTTACAACTTGTAGTTTTGAGCCAAGACAATTTTTGCAAAAAGTTTCTCACCTTTTTTGTGTAAATTTTAAATCAAAGAAGTGTGTGAAAATTTCCCATTCTTTTTTTAATGACACTTAGCGCAATGCAACTTCTTGGTTAAATCCCTAGGAAATGATTTTTGTGAATCAAACGTTGGATTTGGGTCATGCAGACGGGAGTGATTCCAATGTTTGTTCCATTTGCACATCTCTTCGCTGCTGTCCTCACTGCCGCTCTCACGGGTTCGATGTATTATGTCATCTCTTCTCCTAAAGGTAATGTAGTTGAGTGCAATCAATCTCTTTTGTCCAAATGGTGCCAAATTATACACACACACACACATTTGGATTCCAGATATCCTGGGTTGCTGAATGTTAAAGGTAGTTGGGCAAATGGTTGCTCCCATTTGGATTGACTTAACCCATGCACAATCCAGAGAAGATAATTTGGAGAATTGTGTGCACATGGAAAAGCTTCCTCAAGCATTGATTTTTGTTGATTAATTCTTACAGGTCTATTGTTGATGGTATTACTGTTGTTTTTTCAATAAATTATATGTTATAAAATTAATCAAGTATTTATATAATCTTTAAATTTTGAGTCTTTATAATAATTTTTGAAGTTGCAGATCCCAAGTATGTGGTAGCTCCAGCCATTCATGGTCGTAATAATCGAAGAGATATCAAGGCACGTGTAGAAGGTAGGTTGAATGTGTTCTTCTTCCCATTTATCTTCCATTTATTTTCGTGGGTTTGTTGATTAGTCTTTTTGTGAAATTTCTCACTAAATTTTTTTTTATGTTTAAAAAAAGTGAATCCCTCTCTCTCTCTCTCTCTCTCTCTCTCTCTCCCTCTCCCCCCCCCCCTCCCCCCCCCCCCCCCTCTCCCCCCCTCTCCCCCTCTTCTCTCCCTCCCTCCTCCCCCCCCCCCCTCCCCCCCCCCCCCCCA
>Ga0116227_10010417_pt1 | contig 16259 bp, 10 predicted proteins | sample S1TSphgellanicum_FD_89693 | JGI IMG/M metagenome (GOLD analysis project Ga0116227, IMG submission 89693) | Host-associated microbial communities from peat moss isolated from Minnesota, USA - S1T2_Fb - Sphagnum magellanicum MG | ecosystem: Host-associated > Plants > Peat moss > Unclassified...
AACCGATCGCGGGTGGATTCGAAGAACTCGGCGCTCCGCATGTCGTGAGCGAAGCGCTCGGAATCGCGCTCGCAACGCAACTCGGTACCTGGCCGCTTACCGCGAGTGCCTTTCTCGTCATCGCGCCGTACGCGCCGTTCGCAAACGTGCTGGTCGTACCGGTCGTGGGCGTCGCGATGATCGGCGGTTTCCTGACGCTCACGCTTGCGCCGCTGCCGCCGCTTGCAGCAATCGCCGCGACGATCGACACGTCGCTCATCGATTGGATCGTCGCGGTCGTGCGCTTCGTCGCATCGCTGCCCGGCGCACACGTTATCGCGACGCCTCCGCCGCCATGGACGATCGCAACGTACGACATCGCACTCGGCGTCGCCGCGTGGTGGCTGCACGGCGGCGCCGCATCGCGGTCGAACGGCGCACCCGCTTCGTGGCAGAATGACCGGCTCGCCGGAACCGTCGTTATTATCGCAATCGCCTCCGCGCTTTGCCTCTGGCCCCCGCGCATCCATCGCAACGATCTCGTCGTCACCGCGATCGACGTCGGCCAGGCCGATGCAATCCTCATCCAGAGCCCGCGCGGGCACGCATATCTCGTCGACGCGGGTGGCCGGCTCGAAAGCGGTGCGCAGCGAGGCGGCGCGTCGGGCGCCGAAGCGATCGGCGAGCGCATCGTGGTGCCGTTCCTGGTCCGCCAAGGCATTCACCACCTCGATGCCGTGCTGCTTTCGCATCCGCACGGCGATCATGCCGGCGGCCTCGCTCCGGTGTTGCACGACCTCGGCGCGGAAGGCTTTGCGGACAGCGGGCAGTCTTATCCGGGTCACGCCTATCACGACGCTCTCGACGTTGCGGCCGAGCGACACATACCGGTGCTCGAACCGCGCGGCGGAGATGTCTGGCGAACCGATGACGGGCTGACCTTCCGCTTCTACGGCCCGACGCTGCCGTATATCACGGGATCGCGCAGCGACATCAACAGCAACTCGCTCGTCTTTCGCTTGGAATACGGCCGTTTCCGGATGCTCTTCATGGGCGACGCCGGCTTCGAGACCGAGCAGCGCCTGCTCGCAAGCGGCTTCGACCTCCGCGCCGACGTTCTCAAAGTCGGCCATCACGGTTCCGCCTACGGAAGTTCGCCTAGCTTCATCGCGGCCGTCGCTCCGCGCGAAGCCGTCATCTGCGTCGGGCGAAACAATCTCTTCGGGCATCCGGCCGATTCCACGCTCGCGACCCTGCAGGCTGACGGCGCCGTCGTCCACCGGACCGATCGCGACGCGGCGATCACGATCGAAAGTGACGGAACGCGCTGGTCGACGCGAGACTTTGTAAGGCAGTGACGTGCTCTCTCGTCCGTAAAGCCCTGACGCGAAAGCCTCTGCGCGAGGCTCGATGGCGCCTATGCGTTAAACGGGTTGCGAATCGCGAGGCCGAGGATTGCCATCCCATCTTGCAGATCTTCGGTGTAGAGAGTCTTACAGCCGGCCTGGTGCGCGGATGCCACGATCATCGCATCGTAGACGGATAATTTATAGCGATCGGCCACTTCGAGCCCCTGATCGTGCGACTCGACCGAGACCGAATGAACGGTGCAGAGGCGCCGAACCGTCCCGAGTACCTCGCGTACCTCGGGTACGAGCATGTGCAGTTTTCGCGTCGCTACCGATGCAAACTCATTTAGCACTTGGACGCTTACGATTCCGCCGGAAGCGACAAGCGTCTCCGCGGCGTCGGCCTTTGCTCGATCGCCAGATAGCCCCACCTAGCTACCCGCATGGCTCACCTCTAAAGATATACATCTACTATGCATGTATATCATACCGCTGGCGTCAACTCCCGACCGTCGCGCCGGAAACTCGCTGGGATCCCTGCTTCTTGACGCTCGGATACGGCCGAACTCGCTCGATGCGCGTCACCGGCCATGCAACGCCTGATCGCAAACGGCTTCGAGCTACGCGCCCAAGTTCTCAAAGCTCGAAGCTGTCAGCCCTCGCATCGACGCGACCCTGAGCGCGGAACTACCCGAGGCTTGCGGCCGTGGAAAGCACGAAACCTTCGTAGTTTTTCGCAGCGACGTTCGCGCAGTGGGCGCGATAGGCGCCGACGCCGCCGATGTAGGGCATGAAGACGCGTGGTTTACCCGGGATGTTGGCACCGGTATACCACGAGTCGGTATGCGGATAGAGCGTGTAATGCGCAACCTCATCGACGTGCGCAACCCACGCGTCCTCGGCCTCTTTGCCGGCCTCGAACGTCGTAATTCCGGTCCGACGCGCGTGGTCGATGGCGTCGGTAATCCAGTCGACGTGCTGCTCGATCGAGGTGACCATGTTGCTGAGCACCGACGGGCTGCCGGGCCCGGTCACCATGAAGAAGTTCGGGAAGCCCGCCGTCGCAATGCCGAGATACGTGCGCGGACCGTCGGCCCATTTGTCGCGTAGCGACGCGCCGCCGGCACCGCGGACGTCGACCGCCAACAGGGCGCCCGTCATCGCATCGAAACCGGTGGCGAACACGATCGCGTCGACGCGATAGTCGCGCGACGACGTGCGAATCCCGGCCGGTGTGATCGCTTCGAGCGGCGTTGCGTTGATGTCGACGAGCTCCACGTTGCCGCGATTGTAGGTCTCGTAATAATTCGTCCCGACGCACGGGCGCTTGGTGCCGAACGTGTGGTTCTTGGGCGAGAGCAGCTCCGCGACGGCGGGATCCTCGACGACCTCGCGGATCTTCGCGCGGATGAAGTCGGCGACGATTTTGTTCGACTCGGGGTTGATGATGAGGTCGGCGAACGATCCGAGCATCGTCAGCCCACCGGTTTGCCAATATCGCTCGAGGGTTGCCTGCCGCTCTTCGGGCGTGCAATCCACCGCGTTGCGCGGATTCGCCGGCAAATCCACGCCGAAAAAAGATGCGCGATTCGCGTCGCGCCGCGCGGGATAGTTCGCCCGGATATCGTCGCCGAGCTGCGCGGCGAGTTCGCCGTTCCACGCGGGCGTTACGTAATTGGGCGTGCGCTGGAAGACCGTGAGGTGCTCCGCTGTTTCCGCGATGATCGGGATGCTTTGCACGCCCGACGAGCCGGTTCCGACCACCGCGACCCGGCGGCCCGAAAAATCCACGCCGCCGTGCGGCCACGATCCGGTGTGGTACGTCGTCCCAGCGAAGTTTTCAAGACCGGGGATCTTCGGTACGCGCGCGGCCGAGAGACACCCGGTTGCCATCACGACGTAGGAAGCCGTCGCCGCGATGCCGTCGGCCGTTCCCACCTGCCAGGTAGCGCGCGGCTCGTCGTAGGTCAGCGACGTCACGCGCGTATCGAGCGTGATGAAGCGGCGCAGCTCGAAGCGGTCGGCGACATGGTTGAGGTACGCTAGGATATCGGCTTGTTTCGCGTAGCGCTCCGTCCACGTCCATTCGGAGAGCAAATCGCGCTCGAAAGTAAACGCATAGTCGAGGCTCTCGATGTCGCAGCGTGCGCCGGGGTAGCGATTCCAATACCAGGTCCCGCCCACATCGCCGCCTGCCTCGAAAACGCGGACCTTCAGGCCCAACCGGCTCAAACGATAGGCCAAGTACAATCCCGAGAAGCCGGCGCCGACGACCACCGCGTCGACATGGGACGGGGCCGCGCCGGGGGCGTTCCGAACGGGGGCTGCGTCGACCGTTTTTGCCATCGATCCTCCAGCGAAAGCCTAAGCGCGCGCTCGCGTCTCCGCCCAAACTCCACCGCCGGCGGCCGACGTCTACCGTAGGTCTGCGGAGGTAGACCGGGACCAAGTGAATCTCCTTTTCACGGAGATACCACCCTGACGAAAATGTCGTCCGCGGTGGCGCTCATGGATGGCGCAAACACGTGGCGCACGAGCTCTCGATTTGCTGATTGCGGCGACCGAGTTGTCGCGCGCTCTGCCGCTGTACAGGCGCAATCCAGCGGACTTCCGAGTTGTCGCCAATCACCACGCGCTGCTACGGGCCGCACAACTTCTGATTTCATGTCTAGCCATGCCGTCGACCGCATTCGGCCTCTCGTTCCCGGGCATGCAACTCGACGGCGTTGCGATCTTCCCGCCGTGGACCGGGACGTCACCTAGTCGACCACGAGGTCGCCGCGGGCCAGCGCGTTCATGACGGCCTCGACGCATTCGTCGCGCTCGCGATGCTCGCGCGCGATGTGTTCCTCAATCCAGGCGTCCATCGTCCGCACCTGACCGCTTGCCGCATCGCGAAGGCGGGTGTCGCCCGCGATCACGGGCGTCTGCGACATGTCGGGATGACCCGGCTCGTGTGAGTCCATAAAGCGCTTCTACCCTGCCGGCCGCACTCGACGACGCAAGGGCAGCGGTCCCAAGGCACTGACGCCGATCTTATCCAATGAGTTCGATCCGATTTCCGAACGGGTCGTCAACGTACGCATGCCGCAAACCATCTTCGAACGTACCGGCAACCGTGACGGCGACGCCGGCGGCATGCAGCCGGACTTCGAGCGCCGCGAGGTCCGCGCAGCGCAACGCCGGATGCGCTCTGCGCGCCGCGACGAAGTCTTTTTCTACGCCGAGATGGAGCGCAACGTCGCCGCTTGCGAACCAGGCGCCGCCGCGCGAGCGCAGTTCCTCCGGCTTGGGAAGCTCCGTCATGCCGAGTGCGCCGGCGTAGAACGCACGCGCGCGGTCTTCCTCGCCCGCCGGCATCGAAAGCTGCACGTGGTCGAACGCTCGAAACGGGACGGTCATCTCGCGCCGGTTCGGTGCCGGGCCGGACTTCCCGGTCGACGCCGGGCCGGACGTCCCGGTTCCGTGCCGGATCGCATGCTCCGGTTCGGGCGAACCGACAGTAATCTAGCCGTCGAGCACTAAACGTTCCGGTCGGTGGCGCCGCGCTTACAAACGGAACGAACGATTCTACGGCCGTGGGCGGATTCCGATCTCGAACCGTGGGTCACCCTCAACGGCGATGAGCGCGTGATGGAGTTCTTTCCGTCGACCTACACGCGAGATCGGGCCGAGCGTTCCGCCGCGCTTCTGCGCGAGCGACTGGAACGTGACGGATACGGCTGGTGGGTGCTCGAGATCAAAAACGGTGCATCGTTCGCCGGCGTCATCGCTTTGCAGGACGTTCCCTTCGAGGCGCATTTCACGCCCGCGCTCGAGATCGGTTGGCGCTTGCAGCACGACCACTGGGGCCATGGCTATGCGACCGAAGCGGCCCGAAGCGCGCTCGCATTTGCTTTGTCGGAATTGCAGCGCGACGAGGTGGTCGCGATGACCGCCGCAGTCAACGAGCGCTCGCGGCGAGTCATGCAGCGGCTCGGCATGACGCGCGATCCGGACGACGATTTCGAACACCCCGCGGTTGTGGCCGGGCACCCCATCCGGCCGCACGTGCTTTACCGGATCAAACGCGACGGTTAGCGCCGACGCGCCGGAGACGCTGCGGCAAAGGATGAGCCGCCGCGTTCTGCCCTCGAAATGTCATGCGAGCCCACGAATGCAATCACCGTCGCGTGGCCCTCGCTAGAAACTCGCAATCGTCGACCGCGCGCTCCTCGAGCTATCGCGGCTTTGGCGCAAGTTGGCCGCTCACGCTCAAGATCACCATTCCAGCGATCCTCCTCGGGCTCGCTGCGCTTCACCTCAAAGCCGGCGAGCTCGCGTTCACCGGCGACGAGCCCCATTATGCGTTCTCGGGGCTGCGATTCGATGACGCCTTCTCGCACAATTCCGCCCAGTGGAATTGGGCGCGCTTCCTTGCGCAGAGCAGGCTATCGCCGGCTTCCTACGGCTACGATCGCTTCGTCGTGCTCGCCCAGTCCGCGCTCGTGGGCGTCGCGCTCGGTCCGTCCCTTCTCTTTGGTCTCGGAGCCGGGCGCTGGTGCAATTTCTTCTTCGGTTGCCTCGGGCTCATCGCCCTCGCTTCCGCTCTGAACGCCGGTGTCGTTCAGCGAAAAGGATCGTACCGGGCAGTCGCTCTGAGCGTGGCGATCGTCGCATTCTCTTCCCCGCTCGTCGCGTACATGCGACTGCTCTATCCCGAGGTTCTGCTCTTTAGCGCGACCGCTCTCGCACTACGATCGCTTCTAGCGAAGCACTATGCGACGACGGCGGTGCTCGCCGTCGTCCTGCCCCTGATTCACGCTCGCGCGATTCCGTTATCGGTTGCTTTCGTGGCGCTCATCCTGCTCGACGGTCTGCGCGAGCGGCGAAGAGCCGCAGTTTTGTCGATTGCAATCTACGGCGCTCTGGAAGCCGGCGTGGCCGTGCTCCGGCAGCATTGGCCGGATGCCTTCGGGGGAAGCGCCTTCCCAACGTACCAGCCGCAACTCGATCTGTTCTGGTGGCGCACGGGCCTTGCGTTCTTTGACGTTCGTCACGGACTCTTGGCGTACGCACCGATCTATTTGATCGGCTTTGCCGGCCTAATCGCGGGCGTGCTGAAGCGAAATCGCGCGTGTATCTATAGCGCGCTGCTCTTTCTGCCGACGTTCCTGACGTTCATGTGGTCGAATGCGGGGGACTCCTGGACCGCCCGCTTCTGGGTCGTGGCCCTGCCGTTTCTCGCCGTCGGCCTGACCTACTGGTTCGAGAACATCAAAGAAGCGGCGGCCTGGACCCTGGCGATTCCGAGCGTCGTTCTCGGAATTCTCAACACCGCGCTCCTGGCCGACCAACCCGAATGGTTTCTCGAAAATCGCCGGGCCTCTCTAACGTATCAAGTCATCTACAAACTCACGCACGTTTTCCTAGGCTCGAACTTGCCGATCGACAAAGGCGATAATCTGAGTCTGCCCGCCGCCGTAAACGGGCTTTCCGCGCTGACCGTATTCTCATTGAGCCTCCTGGTCTTGCTCGTCCTCGTGGTCGCGTTGCCGGCTCGTCGGGGCCGTCAGGCCTGCGCGTTCGCCGCGGGCATCATGACGCTGGCGCCGCTTGTGGCTTCACTTGCGCGCGACGTACCTGCCGCTGCGTACACGATCGCGATCGGATCCGCGGGCTCCACGATGGTCCTATCGTTTTCACAAGCGCCGCCCCCGGTCGAGGCAATCGTCCTCGACGATGGGCTGCCTCTGGCTTGGAATCCGGCGGATTTTCCGGATCATTTCATTCTCTCGTGCGATGGTCCCGGCCCCGCAGGGCACAGCGTCGAACTCCCGAGCCGCCCGTTGATCGTCACCACCGCCTGCGGCCGCTCGCGGCGAATCTCGGTCGAGGCGATCGGCGATCGCGCCGCGATCTTCCCAAAACTCGTTCGCCACGTCACGGTGTTGCAGTCGCTATGGTAACGCTTCGCGCGAACGACCGCGGGATTGCGCGCAGGCTGCAAACGGCCGCCACGTCTACTGCCGCCGCGTACGTCGTCGTGCTCTGCGCGATGGCCGTCTTCACCGTATCGTGCTTTCGCGTAGGCCTGCAGCGCTACCAGATCTTCCGGGCCGGTGTCGACGACGGCATCTTCATGCAGGTGCTGACGTCCGCTTTCGGCGGCTTTCACGCCCGGGCCGAGGGCGATTTTAACCACCTCTCGGTGCACTTCTCACCGATCCTCTTTCTGGTCGCCCCGATCGCGATCGCGTCGCATTCGGCAGTTTCTCTCATCGCGGTGCAATCGTTCGCGGGCTCGCTCGTCGCCCTTCCCTTGTTTCTCATCGCGCGACGGCGTATGCCTTTGTATCTCGCGGCGGCTGCGGCGAGCATCGCCCTGCTCTATCCGCCGCTCGCCGGCGTGATGACCGGCGATTTTCACGAACACGCATTCACGCCGGCCGCGATCGCGTGGACGATTTGGGCCGTCGACGCCGGACGCGTGTGGCCGGCGATCCTGTGCGGTATGACGGCGCTGTGTATCAAAGAAGACGTGCCGGTCATTTTTCTCGTCGACGGGCTCTTGGCCGGTTCGTGGTTCTATTACCGCGCGGATTTCGCGCGCTCGAAGCTGTGCTACATGCTCGCGCTCGGCGGGGCGATAACGCTCGTCGCGTATTTCGGGGTTCTCGTTCCGCTCCTGCACCTCCCATTCGCCTACCGCTCGTTTCACTTTTACAACGGCTTCGCCGCGACGAGTCCAGCCGGCTTCATCGGTCCCGCGGATCCGATTCGATGGCGATACGTGTTGCTCGTCCTCGCTCAGTATTGTTTCTTACCCGTCTTGAGCATCTCCGTAGTTCTCTGCTTACCGGGATTCGTTGAAGTGCTGGCATCGCGCGAAGCGATTACGATGGAGCTTTCGAGCCACTATGCCGCCGTGTGGATACCGTTTATGCTCCTCGCGTTCGTCCTTGCGATCGGCAAGATTGCGAGGAGATCGCGGCTCCTGGCGCTTGGCCTCATGGCCGTAGCCGGGCTCAATGCGGCACTCATTCTGCAGTTTGCCGATCCGACCGCACGTTGGTATTACAACTATCGCGGCGTAAATCAAGACGACCGCACGCTGGAGCGATTCCTCGCATCCCTCCCGCCCAACATCGACATCAGCGTGCTGTACGACGTGTACGCGCATCTCGGTGACGATCCCAATGCAACGATCTATCCGGCGCCGGCAAAATACGTTTTGCTCGATACGCTCCACGAGACCGAGGACCGGAGCCGGCAAGCACATCTGGTGGCAAGCTTGTTAGCCGGCGGAACTTATCATCGACTGCCCGCCCCAACCGGGCTCGTTTTGATCGAGCGCCGCTGAAAGTGAAATCTCAGTCGCGGCCGGCACCGCAAGCAGCTCGCAAGCATCGACGCCGTCTGCGCGGCGCGCAGCATTTCGGTACGGGGCCGGCCGGCCGGCCGCAGCGGACGGCGGAATATATCGGCGCGTGAACGATACTGGACGCCTTATGCGGCTGAGGGACAATCTCCGGGCTACCGCCGATTCGATCCCGGTCGCCTACGGCGTCGTCCTCTGCTCGATGGCCGTCTACGCAACGGCCTGCTTCGCGCTCGGCCTGCATCGCTATCGAATATTTCGCGCGGGCGTCGATGACGGCGTCTTCATGCAGGTGCTGAACTCTGCCTTTAGCGGTTTTCACGCGAGGGCGGAAGGCAACTACAATCACCTCTCCGTGCACTTTTCACCAATCCTCTTTCTCATCGCACCGATCGTCAAGGTTTCGCATTCGGCCATATCGCTCATCGCGATTCAAGCGGTCGCCGGCGCGGCGACTGCTTTTCCGTTATTTCTCATCGGAAAAAAGCGAATGGCGCCGTTGCTCGCCGCGGCCTGCGCCAGCATCGGTTTGCTTTACCCGCCGCTGACGGGCATCATGACGAGCGACTTCCACGAACACGCTTTCACCCCCGTGGCAATCGGCTGGACGTTGTGGGCGGTCGACGGGGGTCGCTTCTGGGCGGCGTTGCTCTGCGGCATAACGGCACTTTGCGTGAAGGAGGACGTATCGGTCATCTTCATCGTTGACGGGATCCTCGCCGGGCTCTGGTTTTATCTCAAGAAAGATCGCGTGCGCGCCAAGCTCTCGCTAGCGCTCGCGCTGGCCGGCGCCGTCACGATCGTTTTCTTCTTCAAAATTCTCATACCGTCGCTTCACGTGCCGTTTCCCTATTATTCGTTCCATTTTTACACGCACGTGGCTGCGGTGAGTCCCGCCGGTTTCGTCGGCCTCGCCGATCCCATCCGCCCGCAGTACGCACTCAGCGCCTTTGCCCCGCTCTGCTTTCTGCCGTTGCTGAGCGTCGCCGTCTTTCTCTGCCTTCCCGGCTTCGTCGAAGTGCTCGCGTCGCGCGAGGCGATCACGATGATTCTCTCCACGCACTATGCGGCCGTGTGGGTGCCGTTCATGCTGCTCGCGTTCGTCCTCGCGATCGCTCGAGTCGCTGCACGATCCCGACGCCTAGCAATATGGTTGCTGCTTGCGGCCGGACTCGTCTCCCGGCACATGCTGCTGGTCGACGATCCGTTCGCGCGCTGGTACTATATTCCGCGCGAGTTCGACCAGGACGATCGCACGCTCGAAACGTTCATCGCCTCCCTCCCGCCGGGCGACGATATCAGCGTGCTCTACGACGTGTACGCCCACATGGGGAACGACCCGAACGCAACGATTTTTCCAAATTTGGCGACGTATATCTTGCTCGATAACCTCCACGAGTCGGCCGGGGACAAAGAGCAGCGAAAACAAGTGGCGAGCCTGCTTAAGAGCGGAACGTACGCCCGGGTTGCATCGCCACCCGGCATCGTTCTCATCAAGCGCCGCTGATGTCGTCGCCGGTCCGGGCCGTTCCGGCGGACCTGGCCGCTTCCGGCGCGTCCGGCTGCGCTGTGCCTCCCCGTATGCACGACGACGCAGCGGCCGAGCCCAAAGTTTCTCGACGCCGCAAAGCGCTGCGCGCACCCGTGTCTTTGCGCCCTCCACGCGAGCCGGCTAGTTTTCCCCAGCCACGAACCGAACGGCGCAGCTATGACCCGTTTCATCGTTACGACGCTTTTCTTTTGCTGCGCTTGCATCGCGTCGTCGCTGATTCCGCCTCCGGCCGCCGCGCGGAATCGGCCCTCGCCGGACGCATCGGGCTCTCCGCAAGCCTCGGCCACGCCGAATGCCGCTTCCGGGACGGGCGCGAGCGCGAGCCCGAGTCCGAGTCCCGGCCCCATGGACGCGCTCGCTTGGCGCAACATCGGGCCGGCCGTTGCCGGCGGACGTCTGGCCGCAATTGCCGGCTCCGATAAAGACCCGGCACTCGTCTACATCGGCGCGGCCGGCGGGGGCGTCTGGCGCAGCACGAACGCGATGACGTCGTGGAAACCGGTCTTCGACAAACAATCCGTCGGCTCGATCGGCGCAATCGCCATCGATCCGAACGACTCGAACGACGTTTGGGTCGGCACCGGCGAATCGAACCCGCGCAACGACGTCTCGTACGGCGACGGCATCTACCGCTCGACCGACGGCGGCAAGTCGTGGACGAAGCTCGGCCTCGAACACACCTACGCGATCTCGAAGATCGCGCTCGACCCGCGCGATCCCAACGTCGCCGTCGTGGCGGCGCTCGGCGACCCGTTTCGCAATTCCGACGAACGCGGCATCTACCGAACGGCCGACGGCGGGAAGACGTGGACGCAAACGCTCGCCCTCGGCCCGCAAAGCGGCGGCGCCGACCTCGACCGAAGCGCGCGCGAGCCGAACGTGCTCTTTGCCGCGATGTGGCAATTCCACCGCTCGGCGTGGCATCTCGATAGCGGCGGCGACGCCGACGGCCTCTTCAAGTCGAGCGACGGCGGCCTGACGTGGAAACGCGTTAGCGGCAACGGCTTCGCCGCGGGCGTCACGGGCCGGATCGGCGTCGCGGTGGCGCCGAACGATCCCAAGCGCGTGTACGCGCTCGTCGAGTCGGCCGAAGGCCTGCTCTGGCGTTCCGCGGACGGCGGCTCGCACTGGACGATGATCTCGTCGAATACACTCATCGACGAACGCCCCTTCTACTACACGCGCATCTTCGTCGATCCGCACGACGAAGACCACCTCTTCGCAACCTCGGTCAGATTAGCGGAGAGCAAGAACGGCGGCGTGACCTGGCAGCTCAGCGGAAAACACTTGCACGGCGACCACCATGCGGTTTGGTTCTCCGCCGACGGTAAGCGGGTGCTCGAAGGGAACGACGGGGGCGCGGCGCTTTCGAACGACGGCGGCGCAACGTGGGAGTGGCGCAACAACGTTCCGATCGAGCAGGCCTATCGCGTCGCCGTCGATGCGCGCACGCCCTACGACGTCTGCACCGGTTTGCAAGATAACGGCTCGTGGTGCGGCCCCTCGGACGGTCGCAGCGAAGCGGGCATTCTCGCGAAAGATTGGAATCGCGTGCTCGGCGGCGACGGCAATTGGACGCTCCCCGATCCGCTCGACCCGGATTGGATTTGGGCATCTTCCGGCGGTGGAGACAACGCGGGCGAGCTCGCGCGCTACAACGTGCGCACGCGTCTGACGCTCGACGTTTCGCCCTACCTGCGCAATCAAAACGTCGTCGCGCCCGCGCGCCTCGCCTATCGTTTCAATTGGGAAGCGCCGCTCGCGTTCTCGCCCTTCGACGGTCGCATCGCCTACTACGGCGGCAACGTGCTCTTCACGACGAACGACGGCGGGCGGAGCTGGAAAACGATGTCGCCGGATCTCACGCGCGACATCAAAGCGCGGCAAGGACTCTCCGGAACGCCGCTTCGGCTCGACGTCACCGGCGCCGAAACGTTCGACACGATCCTCGACATCGTGCCCTCGACGCTCGCGCGCGGCGAAATCTGGGTGGCGACGGACGACGGTAAGATCGAACTCACGCGCGACGGCGGCGCCACGTGGCGCGACGTGACCCCGGCCGCCGCCGATGCCGACACGCGAGTGCCGACGCTCGAAGCGTCGCATCACGATCCGGCGACCGCCTACGCGGTTCTCGACCGCCATTTCACGGGCGACCGCACGCCGTATGCGCTGGTCACGCACGACTTCGGCCGCTCGTGGAAGGCGATCGCCGGCGGCCTTCCGCCGGGCCAATTCGCGCGCGCCATCTGCGAGGATCCGCACGATCCGGCGGTGCTGTTCCTCGGCCTCGAAAATAGCGTTTGGTGGAGCGGCGATGCCGGTACGACGTGGCGCAGCCTGCAACAGAATTTGCCGCCCGCTTCGGTGCGCGATCTGCGCTTCTCGCCAAACGGCCGCGACCTCGTCGCCGGCACGCACGGGCGCGGCGTGTGGATCCTCGACGACGCGAGCGTCCTCGAACGCGCGAAGGCCGGACCGGCGGCGACGACCGCACTCGAACCGCCGGGGACCGCGTATCAATTCGAACCGAACACGCCGACGTTCAATCCGCTGGGGTCGGGAGAGTCGCGCGCCGGGCCCGCGCTCTTCACCTTTACGCTCGCCGCACCGGCGAAAACTCCGCCGTCGCTAGAGATCTTCGACGCGCAAGGACGGCTCGTGCGCCACCTAAGCGGGACGCACGAGGTCGACGGCGAGCTGGTTCCCGTCGTGAGCAACGCGGCCGGCTTCAACCGCGTCGCCTGGGATCTCACGGCGGACGCGCCGGTGCCGTGGTATCGTGCGCCGAAGTGGAATCGCGGACCCGAAAACGGTGCGGACCTGCTGCCTGGCGCGTATCGCGCCCGACTCGACGTCGACGCAGACAGTTACACCCAGCCGTTTTTCATCGCGCCCGACCCGCGCGCGGCGCAAACCGATAGCGAGCGGCGCACGCACGTCGCCTACGAAACGCAACTCTATGCGCTCCTGTCGCGCCTCGACGTCGCGCTCAACGAGCTGGACGCGCTCGCCGATCAGTTGCCCGCGCGAATCGCGGCGCTGGGCAAGGTTCGAGCGAGTCCGGCACTTGCGCTGGAGGCGACGCACATCCGCCAAAGCGCCGCGCTCGAGGCTGCGGAACTGAGTTCTCATCCGCAAAACGGCCAGGATAACGACTTTCTGCAAGATCTTCTGCGCGAACGCGTGCAATCGCTCATCGCGATCGCTTCGACGCTTTCGCCGACGGATGAGCAACTGCGCGAGAGCGATGCCGTCCGGCGCGAGGTCGACGCGGCACTCGTCGCGCACGCGACGTTCATGCGCGAGCGGGTCGCGCCCCTCCAGCGCGCGTTCGGCGTGAATGGAATCGCGCCGATCGACTTCGCGGCGAAACCCGCGCTCCCCACCCACGACGATTCCGCGGACGAGCACGGCGAGCGGCGCGAGGGCGAAGAATGACGCCGTGCTACATCGGCGGAACGGTGCCGCGCTCGCCGACCACTACGAACAGCGCGTCGAACGCATGCCCTTTTGGCACCGCCGCGGCGAAAACGCGCGCGCCCGAACGCAATAGCTTTGCGGTTCCCGGTTCGACTCGCACGACGGGCGCGTTCGGCCCGATCGCAATGCGTTTGGTGCCGCCCTTATAAGCGACGGAAAGAACGCGAACCGCTCCGGAATCGACCGCCTTTACGGTCGCGTTCGTCATCATCGAGCCGTGCGGGGCGGCCGAAACGGTGCCGTTGGTCATCGCCGAGCCATGACCGCCGCTCGCGGGCAGGTCCCAGGCGTAATCGCCCTCGCCTGTGCCCCGCATCGCATCGGGGAACACGACGACCTCGAGAGCGCGCGCCGGGCCGCTCCCCTCGACGTTTGCTATGCCGACGAATGTGCCCGGTTTGATATCGCCCGCGCTTGCCGGAAGAGCACCCAAGATGTGCGTTGCCGGCGCGATCCCAAGTACGACCGGGCCCTTTGCCGTCGTCAGCGTTATCGAAGAGGACGATACGGCAGAGATCGTGCCGCGAAGGTGCACCGGAGCCGCTGCGGCGTTCCCCGCAAGCGGCGTCACGACCGCGGTTGCGAGCGCCGTCAAGGCGCCCAAACTCTTTATCTTCATGACCTTCGATACCAAGCCGCACTGCGGAGCACCTCGCTGCGGCTCTGCAGAAGCTAGAGCATCGCCGCCGTCACGGTGAAAATCGTGTCGTCGAGGGTCGCCAAATGTTCGAGCGTGGCGACGGCCTTCGGCACTTCATACCGGAAGAAATAGCGGCACGCGGCGAGCTTTCCGGCGTAAAAATCGTCAACGGGCTCGCTTGCCGCACGGCGCGCCATCACGAGCCAACGCCAAGCGACGACGACCGTGCCGAACGCATCGAGATAGGCGGTCGCCTCGGCGAGCGCGCGGTCAGGGCCGAGATCGATTTGCGCTTGCAGCAAGGTCCGGGTGACTTCGGGCAACAGCCGGGTCAACTCGGTGAGCCGCTCGACCTCTTCGGCGAGCCGGGGAGCGGACCGCGCCGCGGCGAGTTCGGCGCCGATGGCCGCTAACAGCAACGTGAGGCCCGCACCGTCGGCCATGCGCACTTTGCGGCCGAGCAGGTCGAGACCCTGAATGCCGGTCGTGCCTTCGTGAATCGGATTGAGACGCTGGTCGCGGAAGTGACGCTCCACCGGATACTCCGGCGAATAGCCGTAGCCGCCGAGCACCTGAATCGCACGCGACGTCGAATCGATCCCGTGTTCGGAGGGCCACGTCTTAGCCACCGGCGTCAAAACGTCGAGGAGCAACTCCGCATCGCGCCGCTGCGCCTCGCTTGCCGCGGCGGCCGCCGTATCGACGAGATGCGCGCAATACAGCACGAGCGCGAGGCTTCCCTCGGCGATCGCTTTTTGCTCGAGCAGCATCCGCCGAACGTCGGGGTGCTCCACGATCGCGACTTGCGGCGAGAGCGGGTTTTTGTCGCTCGGCAAACGTCCTTGCGGCCGATCCTTGGCGTACTGCAGCGAATATTCGTACGCTGCTAAACTAAGCGCCGCCGCACCCGCGCCGACCGCGATGCGCGCCTCGTTCATCATGTGGAACATTTGCCGCATCCCGTCGTGCGGCTTGCCGACGAGGTAGCCGACGCACTCGCCCGTTTCGCCGAACGTGAGCACCGTATTGACGACGCCGCGCTGGCCGAGCTTGTGATTGAGCCCGGTGACCATCACGTCGTTGCGGCGGCCCGGATCGCCCGCCTCGTCGAGCAGATATTTCGGCACGATGAAGAGCGAGATGCCTTTGACGCCGGGCGGCGCGTCCGGCAACTTCGCGAGCACGAGATTGACGATGTTCTCGCTGAGATCGTGCTCGGCCGCCGAAATCCACATCTTGCTGCCGCTCAGGCGATAGGTGCCGTCGCCCGCGGGCACGGCCTTGGCCTTCACTTCGGCGAGCGCCGAACCGGCCTGCGCTTCGCTCAGTGCCATCGTGCCGAAGAAACGGCCTTCGATCATCGGTTTCATCCAGCGCTCGCGCTGTTCGTCGTCGCCGAAGGCCGCTAGCAGATGCGCGGCGCCGACCGTGAGAAAGGCATACGCGTGCGCCGCGCCATTGGCCGCGCCGAACACGAGCCCGGCCGCTGAAGACAACGTCGCGGGCAGCTGCAGCCCGCCGTGCTCGGCGAGAAACGTCGCGCCCATGAAGCCGGCGTCGATGTACGCGCGAACCGCCGGCTTTAGGCGCGCCGGTGTCGCAACGCTGCCGTTTTCGAGGCGGAAGTCGAACGAATCGAGTTCCGCCGCGAGCGGCGCGTAATAATCGCCGGCGATCTCGTACGCCGCATCGAGGATGGCGTCGAGCGTCGCCCGATCGTGCTCGGCGAAATGCGGCGTCGCGAGCAGCGCCTCGATCTCGAGGACGTCGAAGAGTTGAAAATCAAGCTCCCGGCGCCGGGGCGAAATTGCCGTCGAAGTTGCGAGCACGGTACCGTCCTTACCAAGTGGCGAGCGCGCCCTGTAGCGTCGCGCTCCCCAAGCAATCCGTTCGAAC
>Ga0116227_10010420_pt1 | contig 16255 bp, 12 predicted proteins | sample S1TSphgellanicum_FD_89693 | JGI IMG/M metagenome (GOLD analysis project Ga0116227, IMG submission 89693) | Host-associated microbial communities from peat moss isolated from Minnesota, USA - S1T2_Fb - Sphagnum magellanicum MG | ecosystem: Host-associated > Plants > Peat moss > Unclassified...
TAAAACAGCCCTTACCTATGTATAAACCATCTACTTACTTAATAGTTACCTATTTTCCTACCTATCTACACCTATATCTTAGACCTCTTTCCTACAGAATTGATTACCAAGGTGAAATCAAATTTTAACTCAGTTGAGGTTCATCCACAACTGAGTTATAACAGGCATCCAATGGATGGTGCACTGGTGGGTGCTGGTTTGCTGTGGCTTGATCTCCCAATGTACTAGACCAAACTGTTAGTGCAAGTGCCAATAGCCAATATTTTGCAAGCTTCCTTGCATTATAGACCCCCAAAAAAGGACCCTCCTAAAAAGCCTTTGAATTCTGAAGCCACAAGGAGAAGCAAAAAAACAAGGGATACTTTTGGAGATTTGGAGTTGCCTATTTGAACTTAGCTGTGAGGTTTATTCTCAACTCTGCTTGGTTACTTCCTTGTTTGGTATTTCACAAAGGACATTAAAAAATGTAGCTGGTGGTAGGCTAGTGGTTTTTTTTTCAACTTTTTTAATTAACTAAAAGTGGAATTTTTTTGCTGAAAAAATACAACTTACATCGAAAAACATACCAGAATTTTCAATTTTCAAAGTTGTACTCCAAAAAGTTTCACAAAAGAGCAAAAACTCACCACCTAAAACAAATCACTGGCTGGTGGTAATTGAGTGAGAGCATGTAGCTTCGATTGGCAATTGAGCTATGACTTTTAAAGTCCTTCATGTTTTACCTTTCTCCTATTTGTTTTTTCTGGTTTCCATCAAAGTAGAGGCAAACATTAGTTCATTTGTAGTTTGCATAACAATTCGTTATCATGACGTGTAGTGTCGTGACATACGATCTCGTAAGGGTGTAAATCCATAGCAAACTCTATTGAACAAAAAGACTAAAACTAATCAAAGGCAAAAATTAATCAAGTCAAAAAAGATGCATGCACATATATATACAATGCACAAGAGGAGGTTGAGATGAAATTCTCATGTATGAACTTTTAACATTAAGTGATAAAGAGTAGTTTTTTTAAAATTAAATTACAAGGAAAGAAAACGTAATGTAAGTAAACGGTGATCATGTAATAGCCCTGTGAGTATCTAGAATTCTCATTTGACTATGGAGGAAACTTTTCTTCACAAAAGAATTCTAGAAAAATTGACAAAAGAAGGGAAGAACTTGGCCTTTTATATAACCGTCAACAAGTTGAAACCTTAAATAAGCCATAACCTTAAAACACCTAATAGTGTACAGTAACTTAAGAACGTACATTCACCCTAAGAGCCTACATTAACCCTAAAAAGCATGATTGGCATGCTCGTAACTAACCGTCATGTATGAGGCCATGCATACGGGCATGACAATTGTTGTGATGTATGGTGTCGTAAGGGTGTAAATCCATAACAAAATCTACTAAACAAAAAGATTAAAACCAGTCAAAAGCATAAACTAATCAACCCAAAAGATATGCACACACATATATATACAATGCACAAGAGGAGGCTGAGATGAAATTTTCATGTATCCCCTGCCAAACTTAAGCTAGGAAAAGCATCGCATGGTCCGAATAGAAATCAAGGTGCTACAAGAGAACATGATGAACAGTACCAAATGCCGACGAAAACTTGAGTGAGCTTCGGCTTGAAGCAAAAAATATGGTATCCACCATTACAAAGCAACATCTGATTAACATCGTCTGTCATTTAACATACCTGACATGGATAATCAAGTGGAGGAATCCAAGTTGACGTGATGATGGTAGGATCCAAGTTTAGCAGGCGGCAGGGCGCACAATTTTTGGAATGATCCCAAATTGTGCGTCCGTCAACTCCTTGTAACTCTAACACACCTGAAGGCCTAATCACCTTAATCCTCAAGATAATGCGACTGGAATAAGTGTCTAGAGTATCATTAGATTGCCGCTAGAGATACACAAAGTCACCAACATCAAATTGTCTCACCTTAGGTTTGTAATTGCCACCTCGTGTGTGTGCATATTGTAAGGTGTCTCGATGTTACACAATGGACAAGTTTTCCATGGCCATGGGCATAACTTTCCTGAATAGAGTAGCCCTTTTTGCGATGACCCTAGCCCAAGTGTTTGGGGAGTCCAAGTCCACAACCTGGTCCATTTGAGTAGCAATGGAAAAGGGTGGAATGGGATGTCTCCTAAAAAGTAGAAAGTAAGGAGAAAAATGAAACAAAGAGACATGTTTGGACATCATGTAACCCATGGTGATGTAAGGTAGGGCCAAGTCCTAATCCTCTTTGTTCCTAGTGAGACAATCTTCCGAAGTCTCTTCTTACATGTCTAAACCATCCTCTCTACAAGGCCATTAGCTTGGGGATGATCCCTTGAAGTTCGACAATGGTCAATGAGAGCATGGTTAAGTAGGTCTTGGAATTCTCCTCTAAATTCTGATCTTTGATCTGTAAGGCACTCAACACAAAACCCCAAACCTACTTAAGACCTGTTGTAAGAAAACTTAGCTTGTGCTATGTGATGACTTGTTCGGCAACGCAATAAGTTCGACCCACTTTGAAAAATGTTCAATCATAATCATGATGTAGACATTACCCCTAGAGGTTTGTGGTAATTCTCCAGCTAAATCACATGACCAGTGATAAAACATGCCCTAAATAGGGAGTGGAGAAAACGTGAACTGTCAAAAGGAAAAAGAAGTTTTCACTCTATCACATTGTTCACACCTTGTAATGATGTTTCAAACTACAACATACATACCTCCCCAATGGTAATGAAGAGCAAGAAGGTTATAAGTATGCTTAATTCCAAAGTGTCTAAGCTTCGAGTGTACCTTCTGAATAAGACCAGGCCGTTCATGTGGTGGAGGAACCACTATGTCACCTTGTGGTAAGCATCGGACAAGGTGATTGTCCCTCCATGAGTAGTGTTTGGACCGTTGTTGTATGCGATCCCGGTGACTTGATGTAATTTGGGGAAGGTATTCCCCATGCTGAAGAAACCTCAGAGTGTCCAAATCCTCCCATATATCCACAATGGGATGCTCAACCAGGTTACATTGCAGTAGTGCAAGATAACTACATGCATAAGATACATGTATTGTTAGAATCTGGTCAAAGTCTTACTTAGCTTCTGAAAAATCTTCAGAGGTAATGAAGGGTCTCCATGACATGGTATTCGCGTTTTGATGTGTAATACCAAGTCGGTGAATAACCTTGAATTCATATTCGTGAAGTATAAGTGCCCAACGAGCTAACTTACTAATAAGTTTGCCGTTGGTCATCAACCATTTGATAGGCTGGTGGTCGGTATACAAAGTGAACTTGGTGCCATAAAGAAAGGGCTTGAAATGTATGACAACCCATACACCAGCAAAACACTCCCCTTTGTATGAAGAATAGTTGCTCTCAGCCTTGTTGTTGCTTCGGGATGCATAGGCAATAACATATTCCTTGCTTTCCTAATCAAATTGGCCAAGAATAACACCAATACCAAGAGCACTCTAGTTAGTGTGTAGAATGAAAACCTTGTTGAAATCAAGTTTTCTCAGAATGGGGAACATTGAAAGCTTTTCTTTGAATGTGTCGAAAGCTTCCTAAGCTTCTTCACTCCATGTCCAAACAACATCCTTCTTTAATAATGCATAAAGAGGATGAGCAATAGTACTAAAGCCTTGGACATAAATCCTGTAGTAATTACATTGTCTGATAAAACTATTCAAAGTGTGAACATTAATAGGATTGGGCATCTCCAAAATGGCTACTATTTTGGCCCAATGAGCCATAATACCATTTGGCAAAATTTTGTGTCCAAGGTAGACTATTAAGGTGACATCAAACTCACATTTTTTAGGATGGATCTTCATATTGACTTCGCGGAGCCTCTTGAATAACTCCTCAAGATGAACCAAGTGTTATAGGAGTCCATTTCTATGCACTAGGACGTCATCCATGTAGCATTTAAGGAAATCTACCCCTTCGAGAACTTGGTCCATGATTCAATGAAAGAAGACAGGTGCATTCTTTAATCCAAAAAGCATCACAAGCCATTCCCACAACTTGTTGTTTCATGGAATGTCGTTTTTTAACGATCCTTCGCAGTGAGCACAATTTGGTTGAAGCCTTGCCTTAGATCCATAATTGTGAAGATGTTTGAATCTCCAATACTATTAAATAATTATTTAAGGATGGGCATGGGGTACTTGTCCTGAGGTGTAACTAGGTTCAAAGGTTTATAATCCTTGCACATCCTTTTCGCAGTCCATAATCTAATTGAATCCTTCTTTGTTAACATTACTATAGTGGCTACGAAATCAAAACTTGATGGTTGAATGAAACCAACTTCAAGGAACTATTTACATCTTTCATCTACCAGTTCCCACTCATGTTTGTTCAACCTATGCCTCCTTCGATAAATGGGTGTCTCATTTGTAAAGTCTATAAAGAACTGCGTCATCTTACACCTACCTAAGTCTTTCATTGAGAATGCAAACACATTTTCATACTTAATTAACAAGTCTGTGACTTGGTCTTTCTCCTTCTTGGTGAGTTGGTTCCCCATAACAAAAAGGTAGTTGGAAACACATGGAATGGAGTTGGAAAGTGTGTTTGAAGAACATGGTGTATTGGGTTATCCACTATCCGACTACGAAGATTCATAGAAGGTTGTAATTGTTTCTCTAGAAATTGATGTACCTCCAAGTGTATTAGAAACAACTTGAATCAAATTACATGGTACCTCCTCCCCCCAACATTAAAAGTGAAGTCTAGAGTGTTGAAGATAGTCAAATGTATTTCGTCGAGGTGCCATGTAGTCGCCTCACCATAATTGCAAGCTAATTGAATCAGTGCGGGTGTTATGTACATTTAAAAGAGTACACAAGTTACCAATAACCATGTAAGGGAGTTCAGGTCCATGCCTCTCCCTAGTAGGGCGTTACATTCCAATCTAATCACCTTAGTGTGACTAGTAATGTAAATTTGGAACCCCATAACCCTTTTTCTTTCTTCTGGGCTTGATTCATCCCAAATCACTGAAGCATGATGATACACTAAGCTTGGTCCATCTCCTTGAAAGGCGTGTGCTCCTAGGAAGGAAACAAAGGTGGGCCAAGCACCTCTTGGTTTTCCTATTGTGTTCGCAAGAAACCAAGGAGGATTCTCTTGCCTTGTAACTGGTTGGTGGGAGCTCTGATCATCCAATATGTGAAAAACTTACAGGTTGGGGTCTCTGATGGTGTATCTCAAAGCCAATGTAGAAGTAAGAGTGGTGCAAGGTTGGTCCGCCAATTGCGTAGCCAGTGCACATAAGAACCGCATTGTGCCGCATCGAATATGAGTGGTTCTTGAAAGTAGTGTTTGATTAGCATGTAGTGATCCTGGACTTTCTCCCTCTCGTCAAGCTAAGAAGAGGTGTTCTCAATTACATAACCAAGTGTAGGAGAAATGAATTGAGCCCATGTGATCAATTATACCATGTTCGTGTAGAGATAAGATCTTGTGTCATTCAAACCTTCTTGAAATCTAGCTGCTAAAAATCCTTAACATTCCCAACTTGAAATGATGAGGTCCATGGGGCCAAGTAATTCCATATGTTTCTTTTGAATTAGTTGTATGTCAAAGGGAAAGAAATTTAAACTAGCCTTCCATGCAGTGGTTGCAAACTATTATGGAAATCTGGCTATGAACTCCATCATTCTCAATGCCACCACTTGCCTTGCAATAGGATCAATGTCTATGTACAAATACCTCCAAACCACCATCCTTAACTATAGTAGGGCTTCAAGACCTGTATGAATACCACCAAAAAGCTCTAATAATGTAATCCCTTCCTTAGGCGGTTTCTAGGTGATTAACTAACGAAATACTGACTTAATCGATTCGCCATGGTTCTCCATGTTCTCAAAAATAAACAAAGTTTTGATCAAGGGCTTGTGGCCTGCTTTGAACTTCTGTAAAACCTTTGGTTTGTGTTGAATGTTTGTAGGAACCACTTTCAAGCTCTTAGTAGCTTGGGCGTAAGCTATCTCCTCTTCATATCCCTCTATCCACTCGTGGCTAATTTGTTGGATGTAGGAAATGGTGTGTGCTTCTTTGAGCATATAATGGTGAGCCATAGGATTATGGTTCCCATGTAAATCAAAGGGTATGTATCCCAAGTGGGGGCCATCAATCTCGCAATCCACTCGGTAATACGCATGTTCAAAACAATTGTCAATTGTGAAACCTGGTGGAAATAGGGCCTCTTGCCCAATGAACACATCATAACTAGTGGCATTAATGATTAAACATCTGACTTGTAGGCAAAGGTCCTGATCTGTACCTCCATTGAAGTTAAGTGCAATCAAATCCAAGCTTTCCCAAGTACCTCCTTTACGCTCCCACTAGTGGTGCAAATTTGCCACATAGATTTTTGTAGTTTGGAGTCAAACATGCTCATTTTCTTGGCAAATTGAACTCCAAGAATCACTTGTTGGGCACCTGTATCAAGAAGTATCACTCTGGGTGTATGTCTTCCCACCTGGATTGTTGATTTAGTATTGTCGACAATGGTAACTTCAATGGTGATGGAAGTTCTCTCACTAGGCATCACCTTCAGAAATGAATGAGAGATTTTGTGGAAAGAATAGCTATCCACAACGCCTTTGTTGAGTAATAAATCCAAAAGTGAGGTGTTATTAGCTCCATCTGATATATGTGAATGTAGAATTAAAGGTCGGAAAGCCCACTAGTTTAGCCATGCTAGAACTAGTGACTAGATCATGAACGCCGTCTATAACACGTGAGTTAATCGAGTGTCTCTCCAAGGTGTTGGATGGGACCCTTGTAGCATGTGGATCAGGGATTGGTAGAGGACTTGATGTAGTTTTCAAGGTATCATTTAGTACTGCAATTATGTCCTTGGTGCTTAGCTTTAAATCTTGAAAACTAAACAATGATGTACTCATAAGCTTTTGCGCCATTTCATGCATTTGAAATTGGCACTCCATAAGCTGATCAGTGGAAAATCGTATGTTTTCCTAATGTACATGCATTCCTAAGACACAAGAATTTATGCCCTAGCAGCTTGTGGTGTAATAGTCTCCTCCCCCCTCGCCAACAAGGTGCATTCTTCTTCCGTGTTGAGAGGACGAAAAGATTATGGCATGATTGCTCAAGTTCCTTTAGCCCTTGTAATAGGACTTGAATCAAATGTGAGTCCATCAGTCTGAATTACTTGCCTAGTGGCAGAAACTCTGGGTGCCACACTAGCCTCTTATGTTGTGAAGTAGGAAGGGCAAAAAGAAGTGGCAAATTCTGGTGTGAAATTATAATTGTGTGCACTGGAAAAAACATACTCCCCAACCATGGCATGGTGTGAGAGGCCATAGAACGACCTAGGAGGTCCCTCCTATGATCCTGAACCATGTATAGGTTGGGCGTGACTAACTGGTTGGGAAAATTTGCCTTTAATATTAGTATGTTGGGCCCTCAATGGTTCGAGTTCATTTTGTAGAGTTTAAATTTGAGCAACATGGGCTTGAAGCACCTCCTTCTTGTTAGCATTGTGTTCCTTCTTCTTAGCATTTTTACTTGAATTACCTTTAATGGGGAAAGCCTGAGTGGAAGGTTGAGGTGCCTTGGCTTTTGGTCGAAAGGCAATGGAAGATGCTGGTAAATTTTGTCGTGATAATTAAAGTTACTTCCATCCTAAGAACTTGGCAAAACAAATAACTTTTTAATGTCATTTTTTTCCACAATAATCACAAAAGAGATCCTCGGAAGGAATGTTGCACTCACTAGTTTTGTGGGCAAGATTGCCACAGTAGTTGCAAAAAGGTAGGATGGGTGCAACCGAATGCACAATTTTAGCCCTTGAAAAAGAATGTGATGATCTGGTTGACGCAATTGGTGGAGGCTAAGGCCTTGAACGTGATGGAGGCCTCATAGTACTGGTCTCATAATGTGCATGATCCAATTTTAGCTCTTCAAAAATGTTGTACACATCCAGCAAAGTGTATGAATTTCTAAATTCTACAAAAACCTGTTGCAAAACCTATGCATGGAGGGTCAAGGTACCTTCCAACGAATGAAAATATTGATGGGCAACTTCCAAATCTGTGATGCTCTAAGTATCCTCTTTAAGCTTGAAAAACCTCCTGTATAACATCTTAAGGGTTTCATCCTTTTGTTGAGAGAAGGTGACGAGTTGTAAAATTTTTTCAAAACTTTTAACCAGAAATTCCAACTCAAAAACTCGAAAGAATTCCCCCACTAGATCAGTAAAAGCTGGTGCATCGATGGTGGGAGGAATGTTTGTGGTAGTAGCAATGAGTTGTTGAAGAGAAAGGTTTATTAAAATAGGTACCAGATCTGGATTATTTAGCACAGTCCCATGATGTGTAATGGCAGCTTGCATTACAACTTGAAAGACAATGGCGATGATTGTGACATAAGCTCGATTGAGGATCTGGATAATGCCCAAGATTCTCGAAGAATGTTGCTTGTAAACATCCAATGCCTCATAATGCACATAATGGGCTAGTTGTTTGAATGCAAATGCTTCGGTGTAATTAGTGCCATACTTGAGCTCCAATTCACAATCCATAGCTGAGAAAGTTGCCTTGAATTCCCTTAAAGAAATGGTACATGGCCTTCCACTGAATTTCTCAATTCTCCCAGAGGAACTATTAACCTCCATGGTGTATATGGGTATAAAGGTAACAACTTGTAACGGAATATACGGTGATGGTGTGAAAGTTAGTGCGGTAATAGGAGTACCCCACTGATTAACCCCTCCAAATGGACTTTGATGTACTGTTAATGTAATGTAACCTCAACCTGAATTCCTAGTAAGAGTTGTACTAGATGACGATGGCATTGTAGATGTTTGATGGTACTAGTTTGATGGTACCGTCGTGAAGATCGTGAACTCAAAGAAATCGGCTCAAATGATTATGTGTTATTTCATAGTTAATACCTTGGCTCTGGCTGAGCAGTTGTGCTTTTATCATCCAAGGTCATGGTGTTGCCCCATGCCCCAAAATTTTGTAAAAATACAAAGCACTAGATAAGGTTTGAAGAATATGGTATTGAATATGTATGTATGCAATACATACGATTTGAAAAATATGACGTGTTGACATGGATGAACAATGACGGATGGATGTCGGTGGATGGAAGTCGATGGATGGAAGTCAATGGATAGATGTCGATGGACGAAAGTCAATGGATGGACATTCATGGATAGAAGTCGATGGATGGAAGTATGTGGACAGATGGAAGTCATTGATGGACGGCGTTGCAAAATGCCCATGAGCTCCGTAGCGATGGCAAATGCAACGCGACAGCCATGGCACTATGAAACGACCGTGAGCTTCACATTGATGGTGGACATAATGCGACACGATGGTGGGCGGCAATGCAATGGATGCCACATTACAAATCGCCCGGGAGCTCTGTAGTAATGGCGTGCAGAAGCAATTTTTATTTTTATTTTTATTTTTATTTTTATTTTCTTCTTACTTGATGTTGCACTTAGCTCCAGCAGCTTCAAGCGTCTTCAAAACTTCCTTCGTCTCCTCCTATGTCTTTGCAAGAAAAACACACACACACAGAGTTGTTTTTCACGACATTGGCGATGGCGCTTGTGATGGCGAAGAACAAACAACTAATGTTTTGGGATTTTCTAGGACTTGATCGTGGCGTGACATCTAAACACTAGCAACAACAGTAACAACAACAACAACAACATGTAGAAAAATGTTATATTAGTGCCACCAGCTCAGATATTCTTCTTCGAACCACTTCAAGGAGTAGCGTTGGTTTTGATTCCAAAGGCGACATTGGGACCATTAGAGGTTCGTGGGACCATTAGAGGTTCGTCAGAAATAGGCGATCGCTTTGAAACCTCATTTGTTCCAAGATACATCACTCCCCCATTTGGTCTCATTCTTCCTAGTTCCTCTGATCCCGGCTCTGATGGTTGGCAGAGGTGTAACAACACAAGCTCCCTCTAGCAACAACAACAATAACAACAAAAGAAACCCAAGAATTCAAAGCCAAGAAAACTTTGTCGCTTTCAACATTAAGTGATAGATAATAGTTTTTCTAGAATTAAATTGCAAAGAAGGAAAGAAAACGTAGTGTATGTAAACGATGGTCGTGTAATAGTCGCCGTGAGCATCTAGAAATTTAGTTTGACTATGGAGGAAACTCTCCCTAATAAAAGAATTTTAGAAAAATTGATAAGAAAAGGGAAGAGTTTGGCCTTTTATATAGCCATTAACAAGCGGAAACCCTAAACAAGCCATAACCCTAAAACAATTAATAGCGTACAGTAATCTAAAAATGTACATTAACCCTAAAAGCGTACATTAACCCTAAAAGGCATGATTGGCATGCTTGTAATTAACCGTCATATATGAGGCCATGTATATAGGCATGACACCTTTAGTTTTTCAATTTTCATTGTAGTGTAATGTAGCATGTGCCATTGGCCCAAGTGTGAACACATTTTTTATTTTTCACATTTTTAGAATTGAAAATTCTAAATTTAGCAATGTGAACATATTGGGGGGTTCCACTAATTTTTCCTTCCAAACCCAAGTTTTGGAATTTCTTTAAAATTTCCAATAACAAAATCCACTTAAAAATCAATATCTTCCACACATTAGCTTTGAAAATTGTGAAATAAACTCTGGTAAATCTAACTTGCTGAAGGCTTTCCAACAACTTCAAAAACACCTCCAAATTCCAATGCAGTTTTTAGTTTCAAATTTATTTAGTTTTCTATGAGAAAATGATTCAATAATTAATAGCTTCCACATCATAGCTCCAAATAGTTTCAAACCAAGTCAGTTCACCCTTACTCATCGAGAGCTCTCCAAAGATACTAACACCATGACATGAAGTGCCATGGTTTGGGAGATTTCAACATGACAAACAAAACAAAACAAACTACATTACTTCATATAGATGTTGTAAATTGATCAATATATATTACTACACACGTGGTCATAGGATTGCTAAAAGCCCCTTAATCCTCAATTTCCATTTGGGTGTCCTTCATTGACTTGACCTAAAAGAAGAACCCCAGATATATATATATATATATATATATATATATATATATATATAAACAAGGATGGAATTCCATCCACAAAAAGTACAAGGAATGTTGATGCAAAAGTAAACACACAAAAGGAAAACCAAAGCCATCAAAACAATAGTAATGAAATGGAAGACGTAATGCTAAAAGGGCATCCTATGCCACAAACCAACTAATGATGGAGGTCTAGTAGCTGGTATGTGTGGAAGAGATGAAGAATTGTGACTAAACGTGGCATCCCATTAAAGAATCATGATGGCTTGCGCACGTTATAATGCTATCGACATTCATTGCCTATAATAAGATATAAGCATTGAAGGTACCAAGGAGGTTTCTTGATGGCAAGCTATATAAGCACGTACACAGAAAAAATGAAATGAATCAAAATGAGGATGGAAACAACTGTAGGTCTTTATGGCAAGGGTAATGAAATCATCTCATGGTGTTCACTTTGTGTAGGATTGTGCCTTGTCTTTAGTAACAACAATAGAAGGGAGAGTCTACAATAGTTTTCATTTGGTCTCATAATTTGAGGAATGTTTAGGAGGTGTTCACCTACTCGAATCTATGATTTTATTTTTTGGGAACTTCAATATGGAACATTTCTTATGGCTACTACTTTGAAAGGGGTGTTCTTCGAATGTTGATTTTGAAAGGATTATTTATTTATTTAAATTAATAAAAAAATTAATTCATTTTAAAATGGCTCTTTGAGATTTATAAAACTTCTGGGTTTTTAGGACTAATCAAAAAATTTGAAGCCTAATTCAATTTAAGATTAGGTTTTGTTCTATTTGCATTACACTGACCTAAAATTAATAATTTTGTTTTAACAGGTACTCACATTTAAGAAATCAAGTATCAATGCAAGAGGAAATTGGATGAATATAATAAGGAGAAAAAAAAATGAACATGGTTAGGGAAAAAAATCTTTACATTTAATGAAACAAGGTAACAATCAATGAGAAGACTTCATTTTTAAAAACATTTGGAGTGGAAATTTTTTGGTTTTTCTCTAGGAGAGGGGGAAACCAATGAAATTAGTAGCCAATTCATGGAGGATGGAATTATAAGTTGTCAACCACCTGGATGTTAATGCATTGAATTAATGGTAGTTTATTGAATTAGAATTACAAAACATGTAATTTAATCTTGGGATTAAACAAAAAAAAATGGTGACACAAATTTTTTCATCTTTTTGTTTGGTGATGTAACATGCACCCAACAATGTCACAATTTGTCCCATTCGGTTTCCCCAAATTGAATTGCCACAACCTAAAAATCAAGGCTTGGTTGTTACACTTCAAAAAAGCCTTGTTCTTATATAATTAGAAATTTTAGACATATTTTAAAAAGGATAACAACACTATCTATCTAGTTTTTTATTCAGTTTTATTAAAAGTTAGTTTCATGGTCCATATCCAAATATACTTTTAACAAATTTTTGAATCTTCAATTTGTATACCTCATAATATGACCTAGAACTTATACCTAAACCTACCCAATATCTTAAACCTACTAGCATAAGTTTGAAATTTTCATAAAAGGCAAAACCATTATGTGTTGCTTGTTTGATCATCTTTTGATGCAACATTTGAACCTACAATCGCAATGATCAATTTAAGGTCTCCAAAAAAAAACTTATGATATAACCAAAGGAAATCCAAAAGCCCCAAAGGCAATTCAACCACCCTTATCCCCACTTGTGGGCCTTACCTATGGTAAAACATGAAGCAAACTTTATTATAAGTCTAAACATGCTTAAATCAAAAGCATATTTAGTTACAAGAGTGGGAGCAATCTTATGCCTACTACTTAGGAATGAGCATGACTTTCACACCTACAAGTATGCATAAGATCCCTCCCATTCCTAAATAGTAGGTGTACGATTTGTCCCCCTTTCTAGGACAAATATTTTTTAATATAAGGTGTTTTCTAAATATATTTAAAAAATTCAATGCACATTACACATATGACGTGTCAATATTATTTAGGCATGGCTCAATGGGTGATTTATTAAGCCTAAATAATTTAAAATGCTTTAAATCTTGGCACCAAACCACAAATTTTTTTATAATAACTTTCCAATAAACACATAAAAAGTATGGAAGTGTAAGAGATTCATTGTGTGGTGTGTTTTGATGAAAATGGTTGCTATGGGTTTTCATTTGTAAACATCCATAAATGTGAACACTTTGATATATGGTAGAACATGACATAAATGGTCTTGGATAATATATTGGATTTTGATTATCATCAACTTGTGTGTTAGAACTCAAAACCTGTTGAAAATATTATTGGAGATTACCATAAAAAATTCCATAACTTCACATCCAATTTAGAGGGTTCTATTGATTCAGGTATTTAAACAAGTTGAACAAAATTATGCAATTTATTTTGAAATTTTGATACCAATATTCATAAGGGTGTCCATAAATGTTCATTGTCCATCAATGTTGTTGGGATATCTTGGTATTTATATACCAACTAAGTTTGGGCAAATAAAAAAATTAGGGCATATTTATTGAATATGAATAATGTAATGCCCTTTGAAACTATGGGTGCAAAATCTTCAAATAAATACATGAAGGGCTTGAGGATGAAGCCATGTTTTAAAATGTTGATCAAAGTTGTAAATGTCAATAACCCTATGAGAAAATTATTATGTCATGCACCACTAAACTTTTGAATTCAAATTGTTAAATAAAAACATCATATACCACACTTTTTCATAGGTCCAAAATTAATAATATGCAAAAACATGTTTTTTTCATTTTGGAGTTTAAATGTCATATTGTTACAACCCTAACCTTGGGTTCGCAACCAAGGTAAGGGCTTGTAAAGGTGCGGCCAAGAGTGAAGCATGGGAGTCACATTTCATGTTCCCAAGAGTGTAAAAAAGTGTGAGAGAACACTACTACCAAAGTGGGGTGTAATTTACTAACTTAAATCACTATGGGACCTTAAAAGTGAAATAACTTCATTGCATTTTATTGATTTCACCTAATGAAAATTATTTCATTATAATATCATTATGTAGACATCATGTTTTATTACTAGTTAACATAATTCACTATTATAATTTACTATAACAAATAGTTTTATTTCTATGTTTTGAAAAATATTATCTATGCTAGTTTATGATATACCTTATATTATTTAAAGTTATTTTAGTTATTCTAACTTATATTTTATGTTATTATAGGCTATTATAAATTATTGTACCCTAAATTATTATATGTTATTATAAATTATTTTATCCTAAGCATAATAAATTTAAAATAATCTAAAACAAAATATAATGACCTAAGGTAAAAATTACTTAGAATAGAAAATAATAACCTATGAAAAATAATTTCAAATACCTTACAATATAATAACTACCAATAGCCTATGATATTATAACATAAAATATCGAACAATAATTTATAATACAATAATCACCAATAGTTGTAATATAACATATAATAAGCAACAATAACTTATAATACAATAACCATTAATAACCATTAATAAAATAGCCATCAATAACCACTAATAAAATAACCACCAATGGTTTATAATGAAATAATCACTAATAGCCATTAATATAATAACCACCAATAACCATTAATAAAATAACCATCAATAGCCATTAATAAAATAACCACCAATAGCCATTAATAGAATAGCCACAAATAGTCATTAATAGAATAACCACCAATAGCCATTAATAAAATAACCAGCAATAGCCATTAATAGAATAGCCACAAATAGTCATTAATAGAATAACCACCAATAGCCATTAATAGAATAACCACCAATAGCCATTAATAGAATAACCACCAATAGCCGTTAATAGAATAACCACTAATAGCCATTAATAGAATAACCACCAATAGCCGTTAATAAAAAAACCACCAATAGTCGTTAATAAAAAAACCACCAATAGCCGTTAATAAAATAGCCACCGATATCCATTAATAAAATAACCACCAATAATCATGAATAACCATTAATAGAATAGCCACTAATAGCCATTAGTAGAATAGCCATCAATAGCCATTAATAAATTAATAATGAATAGACATTAATAAAATAACCACTAATAGCCATTAATAGAATAACCACCAATAGCCATTAATAGAATAGGCACCAGTAGCCATTAATAAAATAGGCACCGATAGCCATTAACAGAATAGCCACCAATAGCCATTAATAGAATAGCCACTAGTAGCCATTAATAGAATAACCACCAATAGCCACTAATAGAATAACCACCAATAGCCACCAATAGAATAACTATTAATGGCCATTAATAGAATAACCACCAATAATTATTAATAGAATAACCACTAAAAAACATTAATAGCCACAAATAAAATAGGTACCAATAGCCATTAATAACCACCAATAGCACTAATAAAAGAATAACCAATAGCCATATATTATAATTGCTTAAAATTGCCAAAAATAATCTAAGGTGAAATAATTTATAATAAACAAAAATAACTTAAGATGAAATAATTTTCAATAGCCAAAAGTAATTTATAATAGCTACAAGTAGTTTAAATTGAAATAATTTACAATAGCCAAAAATAACATAGAATAGACAAAAAAACTTACAATAGCTGAAAATAGTCTAAGGTGGAATAAGTTAAAATAACCAAAAGTAATTTATAATAACTACAAGTAGTTGAAATTGAAATAATCTACACTAGTCAAAAATAACATAGAATAGCCAAAAGAACCTACAATAACTGAAAATAGTTTAAAGTGAAGTAAGTTAAATAGCCAAAAGTAATTTATAATAACTACAAGTAGTCTAAATTGAAATAATCTACAATAGCATAAAATAGCCTAAAAAACTTACAATAGCTGAAAATAGCCTAAGGTGAAATAAGTAAAAATAGCCAAAAATAATTTAGAATAACAAAAAATAATTAAAAATAGCCATAAATAGCCGTAAATAATGTAGGGTGAAATAATTTCAATTAATGAAAAATAGTCATATAATAATTGAAAGTAGCTTAACATAGGTAGTATTATTATATTAATAAAAAAAATCCATCTATTAAACTATTTTTTTTCAAAAAAATGGTCATTGAAATGTTATTGAATAATGATATTCAACTTTTTTTTTGTTCAAATGATTTTAAACTTTCAAAAGGAAATAAATGTAATTATGTACATTATTGAATTTTCTTTAAAAGTAAATTCGA
>Ga0116227_10010422_pt1 | contig 16252 bp, 6 predicted proteins | sample S1TSphgellanicum_FD_89693 | JGI IMG/M metagenome (GOLD analysis project Ga0116227, IMG submission 89693) | Host-associated microbial communities from peat moss isolated from Minnesota, USA - S1T2_Fb - Sphagnum magellanicum MG | ecosystem: Host-associated > Plants > Peat moss > Unclassified...
AAGTAAAAGAAAAACTTGCCGCGCTTTTACCATTTAAGATAGGTGCAAGGGGACAGTTACAGGAATGGCAGTTCGATTATACTGAAACACAACCACAACACAGGCATATATCGCACATGTACGGCTTGTACCCGGGCAATCAGATAACGCCGGATGCTACGCCCGAATTATACACGGCCACACGCAGATCACTGGAGTTACGCGGTGATCAGGCGACAGGTTGGTCTATGGCCTGGAAAGTGAATACCTGGGCCAGATTACAAGATGGCGACCACGCTTACAATATTATTAAAAACCTCTTCACGCCAATAAGTTTTGGCGGTAGTAAAGTAAAAGGGGACGAAGAAGGCGGGTTATTTATGAACCTGTTGGATGCCTGCCCGCCCTTTCAGATCGATGGTAACTTTGGTTATACAAGCGGGGTAACCGAAATGCTTTTACAAAGCCATGCAGGTTTTATACAGCTTTTACCTGGCTTGCCATCGGTATGGCCATCGGGTAATGTTACTGGCTTAAAGGCACGGGGCAACTTTGAAGTAAGTATGCAATGGGGTAAGGGTAAACTAATGAAATGCACAATCGTTTCTAACAATGGCGGCAACTGCCGTATTCGTACCAACATCCCTATAAAGGTGATAGAAGTACAAACTAAAATGGCTATGAGCGTAAATTCTAACCCATACTTTAAATTTATTACCCCTGCCAAACCCGAGGTTGATCCATCTGCCCCGGTGTTAAATGAGCATAAAAAAGTAAAATACTACACTATTGATATACCAACCCAAAAAGGTAAGGAATATCATGTGGTTGCACTATAGTAATAATTATATAAAAAATCACTGCATAATGTTAAGATTTTCAAAGTTCAATTATTTAATTTTCATAATATTTTTCTTTCCTTGTCCAGGCGCTTTTGCACAGCACAGTAAAATAGAACCTTTTAAAAACGGCGAAACGGTTTGCTTTATTGGTAACAGCATCACCCACGCAGGCGAATTTCATCATAATATTTTTTTATATTATTTAACACGGTTTCCTGAAAGAAAGATCCAGTTTTATAATAACGGCATATCGGGTGATGTAACTGCGGGGATATTGAACCGTATGGATGACGATATCCTGTTTCATAAACCCACCACGGCGGTCATCATGATCGGCATGAATGATGTAATGCGAAGTTTATATACCGTTAGTAAAAATCCCAGTCAGGATACAATGGAAAGGCGGGCCAAGGCATTAATAACTTATAAATTAAATCTTGATAGTATTGTCAGGATATTACTTAATAACCATATCCGTGTTATTTTGCAAAAACCATCCATTTACGATCAAACTGCAGTTTTACCCAAAGAAAATGCTTACGGTTCAAATGATGCGATTAAAATATGCGCCGATTTTATGCAGACGCTTGCCGATAAATACAAATTAGGAATAGTTGACTATTGGACAATCATGTCGGAAATAAATGCCACGATGCAGAAGGCTGATCCTTCAGCAACTATTGTAGGCGGCGACAGAATCCATCCCGGCCCGGTTGGTAACCTTGTAATGGCATATCAATTTATCCATACTACAAATACCCCTGGCTATACTACCCACATCGTTATTAAAAATACAGATGTAGAAAGCAATAAGAACAGCTTTAATACGAAGATAGAAAAGCTTGTACGTAATCAAAAGTCGTTAAACTTTACCACCACAGAGTATGCCCTCCCTTTTCCGGTAACCGAACGGGCTATGAAAGCTTTGGACCTTATTCCGATAAACGACTCTATTAACCGGCAAGTATTGCAAGTTGCAAAACTGAATAAAGGAAATTATCAACTGAAAATCAACGATGTTACCATCGGTAATTTTACCGATGCTGAACTTAAGCATGGTGTAAACCTGACTAATTACAGAAACACGCCCCAATATGTTCAATCATTAGCCATCAGAAAGTTTTTAGATGATAAATATTTCCCTACAGAAGCCAGTTATCGCGATATTAAATTTTTTGAATATCGCAATCTGAAAGGGATGGAAAACAAAGGTGACACAGCCGCTATAAGATTGTTTATATACAATAAAAATCCAAAAAATATTACTGTGATAAAACCGGCAATCGACAAATACTTTACCCTTAAACCCAAACAAAGTCAGTTAATTGAACAATTAAAAAGCTTGAATAGGCAAGCCCATGCTATGAATAAACCCCAAACATATCATTACAGCATAATTAAAATATAATTGATAGCCATGGCTGCAGAAATAAATACCATAAACATTAATTAAATGAAAAAACTTATTTGCCTTTTTTTGATCTTTAATATCCAATTTTATGCGTTTGGACAAAAAAAGGAATTAGCAGACTACGTAAATCCATTTATTGGCGCCAGTACCAACATCGCAGATGCCGGGGCCTACCATGGCTTAGGCAAAACTTTTCCTGGTGCAGCTACCCCGTTCGGTATGGTGCAGATTAGCCCTAATACAATTACAGGTGGCGATAATGGTTGCGGATATAGTTATGAGCATACCAGTATCGAGGGTTTTGCCTTTACCCAGATGAGCGGTGTGGGTTGGTACGGCGATCTGGGAAATTTTTTAGTGATGCCTACCACTGGTCCGTTAAAAACGATTGCGGGAACATTACAACAGCCCGAACAGGGTTACCGGTCTACCTATCTTAAATCAACTGAAAAAGCTTCGGCGGGCTATTATTCGGTTTTTTTATCTAAGTATGGCGTAAAGGCCGAAATGGCCGCCGCGCCACATAGCGGCATGCTTCGTTTTAATTTTCCGCGGAATGAACAATCTCGTATTCAGATAGACTTGGCCCGTCGTGTAGGAGGAACATCGACTTTTCAACATGTAGAAGTTGTGGATGATCATACCATTAAAGGCTGGATGAAATGCACACCGGAAGGAGGGGGCTGGGGAAACGGAGCCGGTAAGGCTGACTACACGGTTTATTTTTATGCTCAATTTAGTAAACCTTTGAAAAATTATGGCGTATCGAGTGCTGATGTTCCGGACGGTATGGACCGCCGGCGAGAAAGTGTCACAAGCAAAGCTTATCAAGCTATGGTGGCGAAGGCAATTGTCGAAAGAAACATCAGAGTAAAAGAAGGCAAGCACCTTGGTTTTTATACCGAATTTGCAACGCAAGACCAAGAACAGGTTTTAATGAAGACCGGCATTTCTTTTACTAATATGGTCGGAGCTGAAGATAATCTTCAGCATGAAATTACAGGCTGGAACTTTGATGCAGTACGGCAACAAGCCAAAACATTATGGAATAATGCGCTGGGGAAAATAAAGATAGAGGGAGGTACAGAAACACAAAAGAAAGTGTTTTATACAGCCATGTATCATACCATGATCGATCCGCGCAATATGGAAGACATCAACGGTAATTATACAGGCGGTGATGGGAAAATTCACAAGGGAAGTAATTTTATCAAACGATCGATATTTAGCGGGTGGGACGTTTTTAGAAGCCAAATGCCGTTGCAAACGTTCATTAATCCTGTTGTTGTACGCGATATGATCAGCTCGCTGGTTTCACTAGCCGACGAAAAAAAGGAAAACTATTTGGAACGGTGGGAATTTTTAAATGCTTACAGCGGATGTATGCTGGGTAATCCGGCAGTAAATATGATCACAGACGCCTATGCAAAAGGGATCCGGGATTTTGATGTAGCCAGAGCATATGAATTAAGCATTAGATCGGTTGAGCGATTTGGCAACGGCACTGCCGGCTATGTGCCGGGTAATTTGTCAATATCAACAACGTTGGAATATGCGTATAATGAATGGTGTGTTTCACAATTGGCTAAATGGCTGGGGAAAAGTGACGATTATCAAAAATACCAGGTGCGAAGCAAATCATATCAAAATGTTTTTGATAAAGAAAAAGGTTGGTTCAGACCTAAAGATAAATCGGGTAACTGGCTGCCCTGGCCCGCTGAAGGGCGGTTAAAACAAGGCTACGGTACGATAGAAAGTAATCCTTATCAACAAGGCTTTTTTGTTCCTCAAGATGTATCGGGTATGGTTGATCTGATGGGCGGCCGCGAAAAAGTGATCGCAGATCTGAACGACATGTTTGAACATACACCCGAAAATATGTTATGGAACAATTACTATAACCATGCGAACGAACCCGTGCATCACGTTCCCTTTTTATTTAACAGGCTGGGGGCCCCCTGGCTTACACAAAAATGGAGCCGAATGGTTTGCAATAACGCATACAAAGATGGTGTAAATGGCTTGGTCGGAAATGAAGATGTAGGGCAAATGTCGGCCTGGTACGTTCTGGCAGCTATTGGGATCCATCCGGTTTGCCCTGGGGATACCCGTCAAGAAATTACGAGCCCGGTGTTTGATAAAGTGAGTATCAAATTAGATCCCAATTATGCATCTGGTAAATATTTCTTTATCACAGCTAAAAATAACTCAGCTAAAAATATTTTTATCCAGAGTGCCAAATTAAACGGTAAAATCTACAATAAATGCTATATCGACTATAAAGACATAGTAGCTGGCGGCGAACTTGAACTTGTTATGGGCGATCAGCCCAATAAAAAATGGGGGCTTACAGAATGATCAGAAAACGAAATCTTTTAATTAGAATATTATTATTTCTTCTTTCACCGGTAGTCTTGCTCGCTCAAAAAAGGGAAGCATCTGTTGCCAATGACACCGAAACAGTACAAGGAGTAATTTCTAAATATGTAGGAGTTTACACCCGTCCGCCCAATACAGTTGGCAGCCTTGATGCGGTAACTAAAGTGTATCGTGTACCCAATGGTCCATTGATGGGTAATGGGGATATGGCCGTAGCGGTTGGCGGTAATTATCAGGATCAAACTTTTTATCTGTCTAAGAGTGATATGAGTCAGTCTAAACGCGGAGTAGGTGGGTTAACGTACACATTTAAAAGCGAAACGGGTGATACAACCAAGTATCGGCAGGAGCAGGATATTTATAAGGCTGAAGTAAGATCAATTCTTCCTTTTTCAGGATCAACCGTGCAAATGAGTTCATGGGTGGCAGATCAAGGTAATGTTTTGGTTACCGATATATGGATAACAGGCAATGTTCCGGTGGATGTTACTGTAGATCTTTGGTCTCATTCTTCATCGGCCACTACCCAGGCAGGAACAAATAAGGGAGTTATTTGGTCCACCCGCGAAATGACATCACCACTGGGTTCTCCACCACAAGCGTTTAGCTCAAAAGTGGCCTTAGCAACCCGTATTTTAGGTGCAACGCCCAAATGTGAAACAGATGGAAAACTATCATCTAAAGCAAAGTTTACTTTGCAGCCAGGCAAAACAGTGCGCATTGTAACAGTTGAAGGTGGCGGATACCAGGCTACCGACCATATTGCTGACGCGATCGCTAAAGTAACAGCCCTTAATAATCGGGCCCTTGACCTATTGTACGTAAACCATGAGTCCTGGTGGAAAAATTATTGGGCAAAATCCTACATTAACATCAGTGATGAACTTATAGAAAAATTTTATTACGGTTCATTATATGAATTAGGCTGCGCAACGCGCGAAGGTGCTATCGCACCTGGGTTAGCAGGCCCCTGGCACCTAAACGGAGGTGAAGTTTGGGGGAACCGCTACACGTTAAACTATAATTTTGTGGCACCATGGTGGGGGGTATATTCGAGTAACCGGGCCGAATTAGCGATGCCTTTTTATGATGCCATTTTAAAACTAATTCCGGCAGGCGAGAAACTGGCATTGGATAATGGTACCAAAGGGATATGGTTTAGTGTGAACGCTCACGCTTGGGGTGGTTTTACAGATTTACGAACACTGAATCAAAAGGGTAATGCATCCATGTCGGCTATGAATTTTATGATGTATTATGATTATACCCAAGACGAAAACTTTTTGGTAAATAAAGCCTGGCCGCTATTAAAGGAATTGGACCTGTTTTGGCAGGATAATTTAACATGGGATGAGGCCGGCCACAGGTGGATTATTAATAATAGCGGCGCACGGGAAGGTCAAAAAGATACCAATCCTAATAACGATCTCTCATTTGTTAAAAAATTATACAAATTTTTACTTGAAACAAGTACTACTTTAAATGGTAAAACGGACCAAGGAGGTAGGATAAATATTACCGCTGCGCAAAAAGAAAAATGGCAAAATTATGCTGAAAATTTGAGCAGATTTCCTACTATGGATTTTAACGGGAAAACAGTTTTTAAAGAAGCAGAGTCAAGGAGTAAAATGAATCTTGGCGGCCCGGGTGATAACACAGATGTGTTAACCCATGTTTTCCCCGGTGGAGCCGTTAGTATGGGTTCCGATCCTGAACTGATACAAATTGCCAGGAATACCGTTGATGCCTTAAATTCCAATCCTGCGAAAGAATCCTGGTTTCAGGCCAACAGTGTTTCAAAGATTTATGAACAGGCAGTTAGGTCGGGATACTCTGCACAAATCGTTACAGACAAATTAAAGCAACTTCTTTCAGGTAAACAACCTTATAACGACCGCGGTGATCATGTGTATCTGCGCAACAATTTAACTATGGTTTCGCCCGCTCACGGATGGGAGTCAGTAGCGATAATCGAGGCTATTAATTCCATGCTTTTACAAAGTCAGGATAATATTATCCGGATATTTCCTGTATGGATTAAAGGTAAAGATGCCTGGTACAAAAACCTAAGGGCTTATGGCGCATTCCTGGTATCAAGTGAGTACAAACAAGGAAGTATAAGCTATGTAAACATAAAAAGCGAAGCAGGACGTGAATGTCATCTGATGAATCCATGGCCGGGAAAGAATGTTAGTATTATAGAAATTAATCTAACAAAAAATAAGGCTGTTGATTTTAAACTAGTTAAAGATCAAATTGTTTTTAATACGGGTATAAAAAAAGAATATAGGTTGGTGCCAGGATTGTAAGATGATATGTAAACTTCAGGATGAAAGATATTTTAACTCTACTTGGTGGCATAGTTTATCTGAGAAAATCTGCCCGGAAACCATTTTACACCAGTATTCCAATTGCGGGTAATTAATACAGAAAAACTACTGACAGGATAGTTCTTGTGCGATACGTTAGTACTCGGTTGCACATAACCCAATTTTCTTTACCAATTGATACAGTTTACCGATATGAAAAAACAGAGTTTTCAATTCATCCTAATTTCCGTTCTTTTATTGATTGCCACTGGTGCGTTGTCACAAAAAATTAAAGTGGCCTGCATTGGTAACAGTATTACAGCAGGTGCTGGCATAGTTCATCCTGAACTTAACTCGTACCCAGCACAATTGCAGGCCTTATTAGGCGATAAATACCAGGTCACCAATTATGGTGTGAGCGGCGCCACCTTGCTTAAAAAAGGTAACAGACCGTATTGGTTAACCGACAAATACAAACAGGCTTTAGCAAGTAATCCCGATATCGTTTTTATAAAGCTTGGCACTAACGATAGCAAGGCCATCAACCGTGTATTTTTAAACGAATTTAAAGATGACTACGATGAATTAATCCGTTCGTTCGCACAGTTAAGTTCACACCCGCGTATTATATTACTGCTACCCCTGCCATCGTTAAAAACCGACTCGAATTCTATTTTTGATCCCGTTATTAAGGGTAAGGTCATCCCATTTATTCAGCAGTTGGCGTACAAAGATAGCTTAGAAGTGATCGACCTGCACTCCATGTTTATCGACAAGCCGGAACTACTGCCCGATGGAATCCATCCGCACCAGGAAGGCGCGGCGTTAATAGCCGTGAGGCTACATCAACTCATTATACAAAAGCGCGATCTGAATTTCAATATCTCATCAAACCTTCCCGTCTCTCAAAAGGTATCTTCTTTTTACGGTTATATTTGTAACGATTTTACCCTCAACGGGCGCAACTGCAAAGTAGTAAAACCTAAATGGGCTGTCGCTGGGCACCCCTGGGTATGGCGGGCACGTTTTTGGGGGCATGAGCCACAGGCCGATATTGCCCTGCTGGAGCATGGGTTCCATATTGTTTATTGCGATGTAGCGGAACTTTACGGTAACAAAGAAGCCGTTGAACTTTGGAATAATTTTTATGACCTGATGCATAAAGCCGGGCTGGCAAAAAAAGTTGCCTTAGAAGGTATGAGCCGTGGTGGTGTCTACTTGTACAACTGGGCTGCCGAAAATCCTAAAAAAGTAGCCTGTGTTTATGCCGACAACCCGGTACTTGATTTAAAAAGCTGGCCCGGTGGTAAAGGTAAAGGTCCCGGTAGCCAAGGTGATTGGATAAAAGTACAAACCGATTATAACCTTAAAACACCCGAAGAAGAAGCCGTATTTGACAATAGCCCTATTAATAAAGTAAAACAAATAGTAAAAGGCCATTACCCAATGCTGCACCTGTTAGCAGATGCCGACGAGGTTGTACCACCCGAAGAAAATACCATACCGTTTGAGCAAAAGGTAAAAGAGTTGGGTGGTAATATTACAGTTTATCATAAACCCGGCTTTAAACACCACCCCCATAGCTTGCCAAACCCAGCTGCTATAGTCGATTTTATTTTAAAATACTCTGGCATAAACTGATAATGAACGTTAATCGCCTTATACTTACCTCAGTAATTTGTTTATTCGTTAACAATACTTTCGCACCACTAATTAACCAATGATAATGAAGAGCCATCCTTATTTACTTAAAAATTATATCGTATTGATTTTTACTATTTTTTTTATTAATGGTGTGTATGCTCAGGAATGGCCAGCAATTACGCAACAAACTAAACCATGGGCAAGGTGGTGGTGGCAGGGAAGTGCAGTTAATCAGAATGATCTGGCCATCAACCTGAACAAGTATCACGATGCCGGTTTAGGCGGATTGGAGTTGACACCAATTTACGGCGTAAAGGGTCAGGAAAACAACTTTATTACCTACCTCTCTCCAAAATGGATGGAGATGTTAAATTTCACGATCAAACAGGCTCACAGTCTTGATATGGGAATCGATATGTCTAATACTTCAGGCTGGCCTTTTGGCGGGCCGTGGATAGATGATGATCACGCGGCGAAAAACATGGTAATGAAAAATTACTTCTTAAAAGGCGGCCAACAGTTAAAAGAAAATGTGACCTGCGTGCAACAACCATTTATTACCGCTGAGGGTAAAGCGCCTGCCATTACAGATATTGTTGAGCCCATTTCGGCTAATAGAAACCTTCAGGCTCTGGCTTTATCTCAGGTAAGATTTAAAAAACAATTGCCCTTACAAGTATTAATGGCATATAATAAAAACGGGCAAAAGTTGAATCTCACCAGCAAAGTAAGTGCTGATGGACATTTAGATTGGACGGCTCTGCCTGGTGAATGGACCCTTTACGCAATATTTATGGGTATGCATGGTAAAATGGTTGAGCGCGCTGCGCCGGGCGGTGAAGGCATGGTTATCGACCATTATTCCAAAGCGGCGTTATCAGTATATCTCAAACGTTTTGATAAGGCCTTCGCTGCTTCTTCAACGAGCGGGATCAGGGCATTTTTTAATGATTCTTATGAAGTTGATGACGCCAGCGGTCAGGCTAATTTTACGCCGCAACTTTTTAAAGAATTTAGTAAAAGCCGGAAATATGATCTTAAAGACCATTTGCCAGCTTTGTTTGATCCAAAAAATAAAGATTATTCCCGAGTGGTCTGTGACTTCCGCGAAACTATATCTGATCTTTTGTTAGATGATTTTACCACGCCATGGCACAACTGGGCTAACGGCAAGGGCTCAATTATACGAAACCAGTCTCATGGATCGCCCGCGAATATTTTGGATCTGTACAGCGCGTCTGATATTCCTGAAACCGAGGGTTCTGAACCGCTTTCATTTAGATTTGCGACATCTGCGGCACACATCACTGGCAAAAGGTTAGTCTCTTCGGAGTCCGCGACCTGGCTTGGAGAACATTTTACAGCGTCATTGAGCGATGTTAAAAATTCAATAGATCAATATTTTTTAGGCGGTGTTAATCATGTTTTTTACCATGGTATCAGTTATTCACCGCCTTCAGCTCCATGGCCAGGTTGGCTTTTTTATGCCTCTGTACATTTAGTGCCTGACGACCCGATGTGGGGCGATTTTCATGCCTTGAATGAATATATCGCTCGTACGCAGGCTTTTCTTCAGGAAGGGAAGGCCGATAATGATGTTTTGCTATACTATCCGCTGTTCGATTCATTTTCAGAACCCGGAAAGTCTTTGCTCAAACATTATAATTCTATTAAACAGGAATTTAAAGGAACAGACTTTGAAGCCTGCGCACAATTGATGCTGGATAAAGGGTACGGATTTGACTACCTGTCAGACCGGCAAATACAAACTCTTTCAGCAGTTAATAATAACATTAAGGCACCAGGAGGTAGTTACCAAACCATTTTACTACCCGATTGCCGTTACATACCTTTACCTACTTTTGATAAGCTTTTTCAGCTTGCAGCCGCTGGTGCGCATATTTTAATTTACAAAAACCTGCCCGCGGACGTGCCGGGCTTGGGAAACCTCAACGAAAGACGTGATCGATTAAAAAGCTTGTTAGCCTCACTACATTTTGTTAGCGTTGGCAGGGATTTGATGAAAGCCAATACTGGTAAGGGAACGTTTATAATAGGAGAAGATGCCGCTCAACTGTTAACTTATGAAAAAGTACGGCGGGAAGCTATGACAGACAAAGGACTGCAGTTTACCAGGAGGCAAAATCAACAAGGTGTTGAATACTTTCTTAAAAACATGAGCAATAAAAAAATCGATGGTTGGTTTCCTTTATCAGGAGAACCGGTATCCGTTGCACTTTATGATCCTATGAACTTAACTAAGGGATTGGCACAGATCAGGAAATCATCACAAGGTGCAACCGAAATATATCTTCAATTGGATCTGGGTGAAACCTGTGTATTGCAAACATCAGCTATGTTACAGAACGGCAATCCATATCCTTATTGCAAACCCAGCGATCAGCTGATAGCCATTGACGGCCAATGGACGGTTGATTTTATCAAAGGAGGCCCGGCGTTACCTGTTTCGGTAAAACAAAACCAATTGAAATCCTGGACTGATTTTGAAGGAAAAGAAGTGAAGAGCTTTTCGGGTACTGCTAAATACACGATTTCATTTCCTATACCTGCGGGTAATTTCAGCAGTTATATGCTTGATCTTGGGCAAGTTTACCACACTGCGGATGTATTTTTAAATCATGTTAAAATTGCCACTTTGATCGGCGCGCCGTATACTGTTGTCATTCCCCAAACAGATCTAAAAAAGACAAATGAGCTGGAGATACAGGTGTCCAATCTAATGGCTAACCGCATCTCTGACATGGACCGGAGGAAGCTTCCTTACCGTATTTTTTACAATACTAACTTTCCCGCGCAAAATAAAAGCGATCGGGGCGAGGATGGAATGTTTACCGCCGCCGGATGGTCGCCGCTACCTTCTGGGTTATTAGGCCCGGTTACGTTGGAAGGCCTGAGTAGGTTACAATTTAAGTAAGATGTGTTATCTGAGCAATTATAATGCGAATAATAAAATGTATCCGAATTTTAGCGGCTGGCGGCAATTATGCGCCCTGGAATTGTATACCTAATGTTTTTATCATATATGTATTGAGTATAAGAGGTTGGATTCATGGATAATATACCATCCTTTTTTGTTATTTTCCTGAACTTAATTCAATATCTTTTCTCTCATATTTGTTAAACAAACCAATTATTAAAGGCAATATAAGTACTTACTTATTACCTTGTTGTAAAAAAAGTTAAAACAAATTTTAAATCAATTAACTGAAGATATTCAACTTTCAGCGGCCATTCGCTTTGTCAAAAAAATGCAAAGTGAGGTTAAAATAATTTTGACGATTGAATTATGAATAGCAACCCTAATTAGATTGTTTGTAATTAGGGCACTTAATAATAGTAACCAAAAGTAGATATTGATTCACTAAACCAGACCCTGATATAAATAAATATTGATTATGGAGAAAATTTACAAGAACGTGCTGTCTTTGATGCTTGTTTTACTGATAACCACAGGTTGCAGGAAAAAAGCTTTCGACGAATATTACGGACGACCTGCAAGTCTTGGTCCGCCAATTTATCAAACCCTACAACAGAAAGGTAATTTTACCATTTTTTTAGCATGTATAGATAAAGCTAATTACGCGAGCATTTTGAAAAGTTCAGGGTATTGGACAATTTTTGCTCCTAATGATGATGCATTTAAAAAATATTTTACAATTAATTCGATTACGAGCGTAGATCAGATCGACGCGGCGACAGCCACAAAAATCGTTACCTATAGTTTAGTTTACAGTGGTTATACATCTACTCCTGGTGGTGTCTATACTGGCGGCAGCATAGAAATAGCCCAAGGTACGTTTATTACTGGAACTGGAACTTTTACACCCGCTTACAAAAGACAGACCGCTTATTACGAAGGAATTGATACGACAACTATACCCAATTATCCGGTATATGGTACTCTTGCAGGTAAAAATATCAAAGTAGTTGCACAAAACAGTTCATCACTTCCATCGGGTTCAACGGTTTATTACAACTCAAAAGATCTCAATAATAAATACATACCTTATTTTACGCCATCTTATTTTCAAGCGAATGGCTTGTCTACATCCGATTATAACTTTTTTTATCCACTCTCTAATTTTACGAATTCAACGATCAATTTTAATGTTCTTGATGGTAATGTTGTCAACGGTAATATCGTTTGCGAAAACGGCGTTGTCCAAGAAATTAATACAGTTCCAGTACCGTTACCAAGCCTTGAAAAGTACCTTAAAAGTAAACCGAGCTACAGTCACTTTTATCAATTTATACAGAAATATGGGGGCTTAGTTACATATGTTGCCAATGCCGATGCGACACAAACCAATCAGGTTTTAACCGGCTCTACGGCCACTGTATATGTTAAACAATACTCACCATTACTGGGAGTGCCTATGCAGAACGAAAATGTGATTAGCTCTGCGGGAAGTAACGTTGCGCAATACGCGGGTTACACATTGTTTGCACCAAATAATGCGGTTTTTGATAGTTATGTGAATTCTGTACTTCTTGAGCATTACACTTCACTTGATAATTTGCCGCAATCTGTGATACTCGATTTTATTAATGCGCACATGGCTCAAACTACAATATGGCCAAGCACGTTCTCTGTATCGCAAAATTTTAACAAAGAAAACCCACGTTTTAATCCATCTGCTGACATCATTGACAAAAGTGTTTGTAGTAACGGACTGTTTTATGGTACCAATAAGGTACAAGCTACCAATAATTTTTCTACCGTTTATGGACGCCCTTACCTGGATCCGAACTACTCGATCATGACCAAGGTATTGTCTTACTTTAATCTAAAACTTAATTTAGCTAACCCCGCGTTTAAATATACGATGATCATGGTGCCGGATGTTACGTTGCGGGCATTAGGCTATGACATCAGCAGCAATCTTGTAAACGGCGCTAACGCTTCTTCTGGTATTACTTACCTGGCGCCAGGGACCACCGGCGCTGTTCAAAGTGGAACAGCTATTGATAACCAATTAATAAGGATAATTGGATTAAATATATATCAAACCCCGAACAACGAATTAAATTCGTTATCTGCCGATGCCATTTATGCGACTTCGGGTTTGGGGGGTATAGCACCCGAATATGTAAGGTTTGCTAATAACCAGGCTTTTTCAGCAGGCAATGCAGATGGGTACGGCGGTGTTGTAACAAGTGCCAATCCTACAGTAGTTAACCTTAACCCAAACTTTGTTACTACAACAAATGGCATTGTTTATTATCCTACGGCAAACAACAATACGATCTTAATTAATACCCCGGTTGTAAATAGTGTAGGTACAGATATTTTTAAGAAAGGGCAGCTAACTACTGATCCATATTATATGTTTTATAAATACCTGAGCGGTAGTAGTTTATGGAACGCCACAACTAAAGCCATCCTGGGTATAGATGCCGGAACAGATTATACCATTTTTATCCCAACTAATGCAGCAATGCAAGATGCTGTAAATAATGGCTGGCTGCCGGGTACAGGCACAGGAGCTGTAAAAGTACCAAATTATGCACCAACCGCCCTTACAGATATCGCCTTGGTAGTAAACTTTATAAAGTATCATATTCTAAAAGCTGCCCAGGTTGTACCGGATGGTCAAAAAAATGGAAGCTATAATACTGAATTATTTACATCAGACGGTGCAGTAGTGACATTAAAAGTAACCAACGCCAAAAATAACATGAAGGTTACCGACGGAATAGGCCGGGTGGCCAATGTTCTTCCGGTTTCAACAGCCACTTTAGCCGATCATGCCACTATTCTTTCAATTGATACTTATTTGCAATTTCTTGACTACTCGGTTGTAAGCCCAAGTAACCCTAACCCAATTAAATACTAACTATCAATAACCTGATATTGTATATGAAGAAAACTATTACTTATTTATATTGCATTTTCGCTGTATCAATATGCCTTTTTAACTCGGGGTTAAAAGCACAGAATGTTTCTGGCGTAATCCTTTTAAAGGGTAAAGTTATTGATGCGCAAGATAGATCACCTATTATTGGTGCCTCTGTTGTTGAGCAGGATAATGATAAAAGAACAGTAACGGGTGTAGCAACAGACATTGACGGTAATTTTGTTCTTGCCGTAAAGTCAACAGCTAATAAACTTTCCTTTTCCTTTATAGGTTATCAGGCACAAGTATTTGCTATCGGAAAAAGAACTACGTTTAATATAGCCTTATCTTCAAGTAACCAACTAACAAGTGTCGAAATTGTATCTCACCCAACGGTGGATAATGGAACCGGCTTAAAAATAGATAAGCGTGATCAAACCACGGCCTCTACAACGATCAACGCTAAGGATCTGGAAGATCTTCAGGCCACTTCTATAGAATCGGCCTTAGTGGGACGTTTGCCGGGTGTAGATATTGTAGCCAGTTCAGGTGACCCGGGTGCCGGCATGTCTATCCGCATCCGCGGTACATCCAGTATAAATGGGGCCACCAATCCGCTTATCGTAGTTGATGGTATGCCTTACGAAACGGCGATCCCCTCTGATTTTAATTTTGCCTCGGCTGATGATCAGAGTTACGCCAGTTTATTAAGCATCGCACCTTCGGATATTAAAGATATCACGATACTTCAGGATGCCGCTGCAACCGCCGTTTGGGGATCAAGAGCGGCCAATGGTGTATTAATTATCAATACAAAAAGGGGCGTACAGAGTTCACCGGTTATTACATACACATTTAAAGGCTCCCTAAATGTGCAGCCTGGCGCTATCCCTTTACTTAATGGAAATCAGTATTCTGAATTAATTCCTGAGGAGTTTCAAAACGGGCAGGGAGTACCATTAAATACTTATCAGTATCCGGAATTTAAACATGATATTAATAATCCGTACTACTATTACAATTACGGGCAAAATACAGATTGGTTGAAAGCCATCACCCGTAACGGATATAATTACGACAATAATTTATCCATATTAGGTGGTGGTGATAAAGCACGGTACTTTGCATCGGTAGGTTATACCAACACTACCGGTACTACCCTTGGTACCAGCTTAAACAGGCTTAATGCACGCCTCAATTTGGATTACATTGTTTCAGATAAAATTCATTTTACCACTGATATTGCTTATACGCATAGTGTTACTGATGGTACCTACGCACAAACTTCGGCCAACGGAGATAACGGGGTCAGGGCCATCGCTCAAATTAAAATGCCAACGATGAGCATTTATGAATATAATCAATATGGACAGCAAACGCCAAATTTTTTCACCCCAGCATCTAACGTACAAGGCCAATATCCTGGTACCTATAATCCGGTTGCTCTGGTTAATCAAGGTATAAACGGTAGTTATGCAGATAGGGTAACGCCTCACTTTACTTTGAGCTATTTAATAATTCCGGGTTTGCTTACAGCCAACACAGCAATTCAATTTGATATCAATACCAATAGGGTTAAAACCTTTTTGCCAGGTAGCGCTACCGGGCAGGCAACAAGCCTCGGCACATCTAACCGGGCATACGAATTTGATGTTGATGCTTTTGACGTATATACAAAAACTAATTTTGTATATACACCCCGCATAGGTGATAAACAAACTTTTCAAGGATTGTTATCGATTCAATCGGATGCTGTAAAAACGGTTAACCAATCTTTAAGTACATCTAACTCAGCATCTGATATTTTACAAGATCCATCATCACCGGGTA
>Ga0116227_10010423_pt1 | contig 16252 bp, 13 predicted proteins | sample S1TSphgellanicum_FD_89693 | JGI IMG/M metagenome (GOLD analysis project Ga0116227, IMG submission 89693) | Host-associated microbial communities from peat moss isolated from Minnesota, USA - S1T2_Fb - Sphagnum magellanicum MG | ecosystem: Host-associated > Plants > Peat moss > Unclassified...
ATGAACAAATGGATTTACCACACTCCTATTTTCCAGAGTGCGGTACTGCAGCAGCAAATCACGCCGGCTATTTGGACCACGAAGCTCAATGTCAAAAACACGGCCAAGATCCCCACCCAGAATTGTTGCTTTCTCATCTGCATCATAAATTTTTGTTGCACCATGTTGGATTGCAAACAAGTAGCCAGCATTCTTACGCAAGTATGAATTGAATGGAAGGTATGCATTGATCCGGTACCCAAGCTCTACTTGCTGATCAAGGGACAAAAATAGTGCTCCCTCAACTTTCCAATCTGCTGAAGTCTCAGAGCCACCAACAGCCAGCAATTGCCAGCCCTCAATTTTCACCAATGCTTGAAGCTCATGAGTCGGCGACCCCAATGCAGCAACAATGATCCATTTCTCTGCGTTGAATGCAGAGTACTGCCCCTTGTCCACCCGAGGACTAACACGATTCAGGTTCAAATCTGGGTATGGAATCCGCTTGAGCTCGTTGGCAACAGATTCCACACAAAGAATAGCATTTGTCCCACCTCTGTTTCTTGCAAGTATAAGCATCAATGCACCGAGGAAGACGAATGCAACAATCACCACTTTAGGCAGATTGTCCATCAAGTACCCACAAAATGAACCACCACCTGTGTTCGATGTGTACCTGTGTGACTTGCCTACTGTTTTAGAGATGAGAAGAACAAGGCAAAGAATGTGTAAAAGAAGAATACCCATTTGCCTTTGTAGAACAACAACTGCATTTCCTAAGATAGACAGATGCTTCTTAAGTCAACCAGAAGGGATGCAACAAAGTGGTTCTCAATTCTCCTCGAGGACTCTCAAGGCAGAATCTATTACAAAGCTGTTGTTGCTGTGATAGATGTCATAGATCAAGAGGAGAATCATCAGATCTGCTGGAAGAAAAATTCTAAGCTAGTGTGAGAGGAGGGAAAAAAAGCTCAGAGAGTAAGTTTGCAGTACCCCAAGGATTCAACACCAGAAGATCTGCCACCTGGGTACTGCCGCCGCCGTCGCTGCTGCAGTGGGAAGAAGGTCTGGGACTGTTGTTCCAACTCTTGTTGCTCCTCATCATCATTGGCCATAGCCGCTTCCTCCGCCTCTGAGACATTTCTGGAGTTGTTTCCCACCCATGCTGTTTTTCCGTTTGGTTGCCGGACCAACATTGTGGTTACTTACCCCACTGTATGTGTGCTTTGGCGAAAGTCAGCCACCAGCCAAAAGAGCTCCAAAAAGATGTGCTTGCTTTAACCCTCTCCCTCACAAGCTCCAACTCCCAAGAATATGTCCATTCCACACACCCTGCAAAAGGCAACGTTTGTTAGAGCTACCCATACAAAACATCCATGACCCAGGAGCTAAAGACAAATAGAACCCATTGCACTGGGAATCTGTTGCTGTTTCAGCAGGAAGAGGAGGAGGAGGAGAAGAAGAAGAAGAAGAAGCAGATCACTGCAACTTCAAACTGAAGTTCTCTTTGTGCTACACAAAGAGATCACACAACACTTCACTGTAAAACAAAACCTAAAGCAAGCAAAGCAGCAAGCGTTTTGTTTAGTTCTTAGACCTTTTGGTGGTGCGCATCAAATGTAATAGGGTTTGAGGTGTCTGCATGATTGCCTGCTTGCATGATTGCCTGCCTGCTTGCAAAGGCTTTCCTTGATGAGTGAAATGAATGCATGCCGGAGGAATGATGACAACGAAACAACAGCAAGCAAGTAAGTATCTCTTCCGCGGTTAGTAAGTACTTTCTCAAGATCACCTTGCAAATAAATTTGTGCAACAAAAATGATCAACAAATTCTCAAAGCAGATGAAGAAGCTCTCTCTCTCTCTCTCTCTTCTTTTCTGCTTACAGGCAATTTCGAAGATGAAAGAGATGAGCGAAAGTTTGTGGGTTGTGCTTGGATTTGTTGCAAGGAAGGATCGAAAGACCGACAAGATACGCTGCGGAAGAAATGCGATGGATTCAAGGGGGAATTCCACCATCTCCAACAGCACGCATTTCCGAGTACAGTAGCTCAATGGATTTTGGCCCCTAGGTAATAATAGGTCTTTTATATGAGGATTTTTGAAAGATGGTATTTTGGCTTGTGTTGAAACTTGATTAGTTATAATAGAGTTATAATATCTTGAAGGATTCGGGTTTCTTTTGGAGGATTTTTTTGAAGATTGGTATATTTTTGCATGGTGAAATATTTGAGTTTCCACAATGCTTCTTCTTTTGCCTTCAGATGCTTTTTAATGCAAATGGCAAGGCCACAATGTGATACACCCCTTGTTGACAAGGTATAGGAGGTAACTTTTCAACAATGGATGCATCTATTTGTCTATCATTATTCACACCTAAATATTTTTTTGGTTGTAAATAAAGTAGGTAGCATTGGCACCCAACCTCCATTGATTATGAGATAGCCATAATTTTTTAATTTGTTTTTTTAATTTTGGCTTGTTGTTGTCTATTCTCAACGATTTTAGGGATTTCTTTTCTTTGTAGTTTTTTTGCCTTTTGCTCTAAAAACTCTTCTTTGCAAGATAACAATTGATCATGTATGTGGAAGAGTGAGTGCAAGAGACAATGATGTGGAATGTGAAATTGTGATGGTAGAACATGAAGAAGTGTTGGTGGTAAAGCTTTTGGTGATAGTGAAATGTCAAGACATGAGACAATTGTAGTGTGTGAGGAAGCATTGTCAACAAAGCTTGTGGCAATGACAATAATGCTTGAGGATATGATGGGAACAAAGCTAATGTCAATGATAAAACTTATTGATGGATTTGTGAATTGAGGATTTTGAAAGAAGGGTTGGCAATAAAACTCACAATGACATCGTAACTTGATGGTGAACTTGTGAATTGAAATAAACATGAATAGAACAAGAGGCGATGGTGAGATGGGAGTGAGGTGTTTGTGCAAAACATGGGAAATGGTGAGATGTGGGTGTAAAGATGTTGCAAAACATGGGAATGACAATGAGGCATGGGAGAGCAAACCTTGTCAATAATTCATCTCATCGATAAACTTTTAGTTAGAATTTCAAGCTATTAAATTATTGGCAATGTTAAGCATCAAAATGTTTAATGTTTTAAGATTTTAAACATGATAACAATAGATTAGCACCTTCCTTAACTTTAAAATTTGCTTAGTGATACTAAAGGTATGTCATTTGCAATTTCAACTATTTAAAAACAATTTGCTTCAAGTTTGAATATAGTTAGTTATCATTCATTTTATTAACCATGTTATCTTTGTGTTTTAAACTATTGAATGTTATTTATGATTGTCCTTGCATCATTCACAATGTTTATCATCATTTCTTAAATGTGATTTAAATTTTTTTTGAATTATAAAATATTTTTATTCTTATTACCAAATGTAAATGACAAACAATGATAATTCTATTGATGAAAATTCCAAACTAGTGTAGGGAGGATCTTTCATATGATCCTTTGGCTTGGTAATTTCAAATGAAATGTCAAAGATCATGTGAAGGATTATGCAAAGGTGTTTTTTTGAAATAATGTCTTTTCAAAATTGTTTTTTTTCAATATCACAATCATAGATGATGGAAGTGACAAACATATTTTAAATACCTTTTGCACCAACTTGCATATCATTTTTCTTCAATTGAGTTTAAATTGAATTTGATTGAATATAAATCCAATTGAATTTGAATTTAACGTAATTAAATTTTATATTGATATATGAATTTCAATTCAATTTTGATAAATTTAATTTAAATCTAATTCAATTCAAGTTGCATGCAATGTCATTCAATATTTTTATTCAAATGGAAACTTAATTTTCACAAAATCAAGTCACATTTTCATCATTTCATTAGCAATGATAATGGGCAACAATGCATTAGCTCACTAATCACAAAACCTTTTGGGTGATGATTTGACAATAATAGTTGTGTGAAATCTAGTTTTTCATAAGTTCATATTGTTTAGACATGGATATTGTGTATTGTTTAAACATAACATTTGTGTCTAAACAATATAAATAAACATACAACATTTAATGTATATACAACACAAATGTATATATGACATTTTAATGTAAACAATGAATATAACATTCATGTTTAAATAATACGAATAGATGTATGATGTTCACATCTAAATAATATGAATATATGGAACACACATTTTGCATAACTATTATTATCAATTTGTGATTCAAAAAATTTATGATTAACAAATAATAATTATGCAGTTTGTTGTGAAATCAAACTAAAGGTGGGGCCACACACTTAGAGGTTAATCCTTTTTGCATTTTTCCTTTAACATTTAAAAAAATGTCAACTATCACCTTGAAGTTAACTATGGCCCATTTTTTACCTATCTCTTATCTTTTTATGTTTAACTTGTCCACACTTATGACGTTAAGAAAAAGGGTTAGCTTACCCTTTTCATCTTTCGACAAAATAGCTTTTCCATCGCCACCACCTTCAAATTTCTATAACTTTATTTTCTTTTCTTTCATAGCTTTGCCTTCTGCCTTCAAACCTTAGATTTTCATTGCCATCCACGTTTTGTTTGTTTGTTGATGCGACATTAGACACCTACTTTGGTTTGCTCTTGTCATGACACCAAACACCTAGTCCATTCTTCTTGTTGTTGCAATGTCAAACTTGTTGAAAGAACGTAAAAAAACTTGAAAATTGAGCTTGCTTGCTATGCCAAGGGAGAATGTTGTTACACTTAGGTGAGTTCTGCTACACTTGGGAGAATGTTATGTTGCAACTCGAATGACAAATTTTTGAACACACAAAATGTATATTTTCTTAAATCCTTATGTACTATGGTTACTACTAGAGCCTAAGATAAAAATCTGCTGATTTATTGATTATTATTATTATTATTTGACACTTGAATAATTTAGGTTTTCTTTCCAAAAAGATTCTTTGTTGATGTTGCTAGGCCTTTTTTTTTTTTTTTTTCCAGAAAATGGAAAAAAATCACCACATTAAAAAAACGCTAGACTAAGTACTGTGGTAGCCCTACTAATTTAATCTGAATTCACTTTGACAGGAATTTAATATTAAGAACACGAGACTTTGCCTTCATGGACGAGCAGATGCATCCTCCGTCATCGACCGGGACTTTCATCCACGAAGGCACAACTGTCTACCTGGCGTTCTTGCTCAGCAGTACACAGTCAATCTCTCTCGCACTGTCGCTCGCTCGCTCGCTCGCCCGCGCGTTGTCTGTGTCTCTCTCTTTGTGTCTCTCTCTCGTCAATTGCGGGGATTCAAGCTTTGGAGATCGCAAATGCAGGGAAGTTTTTGAGGAAAGTTAGCGGATGTGCGAATGGCTTCATCATCTGCTACTTCCCAGTATGTGTTTTCTTTCCCCACCTTTCTTTCTTTCCCGCACCCTCTGGTTTCGGATTTTCTGCTCGGAAAACAGACAGACAGACAGACAGACATGAAAAGGGCTTAGCAAAGAATTCTTGAATTCATTTTTTGAGAGTTTTTGATTCGCACTTTACAGGTGCCTCTTGAACAGTTAGCTCCCCTGGTGAGAATTCGTGCATCGGTGTTATTATTGTAGTTTTTTCAGATCGCACGATTGATGGATTACTTGCGTTTGCCGGAGCTGCTTTTGGTAATCGGGCCTCTTTTGTGAATATAACACAGTTTTTGGGTAAGATTTATTTGGGTTTTTTTCTCCGTGCAATTCACGATCGTATGTGGGGGCGGATCTCACAGCTGTGAACAGATTCTAGGGTTTCATCATCAGTATGTCTCACGAGCTTCTGACAGCCATGTACCTTGTTGCTGAAAACCAACGGATTCTAGGGTTAACAGATTCTAGGTTTTCACCATCAGTATGTCTCACCAGGTTCTGACAGCCATGTGCCTTGTTGCAGAAAAACAACAGATTCTAGGGTTAACAGATTTTAGCATTTCATCATCAGTATGTCTCACTAGTTTCTGACACCCAGGGACCTTATTGCAGAAACAAAATATAGTCATAGTTTACTGTTGCAAGTTTTACATGTTCAGCTCAGCACAGCAGCATTAGCATGTCATACAGAGCTTCATTTCATTTCATGCAATGCCAGTGGCCAAATTTCCAGTTTTCTCTATATCTATGATTGACCGTGCTAATCATTGCCTCCTCGTATGAATTGCAGAGAGGAGGAAATAAAGCAGGAAGAAGCAGCAGAGATGAAGCCTGCCTATGAGACAGACCGAGTTGCTGTCAACAGCATAGATCGAACCCTCAGTGAAACTTTGAAAAAAGTTTCTGGGTGCATTTTTCTTTCCTTCCCCTTGCTCAAATTTTGCATTCAATTGGTTGCATCTGTTACCGTAGATTTGTAGGAATTTGTGTTGTGTCTGTTGCCTGATTTGTATGAATTTAACACAAATTCAAGGTCAATGGGGTGCTGTTTTTTCCAATGGCACACTTTCTCACTATTTTGTATGTTAAAGATCATGCCAACAGCTTTGTTGTCAGAGCCTTGCAAAAGTGGTTGTGTGTCCAAATCTGGCCAGTTGAATTATTTGATGACATGTTTTATTGTTGACATCTGTGGAATTTCACTGCTTTAGTTGTCATACAAAATGTGCAAACCTTGTGGGCTCTGGTTGACAAGACATTGAGCTTCCTTACATAGTGTGGCATTTGGAGGGAGTTTCATTGGTCCAGATGCTTAGGGCTTCCTCACCAGCATTTCTTGTGTCTCTCTTAAGTTTCTGTTGCTTTCTTTGTTGCAGGTTGCTTGGTGTTGGGAGGATATTAGGTCGAAGCTATTCTACAGAAGGGCAGTCAACTTCAGATAGAAGGGAAGGCACTGATGATTCCAGTCCAAGTCCCAGTGGGCGCCAATCTCTGACCACATCCAAGGTAATCTTCACTCTTGTTAGAGTTTCCAGAGTTGTTGATGTGGCTGATACAAAAGTATAATATGTTCTGTGTACCTCTTTTTATCAGACATTGTTGCTTTTGGACATGGGCAGAAACAGCTTACTATAGCAGAGACATCCCTCCAGTAGAGACTGAATTTTGCAAGATCACTGCTAATGACAAGCCGCCTCTTGTTTCAGCTATTTGGTCAAGTGAAGTGTGTCAAAACTTTCAATTATGGTTTCCATATAACCTATCTGTCATTCTCAGATTATGTTAGGGTTCACCTAGTTGACCTCATGTGAACCTTAGAATTGTCCAGAATATTAATCTTTGACAAATGAGTGAAATCAATTGAACTTGCATGTATCCAAGACTATGCTCTAGGTGACACTGCAGATTTGCAAAACTGTGTTGGACATCTGGGCAGGCAGGGTTTCTGGCAGGTGCTATTAGAGAGCCGCAATCTTTGAACCTCTCTATCTGAGAATGTGTCTGTCTCCTGGCCAGAGTAGGATAATTTTTGCCTAAGAACTTGATTCTTCCTTTAGTCTGTTCAAAGTGCTGCAAAAGGCTGCTACTTCTGTGGCTGTAGGGGCAGAACTAGTGAGTCAGGAGTGGTGTCCTGTGGCTTGACAGAGTATTGCAAGCAATGCAAACAATGAGATTCCAGAGGTTTCAGTGCCATCACCCAGTTACCCCTTTGACACTGCAAGCAAAGGGGGCTCGGCAGGTAATTCAAGGTTGTGTACTGGTGGGAGAGCAACAGATGCTGCCAGAGTGGCGAGGTTCAGAAAGATCCTGGCTGCTCCTGCTATTGACATCGGTATGTGTCTTAATCTTCATAATTACCTTGGCAAGCCTTTTACTGCAGGTGTAACACAGTGATGGCTTAGATGACTTGTCCATGTTCTAGAACTGAGAATGCTTGTTGCCCTGAATTATTCTGACTAGTAATCCTCCAGTTGCTTCAATATAAGACAAACAGTGTCTGGTGTACCATGCAGAGGCATGCTGCTATTTGAAACTATGGTTCATCCTATCTTGAAGCTGTGCTGATCTCTAAATATAACTGGATATTTCTTTGACTGTACAAATGCCATTTTCCTTGACAATCACAGAACCCTGCTTTCACGCAATTCCCCTCCCTTTCTATAGTGTTTACAGAGTAATGGATTTTTGATTTGGGGGGATTAGATGCCTTGCGAGAGCTTGCGTGGAGTGGTGTGCCTCCCAATATTAGGCCCATTGTCTGGCGCCTCTTACTGGTTTGTATCTTGCTTCAATAGTTGAGGACCCTGATCCAGCAAAACAAAGAATGTTGTAATTTTGTTCCCCATAGTGCTTTCCTGCTTCACTGTTAAAACATTTCTTCAAAAGTAAGATGATGTTCCATTCTGACCAGGTCAGAAACTGAACTGCTGTAAATGTGGTGAAGGGATATGCACCACCCAATGCAGATAGAAGAGAAGCAGCCCTTGCCAGGAAGCGGCAGGAGTATTTGGATTGCATTTCACAGTATTATGACATTGGAGATGATGATCGCAGCAGTGATGAAAATGAGATGCTTCACCAGGTACACCTGATTCCATGTGTCACCAGGGTTCAAGGTGAAATTCAGATGTTTGGGTTCTGACTTGTTGGCTTTTTCTGACAGCTGATTTTGTGGGTTTTGTTTAGTGCATTGGCAATAGCATTGCACATAGTCTGTGAGAATGAAAGACAGTTAAGAAATAAACTTCTTGTCAAACCTAAGGGAAAGAAGGCTTGAGTTGAGTTAAAGCTGATGTTATGTGGTGTAGATATCTATGGACGTGCCCAGGACACTACCTGAAGTCCCATTCTTCCAACAGATTGCTGTTCAGGCCTCATTATCACGCATTCTGTACATATGGTATGCATATCTTTCTCAGTGGATCCTTCTCCTTCTTGATGATGCTTTGTTTTAGATATTAAGAAGATCAGCATCTGCCAAGAACTTTCCTTTCTCTGCTGAGCTCAGGAGATTTTCAAGTAATTACACAGACTTCCCTTTGGCAGGGCGATACGCCATCCTGCAAGTGGCTATGTGCAGGGAGTCAATGATTTGGCTACACCATTCCTTGTTGTGTTTTTGTCGGAGCATTTGGAGGGTGACATGGACAGTTGGGACTTCACTAAACTTTCACCTGAAACAATTTATCAGGTGGGTTGGAACTCAGGCATTTTCTTCACCTGACAAAGTAAATTTAGCAATTGCTTGGTGTGCAGCAAGTTGGAGGAAGTGAAGGGCTGAAGAAAACTTTGCATTTTTGGGGGAGAGGATGCAGGTGGAAGCAGATTCACTGTGGTGTCTAACAGCATTGCTGGATGGCATCCAAGATCATTATACATTTGCGCAGCCTGGAATCCAGCGCCTTGTTTTCAGGTTCAAGGAGCTTGTGCGTCGTATTGATGGTGCATCCTCAATCCTGTTAAGACTCTGATATACTTAGTCCATCTTTTTTTCTGCCTCATGTGTAGTACTCCTTCCTGTATGCATCTTGCTACCTTCTTTTGGCAGAGGACAGTCTGGGTATGAGACATATGGGCCTTCAGACCCATCAGTTTAGTGTTTAGTCCCATACCAAAGGATCACTATAGTCTGAAGAGACAGTTGCTTACATGTGTTGAGGTTCGCAGAGCCAGTTGTGAAGCACTTGGAGCAGGAAGGACTAGAGTTTCTGCAGTTTGCATTCCGTTGGTTAAACTGCCTCCTCGTACGAGAGGTACAACTATCTAAATGCTCTCATTTTAGGGATCCCAGCATGTAGAATTTTCCAGTATTTGTTGAATGCCCTTCCCAGACATAGCCATAATTCAGGAAATATGTTATTTGTGTGGAACACACTAAAATGTTGTGCTGCATCTTCAGATTCCTTTTCAATTAGTTGGGCGACTGTGGGACACATGGCTATCAGAGGCTGACAATTTCCCGGAGTACCTCATATATGTTTGTGCCAGTTTCTTGCTCACTGTAAGTGCACCCTCACCAAGCCCTAAGCAATAGCTTTCAATCCTTGATTGCATGCTAGCATCACCTTTGACTGAGAATTTGTAACAAGTTGTACATGCTGCTGAAGAAGGGAACTGAAATATACACACCAATGGCCCAAAAGCTACTTGGAGTAATGTTTTAATTCAGTTTTCTATTCCAGTCAGCTGTATAAACTGTTTTTTTATACAGGAGAATTTCACATCACAAACTAACTTGACGCTTGTTCAGCCCTTGTGACTTATGGCAGTTTTTAGGGTCCATGTCAATGAAATACATTTGCACTGCAGGATGCTATGCATTTAGAACATTACTGATCATATTTGGGGCATAGAATCAATTCTAAACACTCTGTTTTGAAGGTACATCATTTTGCACTAACGCAGTGGGTGAAACTGTGTCATAAACCTGGTGGGTGCTTCACTGGGTACCATTCAATGACCTTGACCTCATTGAATTTGTCGTGTTCATGTTTGCAGTGGTCAGATCAGCTACAGCAAAATGAGTTTCAGGATATGGTGTTATTTTTGCAGCATCTTCCTACTGAAAACTGGACCCATCAAGAATTGGAAATGGTGCTTTCACGTGCTTTCATGTGGCGTGTCATGTTTGACCGATCTCCTTCCCACCTGAACTCAGGCTAATCAGGTGCCAAACTGTGTTTGGGATTGCATAAAAGAGAGGGTTGAACAAGAGTGCTGTGTTCAACCCCCTGTGGGAAGGTTAGGGATTGATTCTTATAGAGCAACACTAAATGAGCATGATTGTCAGAGTAGAACACTGACAAGAAACAATTTAGCAGATGCTGAGTGACCCCAGAGGCTTTGGATCCTACTGAAGTGAGACCATCTTTTGAAGTCATTTTTTTTCATTCTTGAGTGTCACAACTACACTTATGTCTACAAAGTTAGGTCTTCAAGAAACATACATAACCTTGAACAACCTTTGTGTATTTATTCATATGCAGTGTTCCAGTGTTAGCAATAATGTTTGTGCCAGTCACATTTTTGTGTGGATCCAGTGTGGAAGTTGTGCAAGAACATGTCTGCTGTACATGGCTTGTTATGGTGTTTTGTATGGATCTGGTGTGGAAGTTATGAGAGAACATGTCTGCTGTACATGACTTGTTACGGTGTTTTGTGTGGATCTGGTGTGGAAGTTGTGAGAGAACATGTCTGCTGTACATGACTTGTTACGGTGTTTTGTGTGGATCTGGTGTGGAAGTTGTGAGAGAACATGTCTGCTGTACATGGCTTGTTACTGTGGCCATGCTCTTGATTTAGGGTTAAGTGTAATTAGTCGGTGATAACTAAGATACACTTTTAGCTTATGGGTGTAATTTTTTTCAATAATTTTTTTTCCATCCAAGCTTCCATACAAGATAATGATACCTCGAACCATTCGTTACCACATAAAATTTTGTCACATGATGTTGGCATGTGCAATGCAATTGGACAATTGGGTCATTCAAGCAAGTTGGGCAATGGATGAATGAAGAGGAGTGGGATATGAATGAACCGGAATAAATAAGATAATTCTATTGTTGAATAATATTCGATGAACTTGAGAAAGCTACGTGGTGGATGAACAACTTAAGGATACTTATAATTATTGCACATGGTTATTTTACCTATAAATGTTTTTGAAAACATGTTGCTGTCGTGTTGGGCATACAATGATAAAGTATTTACCTTGTTTTGTTTTGGCACATTACATATAATAAAACTAGCATTATTGTATTTAGCATAATTCCATAACCATTGCTTTTTCGTCAATGACATTTAGAATTTGCACATCCTTTGGTTACTTAGATTCATCCTCCTTCACTTGCAAAAGAACTCTCTAGAGGCACTTCTCTTGGGATGTCACATCCATTTGCAAAAACAACTCTTGATTTGAATCAAATTTCAAAATTCTTGCCACATTTTTGTCCCCAAGAATAAATACAATATGAGAATATCAAAATCAAGGGAGTTTTTTTTGTCACATAAAACATTCAGTGAAAATTTCCCCAAAAAAGAACAAAATAGTCAAATTTACACTAGTAAAAAACATTTGTCCAAAACTTTCCCAATTTTTTCAGTCAAGAAAATGACAAAATTTGTCATTAAAAATCACTAAGATTCACAATATCAAATTTATGGTAGTTATAATTATTCTAAACCCTAAACCCAAAGTTCTTAATTGGTGTAGTAGTCATTGTATAATTCATGGTTTTCAATTTAGCACAAAAATTGGCAAACAAGAATCTAGATCTATAACCCCACCATCCGAACTCAATCTAAATCTAAGTTTAGTGTAAGAGCCTTATAGACACTGTTGTCTTCTTTTAAAGTCTCATTTTTGGTTTTTTCTTGAAGTATTAACACTTAAGAATGGATAACACTCACATTTAGCAATTACTTAAGTTAAAACACATTCCATTTTTCCAATTTATTAAGGATTCTCTTTGATTTTGTGTTAATTATTAAAATTTAGAGATTGGACATCCTTACTTTTAAAATGAGATGTAGGATTATATCCACTTAATATTTACAAGGTAAGGTTAAATATATTTCCCATACCTTTCTTTGTTAATTTTTAAATCATCTTTGTAGGAATTGTCATGTTTTAATTATTGGTCAAGGACACTTTTTGAGTCTTTTCACTAGAATGAGTGGGAGTACCATATCGTGTTTAAAGGTGTTAATGGTGCATTCACACTTGATGTTAAATCAATGTTAAATGAAAATCCAAGTGGCATCCTAGGTGGTACCCAATGTTAAATGGGCGATAGCTTAATGTTAAATGAATGTTAGTCAACATAAAATTTTCACTATAGATAAGTTTGAGTCTTAAATGACTAGTATGGTGTTAAAGGATTCAACACTAGAGTACCTAACACCAAGTGTGAACACACCTTTAGCTTCTCATGTTTGTTTTTTTTAATTAGAGCATCAAAGACTTGAACCTTGTGAATCAAACACCTCAAGAACTTTTAGATGTGAAGTGATATAAGCATTCAAATTTTCAAATATATATATAATAATGTTTGTTGATAATATTGGTTACATACAATTGTAAATTGATGTTTTCTTCCTAGACATATACTTGCATTACCTTCATCACATAAATAACTTTCTTGGGAATGATTAATTTTTCTATTTTTAAGGAAATTTTATCATGTATCGAGGTCACAACATTTATAGGAATTTTGAATTTTGTATAAATTATGGATTAGCATTGGAATGCTTCATATATCTATTAATACAAAAGCATTTAAAGAAATGTCCATAGTTACAAGTTTTTGGAGCACAAGTTACAATCATGAACATATTAAAAAATCAAAAGTGACACTAAATAGAAAAATCTACCCAAATAATAGTAAAAGTGCCAAGGTTTTAAAAAGTGAGGGAATCAACAATTTAATCTTGTAATGATCCATTTAGAAAAGAAAAATTTCAAAATCAAGTTCTTCAACTTGGTCCAATAATCATTATTGTGCAAGTCTCAATGTACAAAATCCCATGGATTTGGATTTTAAGATCTTTGATTAATTCAATTGGTTTGTTGATGATTTGATCCACCATCCAAAGTGTATTTGGTGTTGGTTTAGGATTGGGCAATCCTAATAGTTTACAGAGTTCTTCCATCATGATGTTAACACCAAATCCTCCATCCAATATGACGTTTTTAACTATGTTTTTGCCCATTTGGACCTATATCACAACCATGTGTGAATCAATCACCACCAAAGCAATAATTGGATTGGGTCATATTGCAATGTTTTTTTTTTTCCTAGGAGCAAGTTTGGTAGCAACATATTGTTTCGAGTCTAGAATGATTTTGAAAAGTTGACTCAAGGTGAGGGTATGCTTACTCTCCAACAATTGCTAACTTATTTATTCCAAAATCAAAAAAATGTTATGGTAGTTTCGGTAGCACCGATAGCTCCAGTAACACCTGTAGATCCAATAACACCGATATCTCCAATAGCACTAGAAGTTCCTAAAGCTCTGGTAACTTGGTTTTTGGTATTGAACGAAAATTCCCAATGAAGTTAGTTTTAACAAGAGTTTGTATACTGGCTTTAGGCAAATCCCTTGGAGGTTCCTTCAATTGTAGGTTTTTAATAGCTTCTTCAAATGAACATTGAAACTTTTCCTCCTCTTGCCAATTGGCCAAACTTTTGTTCTTGTGAAGTTCTTTCTCCTTGAATACCACATTCTCGGGTATTTGACTGTGGATGGTAACTACCAAGACCATGTTCATAACAATGTCTTCCTTCTTGGGTGTAATTGCCATTACATTTCCCCTAAACATCGTATAAGCTATGTCCTTATGAAGATAGACGTAGATTCTATATTCGATGGAATTACAAATGAAGCACCAATAGATGATGGAATTGGATTTGTTTGCTTCTTCACAACCTCCTTTGTTATTGGATTTATTTCTTGTACCATCACCAATTTAGGTCGAAACTCCATTCATTGCTACCTCCTTTTTATCTTTAAGTTTGTTGTTCAAGTTGTCTAGATTCCAATGGCAACGTTCCTTGGAATGCCCTGGTTTATTGCATTGATTGTAAATCACATCTATCCACTTTCCTTCAACAACCTTTTCCTACTTGGTTGGTGGTTCTAGCAATTTTTGATATTCATTGGTGTTTCCCATACTTTCTTCACAAGTAACTATAGCTTCCTTGTGTTCAAACAAGGTGTCCCTTTTCATCCCCGCTATGGATATCCGGAGGTAGGGGTTGCAATCCTATTTGAAAAAAAATGGTTAGCAAATTGTCGTCTACTTGATGCTAAAGGCGATTTGCTAATTTTAGTATACGTTCATAGTATACTTCCACCTTCTCGTCTCCACCTTGTTTTGTCACTCATAATGCCATGTACACTTATTCATCCATTTGTACTTTTTAGTAACACTTACAGAATGCAACCTTTAGTTCTTCAAATCTACAAACTAAATGAATTCCCATAAAATTATCTCCCCATTTAGATATGGAATCATGAAGCATAAAACAAAAAAAATTGATAATATCTACATCATGCTTCTCCCCATTGGCTTAAATGGCCTTGTGAAAAACTCATACATGTGCATCATGATCCATCCTTATAATGTAGATGGGATATAGTAAAAATTTCCTACTTGGCGGAGGATTTGGTGTTATAGATGATTGGACAAGATACCACAAAGGGTACCACAAATTCCAAGTAGGCCTTATCCATGGTCCTCATGGTCTTGCAATGTATGATCTTGGATTTTGGTTTCTTGGGGTTTCACTACCACCAGCTTTGGGAGGACAACTATTATTGCCTCTTGGAAGACTACTACCACTACCTCTTTAAGGACCGTTACCACCAACAAGAAAAGGTCTCCCACCATTGTTGCTTATAGGTACATTTTGTCCACCTATAGGAAGCCCACCACCATCTCTAATCAGGGATGGTCTACCCCTTTGTTCACTATATGGTTTTCCAATAAGAATAATTCATGGCATCTTAGAATTGCATTTTTTTGGAAGAATCATCATCTTCATCCAAAGGTTCCCTATGATTTGTTACAATCTCAACTTGTGCAACTCCCAATACCAGCTTTGGTGATGTCGTAATGTTAATTAAAGGATTGGACATTGGAGGCCACATTACAAAAACACTCCCTATGCCATCATAACTAGAACAAAAATATGATGTATATGGTCCAACATGAAGAAACACTGAATTTGGAAAACCTACTGGATTTTGTTCCATGATATTGTTGATAAAAAATAAAAATAAAACAAGTGGAATAACTAGCTCTTTATGAGATACATCTACTAATGTTGAAGGATAAACCAAATTACAAACATTTGAAACTAAATTTTGAATGGGTGTTGATATCAGACCCAAATTTTGACAAGAAGTGCAAGCTAAAAATGCATGAGGAGAAAAAAGTAAAATAAAATAACAGTTACCAAAATTTACTAGTGGAACTCTTCTTCATATGTAATATTTATCTTTGAGGACTATGCATTTCATATTTCATTGGAAAATTCCTTCCCCTAAAATCAATCCAATTCATCAATCCACCTTTGGAGTTAATCAATTTCACTCCCTTTAGCATGTGGATTTGTCACGACAGTCTCATGGTACCAAAAAACTTTATTTTTGGTAAGGTCCCAAATCAATTATCATGAAGTTTTCAATTTTATATTTTTGGTATAATCTTCCAATTCATTTTGCTCCCCATTGTGAAAAGTCATAGCCTCCAATATGTCAATCCCGGGCGAGATATAGTTTGTATCCTAAAGAATCAGATAAAATAATGCTATTTCCTCTACTTGTACTAGCAGTACCCACTTTATTTTCCGGATTTATAGGAGTTCCTACTTTGCAGGGACAAT
>Ga0116227_10010424_pt1 | contig 16252 bp, 5 predicted proteins | sample S1TSphgellanicum_FD_89693 | JGI IMG/M metagenome (GOLD analysis project Ga0116227, IMG submission 89693) | Host-associated microbial communities from peat moss isolated from Minnesota, USA - S1T2_Fb - Sphagnum magellanicum MG | ecosystem: Host-associated > Plants > Peat moss > Unclassified...
CAAAGAAGATGCGGACTGTGCTGGTGTACTCGCGACGTGGAGGCCGCGGAACGGGTCAAAAGACGTTCCGCGAGTCGGGGACGCGCATCGTCGGACATCATCGCGCGCGTCTCGTCGATCGTTTGGACCAACGTCGCGCGCACTTCTCGGTCCTCTTCACGCGGGAACTGCCCCCATGTCCTCCACAATGTTGTCACAAGATCACCGGACGACACCGTTCCTCCCTTCTCGACGGCGACGATGCATTTGATCGTCGCGTCTTGTGAACCGAGGCGCGCATCCGAGTCCGAGTGCACCGAATCCCACAGAACCGACTTCGCTTGCGTGCGGAGATGTACGGCGGGGCGTTCGGCGTAATCAAGAAGTTCGATGCTCTTTGCGCGCGCCGTCTCGGCAATCATACGCGCAATTTCGTAGTCGCGCATCGTGAGCGCCGTGAACGCCCGTTGCTGCATGTGGTCCCAGAGGAGACTCCAGGAACCAAAACTTGCCGCGCGAAAGGCGCGCGTGGTGCAGGACCAGTCGAGAGTGGGAAGGTGCGACCACGCGTCCGGATCGAAGATGCCACTCGCGCTCGCGCGCTCGAGACACGCGAGCCGTTCTCGGTAGAGACGAATCGCGCGTCGCGCCCATGCGGTGGTCAGCCTCGTCCTCATCGAGTCCGCCGCCGATCGGATCGACGAAAACGCACGGCGCACCGCGTTCGCCTCCTCTTCCCACGAGGCCCGATCTCCTTTCGCCTCGTCGGGAGACGGCTCGGCATTCGTGACATACGCCAATGTGGATGCATAGGCCTCGAATGCACGCGCTCCCGTGCGATACCGGTCCACCTGACAGCGCGCCGCTTCCGCGGGGTGATCTTTACAGTGGTCGAGTTCACGCCGGATGAGCAGCGCCCACATCGCGGACAACTCACGACATGCGACGGCATCCAGCCAGAGACTGTGCAGCGACGGGAGCGGCGACTCGTCATCCGCGACGGAGGTCGTCGCTGTCGCAGTCGTCTCTTCGCCAATCCGCGAACATGCAAGCGCGCGCCGCGTCAATTCCGACAGGACCGAAAGAACGCGTGCGCGGAGGAGAGGCGTCTTGAGAGGCGCCGGAAGCATCGAGACCGGTGCGTGAAGAATTCGGGCCGAAAGATCGCGAAAGATCTGAATGGCAGAGCGCAGCGCAAGAAGATAGGGCAGGTTCTTGCAATCCGGCGAGAGAAACAGACAGACGTCGACGACTCCGGGAAAGACTTTGATCCGCGACCTCGCTCCCTCGTCCGATTGAACCATCACGTGCGCGCGTTTTCGAGGAGAGGGACGCACGTCGTCGCGAGCGTCGTCGCCCTGACGCGGCGGAGCGGAACGGAGGCGGCGCGGCGAACAGACGGAGACGGCGTCGGTGTTGGGGTCGAGAGGCGTTTCCGTCGCGATCGCGATCGGCGGCGGGGGTGTCTTGTTGTCCTCGCTCGTTGCGCCGTCGTCGCGAATGCAGTCGTCCTTACTCGACTTTCTTTCCGAGTTAGAGATCCCCTCCTGTTCCCGACGACGCTTTTGTCCAAGGATCGCGACACCCCGCTTCGGCGGCATTCGAGACGTTTTCTTCCACGACAGCGCAAACAACCGACAATACGCGCGCGCGTGTGGGTAGATGCGACGAGACGAGATGCGCAAAAAAACGAGTGTACGTGAAAACTGGACAAGCCAAACGACGAGGAATGGGAGAGACGAGTGGTTAGTGCGCACGCGACGACAACGGCGCTGCGGCACGAGGACGCGACACGCCGCTGATCGAGGAGGACGACGACGCGGCATTCGAATTGTCCGCGAAGGACATCACCCGAGCCGCTGTCGCCGTGGCGGGCGCAACGATCGCCGTCGTCGGCAGCGGAGACGCGCCGGGAAGAGGAATGTGATACGGATACGTGGACCACAGTGCGCGGCGAAACTCGGCGTCCTCGTGGTCGCGAACCGACACGCGATATTGTCCATCGACCTTCTGCAGTAGCGTTACGAAAGGATCTCCGGTGTTCATGATGCGGATCAAATCGCTTCCAATGTCAAGGGCGACGAGCGCCGCCCACAGCGCGGCCTCGGCATGACGACGTGTTGGAAACAGAACCTTCTCATTCGCCCCGAAGAAGGTGCGGATGCGCTCGGCGGTTCCTGTTTCGAGGACCGATTGAAACTCGGCGCGAAGCGCGTCATCCGCGAGAGTCAACGGATCGGACACGCTGGGCCAAAGCGTCGTTTGGATGTACTCGTCAACGGGAGACATGCGGTCGGGTGATGGAAGGAGCGTCGTGACATCCGACAATCGGCGAGAAAGATCGCGCAATGTCCCCCGCAGTTGAACTCCATTCACATCCGACGCATGTGTCGAGCTGCCGAGCGCCTCAAACAGCCGAAGCGTCTCCACTTGCATTCCGGACATACACTGCCGCAGAAGGTGCACGGAAAACGGGCGCTGCAGTTTGTGGGCAAATGCGCGATCTCCGATGGCATGAATCGCACTGAACACGGACCGCGTCGCGACGAAGGTCGGGTCGCCGAGGGAGATTCGCGCGCGGCTGTCGTCGGACGCCGCTTTCTTGACGGCGGAGCGAAATGTATCGAGTGCCTCCGCTGCCTCGCGTTGGAGATACATACGCGCGTGACTGAGGTGGGAGGACGAGAGGCGTCCGTGTGCAAACGCAGCATATCGTATGAGCGCAATATTGGAATCGTGCAGGGTTTGACGAGCGATGCCAAGGGACGTGAGCGATGCCGCGAGAATTGACATCACGGCCTCCTCCGCGCGTGAAATGGGATGGGTTCGCGCGAGATGCATCACGAGAAGCGAAAGCGCGTCGGTTGACAACGGCGGACGTGTCGAGGCTGCCGCCGCCGCTGTCGACGCGGGACCCTTCGATTCGGCAACCGTGTTCACCGCCGAGCTCCATGCCCCCGGGCGCTGGCACGTCAACGCGCGCATGCAGGAAAAGAGCGTCGCGTCGGCATCCGGATCAAAGCCACTCCCGGTTGCCGTCGCGATCGGTGTGGGCAGGCGATCGGATTGGTAACAGATCGCCAGTTCGAGCCGCCGGAGCGCCGGAACGAGGAACCGTGTCCGAAGCGTTGCCGTTTCGTCATCCGACAGAATCGCATGCACGCCGAGATGGGTGTACACGGACTTTGCGTTCCATAAGTGCATCACGAGCAGATCGTACAGCCGGTTGGACACAACGAGGCGACGGACGTGAAGCGGCGTCGTTCGCTTTGAATTCAAGACGATGTCCGGCCACGTCCATGCAATCGCGTTGGCGGGAATCGATCGCGCGTGACGGAGAGGTGCATTCGAATGCAACGGCCACCGGCTGTGAAACAGCGCGAGAACGGCATTCACTGCGGCAAAGCCACCTTTCTCGAGCGCGCCCTTGCTCACATACGGCGCGATGTCGGCGAGGACGGCCAGCCGACGCGCGAGTCCTTCGACGACCCCGATCAGCGCAGTGCGCCGTGACGAGGGGAGCGCGCGCCACATGTCTTTGCGCTCATTGGGCGCGACGGAGATCCACACCAAATGAGCGAATCCATCGAGACGAGGACCGCCGGTCGACGTGCGCGTTCCCTTTTCGATCTCGCCGCGCTTACGAAGTTCTCGCGCGAGTGCGCCGTACACGACGGCCGCGCGACGAACATGTTCGTGCGGCCACGCGTCGATCCCCTGTGTCGTTTCGTCTTTTTGGGCGAGAAAGATCGCGCGCATGGCCTTGGTTTTGATCGCGTCGAGCGCGACGTCGGGATCACGGGGTGCACCCAGAAGAGCGCGTGCGACGTCCATGTCCTCATGCGTCGGCGGCGGGCCCTCCATTGTGTTGAGCGCCTGTACGAGACGCGCCACGTCCGGCGAAAGCACATCCGACGCGGCACGACTCGTCTCGGCCGCCGCCGTTGTCGTGCCGGAAAGGGGACGAAACCGAATCAATTCGCTCGTCAATGCGAGCGCCGACTCGAATTCGCGCAATTCCCGCGGCGCCGTGGAAAGCGCGTAGAGAGAAAGTCCTCCTCCCAACGGCCGAATCCTCACCAACGAGGAGAGAGGCAGCCGTGTGGGTCCGGGCTTCTCGAGGACCGACAGCATATGTCGACGAATTCTCAGTCCTGTACCTGTGCGGCTCACGTCCCCGCCGCTCCCTCCGCCCTTGTGGTCCCCGTGCGTTCGATCTCCGACGCCACTCGTTGCAGCGGCGCGAGGAACCTCATACGTTCCACTCGGAGGTGGCAACAGTGACTTCTCCGCGACTGTCGACGACGCAGCCGCCGCGGACTCGACTGCCGCGGTTGCTTGCGAGAGCGACCGGCCGAAGAGGGTCGGAGAGGGAAGCTGCGATTTTTTTGGTTTCTTCAGCGCGCCCGGTTCGACCGTGCCCTCGGAGCCGCCCTCGGTCAGGTGCAGTTCGCGATGTTTGTGTTTCGACCCCGACGTCAGTGCGTGAAACGCGGTTTCGAGGGTGAGGGGCATCGCATCGTCCTCTCCATTCCCATCCGACTCGTGCCCACGCAAGATTGCCGCGTCTCCGCTTGGGGACAGACGCGACCCAATCTCGCGGCCGTCGAGTTGGCTCAGAGTCGCGGCGTGAAGCGCATCGGCAAGCGGTGCGAGTGTGGTCACGGTCCCGTGTCCGGTTTCGGAGAGAACGACGAGTGGCGCTTTTGTGACCTGCTCCATCGCCTTTCCCATCTCCTCGAACCGCGTCGCAATGTAGTGCGGCGGATAGCGCTCGACGATGTGCGCGCGCGCGAGGAGCGCCGCCTTTTGGTCGCGGCCGTTCGTCGTCAACCGAGGCGCCTTCGTGTTGAGCTTCGCGCCGGCACGCATCATCAGCGCTTTCACCGCCACGAACCGATCCATCGGCGCGAGCGCGATCTGCACAAGAGGCGCGTTGGTTCCACTCTCGACGTCCCAGACGCGGAAGTCGATCGTTTGACGAAGAGCACGACGCTGCTCCTCGGAAAGATCGTGCATGCAGGCGCTCAGAACGGGGACAATGAGCTGCCAAAACGTGTGCACGCGATCGGCATCGGTCGTCGCGCTGGTCTCCGTTGTCGCCGTCGTCGCGTCTCCGTCGGCCGAGGCTCCGGATGCCACGACCGCCTCTTTCTCCGCGCGCGCATGAGCCCGGCGGAGCCGTGCTTTCTGTCGGAGCTCCTTTGGCACCCGTTCTGCGAGTTCATGTTTGCGAAGAGCGACCTCGTCTTTCGTATCGAGCATCGCGGTCTCCTCGAGCTCGGTTCGCTGCGACGCCGCGAGAAGAGCCGCGAGTGTCTCCGGCGACGGAGTGGCACGAAGGTCGGGCTCGAGCGCGTCCAAAAACGCCAAAATCGGCGCCGTGTCCCGTGTCGCGACCGCGCGCTTCTGGGCTTCAAAAAGTCGCGCCGCGATGGTTGCCGACTTGAGCCCCGGCGCATTCACGGTTGAAAACTCGCCAGTGATCCACAACACATCGGCCATTCCCCAATCGCGGGGGTACCCATTGGATCCGGTCATCTCATGGAGTTGTGCCTGAATCCACGCGAGCGAGAACAGCGTTTCGTGAAGCACGCGCGCGGAGGATCGTGCCATCACCGGAATCCCCGACCGCGCGCGGGTATGTTGACTCGCGCTTTCGTCGTCGGTGTCCATCTGCGCAGTCGCTGCCGCGGGACGCGCGCGGAGAGACAGGTCGCGCACGGCCACGGCGGCCATTGCATGCGCAGTGCGAATCTCGTGATCCACCCCTCCGAATCCAAATGCCGAAAAGGACGAGGCCAGCACGGACGCGCAGGCGGCATCATCGGCAGCGGTCAGAGGGACTCCGAGATCGCGGACAATCGCGTCCATCTGCGCCTGAATCCCCCGCGAGGACACATCCGTGGCCGGAGACATCCCGCGCTCCACGTCCTCGAGGAGTGCGCGAATTTTGGTCATACAGGCGCTCACGCGGTTCCAGTGCGCCACGGTCGGGCCCCCGGTCGACGCGGTGAGCAGAGACGACGCTTTCACACGACCACGCGCGACGAGTGTCTCGACGATGGGCAACAGAACGGAAACCGGGGCCAGGTCGTACTCAACCGTCTCGACGACCGTGTTCATATAGGCATTCAGATCGGCAATGACATCGGGACGTTTCAGTCCGTCGTCGGACATCCTGCCAGAGGCTTCTCGCACACGGACACACCACACACAGTGCAACCAGAGAGGTAAATAATGAGTCGTGTATACGCACACATGCGAGCAAACATCAATTCATGCACACGAAAAGCTTATAGGCATATGGAAACGGGTATCACGCGCGCGACAAGAGAGTCTCTGGCTGGCTGCATCGTCGTACGCCGACCGGCTGACGCACACAGAATCGACGACAGCGTCAACATATGGACGGTCGGGACGGATCGAAGCCGATGTATTAAATCAATTAAAAAGAGCCCGAATAGGCAAAATTCTCCATATCGGCGACAAAGGGAGGCGGCTTCACAGGGGCAGGAGACGGTGCGTCGTGCGTTCGGAGCCGAAGAAGAATGCCCGTTGCTTTCAGTTCCAACATCAGCACATGGAACGCACGGGGGATGCAATGCTTATTCACCGGCGGATCGGATTGGCAAAAATAGCACGGCTTGAACGTACGGGTCTTCGCTTCTGGCAATCGAAACCATCCACACCGACTGCACAGAAACACGTGGCTCGCGTCGGAGGCATGAAGGAGTCGCTCGCTGATTACGGCCGTCACCCCGTGTGCGCCGAGACAATCGCGTTCCATTTCGCCAAAGCGAATCCCTCCGTCGTTTCCGCGACCGCCCACGGGCTGCCATGTGATTTTGTTCACTTTCCCGGTTGCATGGGCTTGAATCTTGTCGGAGACCATGTGCTTGAGACGTTGGTAGTACACGGGTCCGACCAAGAAGACGCCGTGGTATCTCACGCCTGTATGCCCCGAATACATCACTTCGGCGCCCGACGACGAATAGCCAACCGAATGTAATTCATCGCAGATTCGCTTGAGCGTTCGATTGGCAGGCGGACGTGACTGGTTGAGATCGTGTCCCCGCGTCTCCGAGTCTGCCCACGCGGTCCCATCACGGGGTTTCCCAGTGAGCGCAGGGACTATCGAGAAGATCGTTTCGAGAATCTGGCCCATGGTCATGCGACTTGGAAATGCGTGGGGGTTGATAATCAAATCGGGGATCATCCCGGTTCGCGCGCACCACGGCATATCCTCGGCATTCCAGAGATCACTGAGAACGCCCTTTTGACCATGGCGACTCGAGAATTTGTCGCCCGCAATCGGCGTGCGATACTCGCGAATCGTGATCAACGCGGTGCGCAGCGGTGTGTAAATCCGTCGACCCACCAGGGTTGAGGAGGACGGTGTCCTGGTGCGCCCGCGGGGAACGAGACGGACCGTATGAACAACGCCACCCTCGGTCGGCTTGAGACGCGGACTCGCGTCCTTTCCCTCCTTCTGATCCGCACTCTGCGTTTGGTTCGCACTCCATTCATAGCGCCGCATGCTTGCAAGAAAGTCGCCTCCCTCGAGTCGCGTTCCCGGAAGCGGGAGCCCATCGGCATCAAATCTGTCCATCATCTCTCGATCGCGACCCGTTCGGATCGACCTCTCTTTGTCGGGTGCACGCGCAAATCGGAGTTCGGACAACGGAGACGCTTCTTCGTGAAGCGCCATTGTGTGATAGGAGACGGTACGAAACATGCCGCGGTCGAACGAGGCGCGATTTCCGATGAGAGAATCTTCGATGTTGTTTACGCCCGTGAGAACGAGTACCTTGGCTGGGTCGGCTCCGATGCCGTTTGTCGGATCAAAGAGCCGCTGTGTCGCCGTTGTCACGAGCGCGCGCTGTGGCGCGACAAGCGCGTGATACCCGGCATCGACACGCCGATCGAGATCGTTTAACGGCGCATCGAGCATCTGCTTTCCCATCGCGACCTGATAGACGTTTCGCGGGGATTGATTGTGCTGCAAAAACGGACTCATGCTCGCGGCGATCCCTAAAATGGCAACCGGATAAATTTCACAGTGGGTGCGGGTCGATCGGCGAACGTGGCGACGCGTCGCCGTGCCGTCCGATGACCCGCCTCCGCCGCTCCCATTCCGGACGCCGTGAGGTTCCTTCACATCACGACTGCGAGGCGCGCCATCCACTCTCCCCTCGTCGAGTTGTGCGCAGTAATCCGCGTACGTTTGCGCGATCAACGCGGTCTCGGTTTCGGATGCATCGACATATTCAATCATTCCCTCGTGCACCATTCGCGGCCAGAGCGACGACGTCCAGACGTCGGTGCGCATCTCTTCCTCTTGAATCCACGCATTCAATCGCGGGTCTTCCAGATTAAACGCCTCTCCGGTCACCGGCGACGAGACAAACAGGGGACGAACCGGACGACCTCCGTCGGTCAGAAGATGAAGCTCCCGTGCAAACGCGTCCCATCGAACCGAGAGTTCGGACACGAGTTCAAAGGGCAATCCTCGTCGAATCCGTTTGCACGCCTCGACGACTTTCTCGGCGCGCAGGGTGGTCCATCGCCAGATTCCATTCAAAAACACACGCGTGTGGTCGCCGACGAGCGGCGTGCGCGCCAGGGGCACCAGCACCCCGGGCATCGCTTCGAGCGGCTTTAATGCCGTTGTCACCAACGCCGCTGTCGTGACAATGGCCGACGCGCGATCGGACGCCACGCGAGGGAGCGAACAGACTGCGCGCATCCACTCCCGCGACCGTCGCCCCGTCGTCCGCGTCCCCCCATCGGTGTCCGGCGCGTGGTGCGCCGCGGGAGGACGCCGTCCTTGAAACGAGACATGCGCAGTTCCACTCAAGATCCCGGTGGTGACGTAGGCATGCGACGCAAGCGACGCCGAAAGCCCACATCCTTCGCCTTCGCTCGTTTCAAAGGGACAGAGCATGCCCCAGCGCGTTCCGGAGAGCTGACGAGGCGCCATGAGAAGCGACGTTTCTTTGACCGAGGAAATGACACGCCGAACGGCGGACAGCGTCGCGCGAAGGTTGAACCGCGGGAGTGTTTGCGAGACACCGCTGTGGAGATGCGGGGCGCGTCCTGGGCGTCGTGCAAACTGGCCGGAGGAAAATGCGCGACTCATTCCCATGGTGATCAAGTTCGTATCGAACTGGAAGCGTTTTTTGGCACACTGCAACCAATTGGCGGTCGGCGTTTTCTTCAGATCATCGAGCGTCTTCCACAACGCGTCGTGGACTTGTCGCATTGCCGTTTCGAGGTTCACGCAGAACTGATAGGCCATCAGATCACCGGGGAGATCGAATCGCTTGTTCATCAAATGATCAGGGTCGTCACATTTGGAAATGCCAAGAACGACTTTGAGAAGACGCTCGGCCATGTAACACAGAAACCTCGCTTTCCCCCGGCGCTCGTCGGCGCGCGTCTCTCCCCGGTGCTGCGAATTCATATGAGGAAGGACGTGGGTCGTGACGTAGGTGTCCACGATCTCTTCTTCGGTCGGCATCGCGTCTCCCGCATAATGCTTCGTCACGACACGACGTTCACTCTCGCGGAGCCGCTTCACGCGCCGTGCGAATTGATGATGCGCGGCATCGATCCCACTGCGATCGACGCGCGGATCCTCCTCGCGAGAGTGGAATCTCGAATACGTCAGCCCGTCTTCATACGTCGCCGCTAAAATGTCGTTGAGCGCGCGCGCATCGGGGTACAGGGACGCGCCTCGGATGGCATCGTCGGCCCATTTGTCGGTGTACTCGTGTCGCAACAACACGCGCAGAAGAAACGTCAACGGAAAGGGTGCGTCGACGAAGCGGGGGAGAGACACGTGAATGACGCGTGCCCCCGTCGGTGTTTTTGCAAGCGAAAGTTGGATCATCCCAATCGCCGTCGACGATCGCTCCCATTCGGTGTGTCCCGTTGATAAAATCTGACACACCAGATGCGTCTCATCGTCGACGGCGGCCATCGTCGCGGCAACGGAGGCGGCTTTCTCCTCGGCCTTTGCGCTTGCCGCGGTGAGCGCGCGTTCGGAGGCGCGCTGTGTTCGCGTGGCACGGGCGGATGTGCGTTTGCGCGAGGACGATCCGCCCTCTGCATCGTCCGCCTCCTCCGAGGCGTCGAGTGCGACGCTCGGCTCCGCGGAAAGTGCCGCATCGATGAGCGGGTGGCCGCTCAGCAGTCGGACGCGCTTGGGAGGCCGCTTCGCCCGAAAGACAAGCGCGACATCGGAAACACCGCGTTCTTGGGATAACAGCACGCGCTCCGTCCCCTTCACGATAAAGTAGCCCCCGAAGTAATCGCTGTCGCGCGGATTCCGCGCATACGTCGGATGCGTCGCGACGCAGAGCGCGCTCTTGACCATCACGGGAAGATCGCCGACGATGACCTTTTGCGTTTTTGTGTCGTGCGCCTCCCACGCGCCCGTCGCCTCATTCCGCCTCGACACCGTCATGCGCACCGTGGCCCGAATTGTCGCGGCATAGGTGAGATCGCCGATTCGCGCGACGTCAGGCGACAGTCGCGGGGGCGTCACGCCAATTCCGCGCCGAAGGTCGGCCGCCTGGAGCTGCGCGGTGTGCGCCGCGAGGCCCACTGCATTGAGCTGGTCCTCCGAAAATCGGTCAGGACACCGCTCCATGGCATCGAGATCGGCGATCAGCTGGGCGGCCTCCGCGTCCAATTGAGCGGCCCGCGTGCGTGCGCCCACCCCGATCCCTTGGAGATGGCCTTCCACCATCTGCGGAGGATCGACGCCGACAAACTGAAATTCAATGCGTTCGTGAATCGCGCTCGTGGTGGGGACGACGAGTGCCATCGGCGCGGCGCCGCCTCCGCGCGCTCGTCCTGTCTCCCCCGCTCCTTCTGCCGATCCACCCGACCCTCCTCCATTCTCGCGTCGCTGCGCAGGCAGCACTGCCGTCCGGCGCGCGCGCGCATGGTCGGCGGACGTGGCCGATGCCGCGGCGACAATGGAGGCCGACGACGTCCGGACTCCTCCGATGCGCCGCTGCACCGTGACGGTCGGATAACTCAAGAGAATTGCCTCGAGTCGCGTGAATAAAAACCGGTCAAAGGAATCGAGTACCGGTCGGGCGGGATCCGTCAGGTGGGGAGAGGTGCGATAGATGGTCTCTAACCGGTTGCCCCGTGGACGAGACGGTGCGCCATTCCCCATCGTGGGCGGTCAGTCGATCGTCTCCCCCTGGCGATTCAAATGAAAACGTCAATCACACCGGAGAGGATGAGTCGTAACCCGAGGGATGGTCGTAAAAGAGAGACGGGTTAGCGCCAAAATGGCCATTGACTCATCAGAACAACAACGCGCGCGAGAGACACAAGGAGCGGCGCGAGACCTGTCGCGATGCAATAGGACCCATAGAGCACGACGAATGCCATGAGGAGGAGAGTCAGATACACGAGTGCCGAGGCGGCCATATACTCAAGCCGCGGACTCGACGCGGGTACTCGATGAGAGGACCGCGTCGCGGTGCGTTCCCTTTCCATTCTCTTCCGGTCTGCACTCGACAACTACGCGTGATGCAATGCACGACGAGCACATGCGTAAATAAACGCAAAAAAATGCATTGATTTCAATGTTTCGGGATGGGGGGGGCTCATTCGCTTTGCTCGGACTCTGTGTCCGAGTGAGGAAAACATGGACAATCCTGAACATGAACTCGCAAGCAATCATTGTCACACCACGGACCGTACGTGCGACACAATGGTCAAACGTCAAAGTCGCGTTCGGTGACGGCCTGTTTACAGTGTACACAAGGCTCGCCCTCTTCGTCGGACGAGTTGCAATACTCGTCCTCATCGCCGTCGTCTTCATCGGAACTCGCGATGCATTCGTTTCTCAGCCGCCGTCGTTCGGCCTCCCGACGGGTCCGTAGTTTATTAAACACCTCATCCGGGACATTCGGGCCGAGAAGCGAGGAGACATCGGGAGAACACACGACGGACATCCAGAGAAGCGGCTCCTCGTCGAATTCGCCACCGCCACCAATAGATGGAATGCTCAGCGGGGCCGCCCCTTTACACTCCTCCTTTCGTGCGTTCGGATCGATCGGATCGAGACGCCCAAATGGCGCGAGGTGCGTTTTCTGGCCGCCAAGATAGGCGCATATCATCCGCGCAAGATCCCGATAAAAGGAAATCGGCCCCGTCGACGTGAGAACCTCCATTACCATGGATTCGCGCTGCTGTCCACTGCGAAACGCGAGGAGTTCGAGCGGCGCGGGGATCACGGAGCACGTAAAGTACTGGGGGTTCGGAGCGCTTGCGGGCGACTCCGATTCACGCAGTGCAACTGCGAGTGCTCGAAAGAGACACATCTGTCCTCGAACGAAGAGAGGAACCCGCGCCGCGAATCGTTCCATGACGAGCCCGATGGATCTAGTACTGTGTGTCCTATCGTACTCTCGAACAAACCGATGGACCCACGAACATGCACCGGGCGATGCGCCGTCGGCATCCTCCTCTGCCAATCGTTCCAACAGAAACGACGCGACGTCCTCGGTCGATGGAGAGGAGCCGTTGTGCCAATGAAGTAGCGACGCGAGACAATTACTTTCTGCTGGCCGTCCGATGAAATACTTCAGCTGGCTCAGCGAGTGCCACGCGGCGAGGATCTCCGCGCCCCGTCGTCGGCCGCGTAATGCCTCGTGCGCCGACGAAAGAGACTCGTAGATCGTCTCATTGGCGTGGACCGACGAATCGTCTCGAATCATTCGGGCGCACAACATGGCATACAACCAGTGCATGCGACGCGTTATAGCATCGCGGGGGAGAGAGGGGACGTGTGAGAGACACATATCACACGCGGACCGAGTGGACGTCGTCAGAATCGTGGTGATGAGGGCAATACGTCGGTCCGCATCAGCCAGTTCAAGCTCGGACGTCCGGTCATAGAATTCAACCCCAAGGTCCGCTAAGAGGGACTCGAGGCACTTTGCTTCTTCGGGAGTTGGGGCACCCACGGTTGGATCGGCTTCCTCCTCGTCGGACACACGCCGCTTCTTCGGATAAGAGGGACGCGCATCGCTCGGGTCGTTCGCAGCGACGCGCTTCGCTCCACTCCTCGACATCTAACAAACGCCACACGAACGACATACAGGGTTCAATGCATCTGTACGAAATCATCTAGAGAAAAGACATTCGTTTCTCAAACGCTCTCGTTCGACAAAACGGAGGGCCCGTAGTTTATTAAACACCTCAGCCGGGAGATTCTGGCCGAGAAGCGAGGAGACATCGGGAGAACACACGACGGACATCCAGAGAAGCGGCTCCTCGTCGAATTTGCCACCGCCGCCTAGAGCTGGAAGGGTCAACGGGTCCGCCCCTTTACACTCCTCCTTTCGTGCGTTCGGATCGATCGGATCGAGACGCCCGAATGGCGTCAGGCGCGTTTTCTGGCCGCCAAGATAGGCACACATCATCCGCACAAGATCGCGGGAAAAGGAATCCGGCGTCGTCGCCGTGAGCACCTCCGTGAGCACCTCCATTACCATGGATTCGCGCTGCTGTCCACTGCGAAACGCGAGGAGTTCGAGCGGCGCTGATATCACGGAGCACGTAAAGTACTGGGGGGTCGGATCGCTTGACTCCAATTCACGCAGTGCAGTTTTGAGTGCTCTAAAGAGACACGCCTGCCCTTGAACGAATAGAGGAACGCGCGCCGCGAATCGTGCCATGACGAGCTGGATACCTCCATGATCGACCGTCTCGTAACATCGAACGAACGGATCGACCCACGAACATGCACCCGGCAATGCGCTGCGGGCATCCTCCTCTGCCAATCGTTCCAACAGAAACGACACGGCGTCCTCGGTCGATCGAGAGGGGCGGGCGTGCCAACGAATTAGCGACGCGAGATAACGACGTTCTGTTGACCGTTCGATGAAATAAGTCAGTTGGCTCATCGAGTGCCACGCGGCGAGGATCTCCGCGCCCCGTCGTCGGCCGCGTAATGCCTCGTGCGCCGACGAAAGAGACGCCTCGAAGAATGTCTCCCGTAGTCGTCGGTCGCGTAATGCCTTCTGCTCCGACGAAAGAGACGCATCGAAGATCGCCTCCTCGGCGGGGGGCGACGAATCATGTCGAATCAGGCGGGCACACAACAACATGGCATACAACCAGCACATGCGACGCGATGTCGTATCGCGGGAGAGCGAAGGAATTGGCGAGAAATCCATATCACACACAGACCGAGTGGACGTCGTCAGCACCGCGGTGATGCGGGCGAGACGTTCGTCCGCCTCCATCGGCCTGTTGGTCTCGGCGTCGCTGAATTCAACCTTCATGTCCACTAAGAGGGCTTCGAGGCACTTTGCTTCGTCGGGAGTTGGGGCGCCCACGGTTGGGTCGGCTTCCTCCTCATCGAGAACACGCCGTCGATTTGGAGAAGAGGGACGCGCATCGCTCGGGTCGGTCGCAGCGACGCGCTTCGCTCCACTCGCGCGCGATGCAGCCGCGGCAGACGCCGACGTGACGATCGCGGCGGCTCCACTTGTCGTTCCCGTGGACGCGGACACGTTGGCGGTCTCTGCCTCCGTCCAGGGCGGGAACAGCGAGAACGAGGAATATCGCGCATCACTCGCCGGAAACACGCGATAGAACGTGCCAAAGAGCTCTCCGCGCAACGTCGTCGCTTTTGCAGGAAACCACCGATCCGAGCTGCCGATCTTCAGGAGAAGCGCCTTGTTCGTCATGCCTTCGAACGCGATCAGTGCACCATACTGATGCGCGAGAAAGTGGACAAACCCTCGCAGCGCGCCCTCTCCGTGGCGAGAGGAGTGCAGATCCATCGAGCGAAGCGAGATCACGCGAACGGGGTCCGCGTAGGGCCAGAGGAGGGTCATGCGCTCCGGTCCGAGGTCCGCCGTGCCGATCGAGGTCTCAATCGTTCCGTTGAACGAGGAGGAGGCGAGTGCGCGCATGGCCACGTAGGCGCGGATAAACCGACATGCGCCAGGCGAATATACTTCATCGATTCTGCACGAGCGCGCCGCGGTTGTGGGCGGAGGCAGACACGGCGGAACGGGACGTGTTGCGTTCCCGCTCTTCATCCACGTGCGATATCTCTCCTCGATCTCGTCGTCCACCGAGAGCATCTTGTGGAGCTGTTTGGCCGCTAATGCGGATGGACGAGGTACGAGAAACCCATCCTCCTCCTCTTCAAACATGGGCGCCCACCTCGGAGGAATCGCGACGCGCGCAAAGTCCGCGGGCGTTTTTACGTCGACGAGAGCGGTCGCCGTCGTTCCACTCATTGTCAGTCTCGACCTAGGCACGGAGAGGGAGTTTCAACAGCGAGCAGACTCGGTTCGACAGATCAACAACACTCAAATCCACGCAATAACGGGCGAAGCAAGCATCGGTGACAGTCCGGATGAGAGGGAATGCGCGCAAGACACTGCAGGAGACGGGTAACCGCGGCGTTCAGCGTGGAGAGCGTTCGGGGTTCAACCACGAGCGACGCCTTGGGGTTCGTCTCCAACGCGGCCACTGTTCTCTCTGCGCATGCCGTCCCGCCCGCGTGCAGAGGATGCGGATTCGTCTCGGAGTCGGAGTCGGGTTCCGTCGCATCCGGATCATCAGATGGGAGGGGGACGTCATCGTCGCCCCCGTCCGTTGCGACGGACGGCGCCGCGGACGTCCCAGTCGAGGAGGACGGTGCAGGAGCAGCCACCGGTCGGGTTCCGGGCGCCGAGGAGGCGAGACGACGCTTGGGAGAGGGCGGAGACGCGTCTTCTCCAATTCGATCCACGGAGAGATCGCGTCGTCGCTTTTTCCCGTCGCGGCGTTTGTCGGGATGTCCCGGCGGTCTCCACTCGCGATCTCGGCCCGCCCAATTGCTGATCTGATGACGACACCACTCGTACGAACTTTGATTGGTTTCGCACCATGTCCGAAGCAGCGCTCCCAATGGCCATCCATTTGCCGCCCCAAAATCGTACAAACGTGTCACGAGCGTTCTCCGAACCGCCGAAGGAGATTTTCGCAGATGATCCGTCCACTGCTGGCGAGAGCACGTCGCTGAGTTTCGACCGGTTGCGACCGTCGCGGGCACTGCAGGGGCAGTGGAGAGATACGCGGCCGCTGCGACAGCGACTGGCGCAAGAACGCCGGCGACGGCCGCCGGTTCCGGGTCGGATGACACGAGAGAACTCACCGCGCAGAACGTCTCTGCGCATGTCCAATCACAGCGGCGACAACATGGGGATGAGGATGATTGGCCACGAGAACCCGAGAA
>Ga0116227_10010426_pt1 | contig 16248 bp, 14 predicted proteins | sample S1TSphgellanicum_FD_89693 | JGI IMG/M metagenome (GOLD analysis project Ga0116227, IMG submission 89693) | Host-associated microbial communities from peat moss isolated from Minnesota, USA - S1T2_Fb - Sphagnum magellanicum MG | ecosystem: Host-associated > Plants > Peat moss > Unclassified...
CTGGATCTTCGCCAGTTGCACGCCCTGGGACTGGTCGTCGACCGTCTCCTTCTCGGGCCAGCGGGTCGCCCGCACCCGTTTGCGGAGGTCGGCCAGCGCCCCAGCCGGAATAGCGACACGGTACGGTCGAATGGAACTGTCGTCGGCGGATGCGCGAACTTTCGCCGCTGATGGACTGTTGACGGGCGCCGACGCCGCAGCAGTCTGCGCTTGGCCAGGAGTGGCAACGAGCAAAAGGCTCAGTGCAACGGTCGCCGCGACGGTGCCGAATAAACCGAGACGGCGAATGAACCACGCACCCTCGCGCGCGCTCTTTGGGCATGGTGTGGCGACATAAGTCGCCCGGTCGAGATGAGTCATTTCAGATTCCTTGAAAAGGCTGTTGGTTGGGCTGGTACGATCAATCGGAGGCGGCCAGTCAGACATGCACGGCGATCGTGACGCCGATATTCCCGCGCGTCAGCTTGGAATAGGGGCACGTCTCATGTGCGGCGTCGACCACCGCCTGAGCCTTTTCGCGGTCCATGCCGGGCAGGTTGACATTGAGTCTGGCCTGGAGAAAGTACCCCCCACCGGCCATGCCCAGATCGACTTCGGCGTCGATGAAGTGGTCCGACGGAAGCGCGAGCTTCAACTGCTTGGCGGCCAGCCCCATCGCGCCCTCGAAGCAGGCCGACCAGCCTGCTGCGAATAACTGCTCTGGATTGGTGCCGGTGCCCGTGCTGCCGGGGCTAGACAACTTGATGTCCAGGCGGCCATCAGAACTCCGCGATGCGCCTTCGCGCCCGCCCGTGGTGTGGGTTTTCCCCGTGTAGAGAACTTTTTCGATTGTTTGGATTGCCATGGTGACGTGACTTCCTGTGCTGGGTTGAATACTGGCTGTGCACGGTCAAATCGGTTGCGCGCCCCGCGAGCCGTACGGCTATGGATCTTTCGATCTGCCTGCTTCATCGGGTAGTTCTCGTTGAAAAGTGATGCATTGCGCGGTTCCGAATCATTCGCGTGTGGAAGCAATCAGACCAGAGACACCTGGGCGAATCTATTGAACGATGGTGTTGTCAATATCTTGGTATTGGTGAACGAAAACCTGTGAGTCACGGCCGGTTGCAGCGACGCTCCATATGTCTCGAGGCACTCAGAGCCGGTGCGATTGCGTATGAAGTTCCAGGGTTGAACTATTGAACGACGGTATGAATCAATACTTGCGCATCTGTCGCGGCACGCTGACAGGCTCGATAGTCGGAGGCTGGCCCTACCATCTCACTATCGACACGAGTTCGAACGAACCACCGAGCACCATGAAAATCCGATCCAGCGCAGCATTCGCATTGACCATCACAGCGTTCATTGCTGTTTTCAACTTTTCGATTTCTCCCCTCAACGCCAAGATGTCCTCCGACGAACCTCGTTCCGCGCCGGAGATCAGGGGCATCGACAGTTGGCTCAACTCCGAGCCCTTGGCGGAACAGACGTCGTACGGTGTTGTGCCATGAAGAATATCTGGTTCGCGTTGCTTTCCTTGTTGGTGAGTTGTGTTTTAAGGTCGGCGCTCCTTTGAAGTTCACATAACTGCTCAGATCAATTGCGCAGTGACCGCATGATCCCGAGAAATCCAGGGCCGCTGCTCCACTCCGCCGGTTCTCCTCAATAAAAAATCCGCAGCCACCAGTGCAAATGAGGGAGGGAGGAGAAGCAAGTTCTGCGTCGATGCTCAAGCTGCGGGTACGGCTGTGAGGAGGCCGTCGAGATCACAGGAGCGTCGCATGTGGTGATGACGTCGGATCCGGATGAAACCGCCGATCTGATTGGAGAGGCTGCGTCAAGCATTTGCAACCAATACCAAAGTGTCATCGACCTGAGCCATAGCAAATGGCATCCTGAGGCAACGCAGCGACACATGAAAACCGTGGTTGCCCGGGGTCACGGCGGCCCCGCAGAATTTCGATCGAGGCGTTATGTCGGCAGATGCCGGTTGGAGCCAATAATGGAATCCTTGAGCGTAGTTTCACCTGAATTGACGACGCAATCTATGTCAAACGCTTCATCAATGGTATTCGTCGTCGACGACGACGTGTCTGTGCGTGAATCGCTGGAGGCGTTGATCAGCACAGTCGGCTGGAAAACAGAAACATTCGCATGTGCACGGGAGTTTCTGGCCCATGTACGCCCGCTGGTTCCAAGCTGCCTGATCCTGGACGTCAGCCTTCCCGATCTGAACGGGCTTGACGTGCAAAAGCACGTTGGCATCGAGCGCACTACGTTGCCGATCATCTTCATTACTGGCCACGGGGATGTGCCGATGACCGTGCAAGCGATGAAGGCAGGGGCCTTGGAGTTCCTGACGAAACCTTTTCAGGAAGATGTGTTGCTGAATGCCATTCAGGACGCTTTACAACGCAGTGAAGCGGCGCTCAGACAAGAAGCGGCGCTGAGTGTGCTGCGTGAGAAATATGCCTCTTTGACCCCCCGCGAGTTGGAAGTCATGCTGCTCGTTGTCAGCGGCTTGTTGAACAAACAGGTTGGTGACAGGCTCGGGATCAGCGAGATCACCGTGAAAGCCCATCGCGGCAATGTCATGCGCAAGATGGACGCCGGGTCCCTGCCAGATCTGGTGAATATGGCGGCAAGACTGGGCATCGTGCAACCGGGCCGCGACAAAGGCTCGCACCGCAAGCGATACCACCCACGCTGATTGTTGCCAGTCAAGCGGCCACCCAACCCCTACTATTACCTCGGACATGAAGGCGCAAAGTGAGAGCCAACCTTGGAATGGATGCAACGACGGTGGCTTGGTCGCAAAGGAAATGCAAGCTCGAAAAACCGTCGAGTTCGACCTGCGCGTTTGACCCTCCGGTCCATCCGTGCGCTGGTGTCGGTGGTCGATGACGACCAGTCCATTCGGGAAGCCGCTCGCCCCGCGCATGTTCAAGGAGCGGTGAACGCTCTTTTCCACGTCCAAGACTTCGAAAGCAGGTAGTCATCCACCAACGCCGCCGATCCTGTTCGGGTTGATTCATCGCTCATGCAAAGCTTTTCGGACTTCATGTGCAAGCTGCAATTCATAACATTCGCACATTCGAAGCGCCGAGAGTCTGATTGGACATGATGGCATCAGATAGGCACTATTTCGCCCCTGATAGTCGATCCATGGCTAACATTGAAAGGATTGGAAATTGGCTGACATCATTGGTGCGAACATAGACAGGCTGGTCACGGTTGAAATGCGCAACCGGGGAATGAATCACAACATCATCGGCCCGATATACGAGGAGGCGCGTCGCGAAGGTGGCGGAAGACCCATCACAGCCCGTGCGGCGCAGGCCCTGGTGGCGAACGTGAGTCATGGAGATACCGTACTTATCGTCACGGGCGCTGGTTATGCGCCGGAAGCCCCCCATGGCGAAAGTGACGGCCCTCCAGGAGCCGCAGCACTTGCGAGAGCCTTGTTCTGGGGGCTGAATGCTGTGCCGGTCTACGTCACTGAAGAGTGCCACGCGCCGCCTGTAGTGGCGGCCAGTCAAGCTGCGGGAATCATGGTGCGCGACTATGAGCTGGCAAAGAACCGCCGAATGGGGGGTAGTCTGGTTACGGCGCCAACGACGCAAGCGGACATCGCGGCCTGGGCGAAGGACGTATTTGACACCTATCATCCCAAGGCGATCATTGCTATTGAGCGACTCGGTCCCAACGATCAGGGAATCCTCCACTATTCAACCGGCGTAGTCCCCAAGAACTACGTCGACATCAGTGCACTGTTCAGCGAGGCTCATGCCCGCGGCGTCCTCTCCATTGGTATTGGCGACAACGCCAACGAGATCGGATTCGGCCGCATTCATTCATTTATGCAGGACTTCCACCCCTACGGACGGCGATGCCAGTATGAAGGCGGGACGGGCGTACCGACAGTCGTCGCCACCGATATCTTTCTCCCAGCCTCGATTTCGAACTGGGGAGCTTACGGCATCGCAGCGATGCTGGGGTTCCTTTGCAAGAAGATGGATCTGGTTCAGAGCCCCGAGCTGGAAAAAAAGATCGTGACCGCCTGCTTGGATGCCGGGGGATGGGAAATGCGCTACTGCACGTCGCGCTTTATCGTGGACGGGACTGAAGGCGAAAGCTCGATGGCAATCGTTCAGCTTCTGCGAGACATGGTGAGAGTGAACATCGCAGACCCGGATCGCGGCCTGTCTCATGGGACGATAGGCCGGTGATCCAATCGGCCGCGCCTTCGGTGCGGCATGTCTTGTGGACGGACTTGAAAACTTCGAGTCCCCGCGAACGAACCTGCTGACTTGGCAGCTCATAATCTGGTTGGCGACACGGCGTTCATGTCGATGCCCGGAGTTCGTCCTCTTGCGAGATCAGCAATCACGCTCCCAGTCAGCGCGGCCAACGTCAACCCGAGATGCCCATGCCCACAAGCTAGTAGAACGTTGGGGGCCCCTGGTGCACGACCAAGAATGGGCCGGCTGTCTGGCACCGACGGGCGTGGGCCAACCCAGTGGCTGATTGGGTTGGAATCCAAGCCCTTGGCCCACCCATTGAGTCCCCGGAAGATGGTTGAGGCTCTTTCATGGTTTGCCGGCGCATCTGGCCCAGTGAATTCCGCAATGCTGGCCAGGCGTATGCCGTGCTGCATCGGTGTGACCGCCACCTTTCGTTCGACCAGAAGGAGAGGCATCGTGATAGAACTGCTACCTGCAGCAAGCATCACGTGATAGCCGCGCTCCGATACCAGTGGCATCGAGAAACCCAGCTGCGAGGCGAACCGCTTTGACCACGCGCCCGCCGCGAGGACCACGAGATCGGCGTCAAGACGCCCCTGGTCTGTTGTTACGCCCTTGTTGTCTACTGCGGTAGCTGTTGCCCTCTCGATTTTTCCTCCTGCTCGAGCGATGCGCGCAGCCAGGTGATGTGACAGCGAGAGTGTGTCGGTGACATACCCCATGCTGGGGATATGCACCGCGCCAGCGATCTCTGGCGACAGAGCTGGTTCCAAAGCCAGGGCCGCGGCAGCATCCAGCTCATTGGAGGCAACACCGAGCTTCCGTCGCAATTCGTAAGACACCCGGGCGCCAGCCAGTGCCGCATGGGTCCGGAACACATGGAGCGCCCCCGACTGACGCAAAAGATGGCGGGCGCTCGCATCATCCAGCAAAGGCAGCCAGCTTTCCCAGGCCTTCCCCATCATTCCCGCCATTGCGGTAGCGCCTTTGACCATCTTGTCCGAGCTTCCATTGGCTAGGAACCTCAGAAACCAGGGGAGATTTCGGGCCACATAACCCGGATGGACGATCAATGGGCCATTGGGATCCCTCAACAGTTTGAGGGTCTGCCGGACAATCCCCGGCGTTGCTTGGGGGATCACCGAGGCTGTAGCGATGTGAGACGCATTGCCAAAACTTGCACCCTCGCCCGGTGCCTGCCGGTCGATGATCGTCACGTCAAAACCAGCCATCTGCAGTGATCGGCCACAAGCAAGGCCGACCAGTCCCGCGCCTAGCACAACGACAGTTCCGCTCATGGCTGGTTTCTTTCTGAACTTTGGGCCGCCATCATGTCGAAACCAGCGCATCGCCACGCAATCGAGCTATTGCCTCAGGCTTCGCGGCCAGTGCGTTCCACAGAATCGTTCCGGCGGTGAGTGTTGCTTCGCGCAGCACGGCTTCATCGACGAGGCAGCGTCGGTCGGCGCCTGTCAATAACAATCGCAATTGGCTCTCTGGCTCGTTGAACCCTGCGATCAAACGCATCGCCGGAACACCGAGCGCCGCAAAGTTCGCGTGATCGCTGTTAGCCATCAGGGGCAGGTGATGCCCAACAGATCGCCCTGCGGCAGTGACGGCCCGATCGACAAAGGGGGCAATCCCTTCGAAGCCGGAGGCCAGCACGGTCAGTCGGGGAGAGCCTGCCAGTGAATCGAGGTTGACATTCAGCACCATACGCCCGTGTTCCTGCGGGGGCAAGCGCGAGAGCCAGGCACGTGAGCCCTGCAGGGCCCATTCCTCCGCGCTGAAGACACAAACGGTCAATCCGCGAGCCATGGTGGCAACCCGCGGGGCTAGATTGCGGGCGAGCGCGACAAGGGCAGCGACGCCGGTGCCATTGTCGATAGCGCTTTCAGCCAGCGGGTGACCGTCAATGTGTGCGGACAGAACGACACGATCAGGGCCTTGGCCGGGAATGTCCAGCACGAGGACGTCGGTGGTGGCCTCGGGCAGGTCGCGGCCTTCGATTACCACATGGACTCTGGCACCTCGATGCCGGAGCAGTCCGGCAGATTCCGCAGAAATTCCCATCGAAGGGATGCCGGCTCCCCCAGCCCGCCCTGACGAACCTGATACGGGGCCGACGCCGATTTCAGGCTGAACGACGATGAAGGCCGCGGCGCCGCATTCCTGGGCGGCCGAAAGCTTCACACGACGATGCACGGTGGTCGTTGAGAAAGGATACTCATGATGAACCATCACCGCGCGTCCCTTTACCGCACCGCCCGCCGCCCGGATTTCGTCCGGAGTGCCGCGCCCAAGATCAAGCACGTCCAGATACAGGCCTTCAGCAGGCGTGAACGCCGATCCCAGCAACGGCGTCATGTCCAAGGGGGAGGCTGTTGCGGTCTCTGTCAAAGTCGCGCGTTCACAGTGCCATCCCGCATAGGGCGTCGGATCTCGCCTGAAGGTCGCCGCCGGGGCCGCAGCCACCAGACGCTCGGCGCACCAATCTTGCGCTGCCGTCTCGCTCGACGTTCCCGCGAGCCGCCCTCCAAACTCGCACAGGGAAAGAAAGTCACTCCAGAGTCCTGAATCACTCCTGAGCTTCTGCAGAAATTCCTCCAACCCCGCGCCATCGCAGGAGCAGCCGCTCTGTGGCGAGATGCTGGATACTGCCATGGAGACCTGTTCTGTGTGGGGCGCGCTCAAGCTAGGTACTCCTGCAGGAACTCGAGCGTGCGTCGCTCTGCCAATGCGGCTGACTCTGCGTGGAACAGGGAGCGTTGGTCACAGTTGAATCCGTGGCCAGTCGGATAGATGTGCGTCGCGGCAGCCGGCGCCGCGGCGGCGACCTTCCGAATGGCCTCCAGAGAGATCAGATGGTCCTTTTCACCCCAGTGCAGCATCATCGGAATACGCGGGAGATCTTCCAGGACGGTCGGAATCGCATTGCCGTAGTAGGAGACGGCACAGGCGAACCCGGTAGCACGGGAGGCCGCCACCCAGGCGGCGGTTCCACCCCAACAGTACCCGACAATGCCAACCTTGCCGGCGCGGGTCCCCCATTCCCCGGCGGCGACGATGTCCAGAACAGCCTGGTCCCAATCCAGATTGCGCATCAGGGCCTGCCCGAGACGAACGTCTGCGTCGCTGTAGCCGAGGTCCAGGCCGCGCTGCGTCCGGTCAAACATGAAAGGCGCAATCGCGAGATAGCCTATCGCAGCATAGCGATCGGCCACGCTGCGAATGTGGCTGTTTACCCCAAAGATCTCTGGCAGGATGATCAGGCACCCCTTGGGCGTGCGTTCAGGCTGGGCCACGTAGGCCGACAGCGCGAAGCCATCGGCAGCAGTCAATTGGATGGTTGGGGTCATTCTTTCTTCCTTCACGGTAGCCATTCACTCAATCAACTTTGATCCGGGCTTCTTGAACCACACCGCGCCATTGCGCTAGATCTGCGCGCATCAGTGCGGAGAAATCCCTGCTGGGCTTGATGGACGGGGTGATGCCTAGTCCGGCAAAGCGCTCGCGCATCTCGGGTAGCTCCACCGCGGCCTTCAGCGCTCTTGACATCCGCTCGACAACATCGGGGCTTAGTCCAGCTGGCCCGATCAACCCCCACCAGTTCAATGCATTCACCCCTTTGATGCCGAGTTGCTCAAAGGTCGGAATCTCGGGAAACTCCTTGCTGGGGGTGTGCGCCGCCACCGCGAGTGCTCGCAAGCGCTTGGATTCCACGAGCGGCATTCCGGACGCGGTGCTGGTGAAGGTGGCGTCTACCTGGCCGGCCATCGTTTCATTCAGTGCCAAGCCCGATCCCCGATAGGGAACGCTGACGATGTTCGTTGCAGTGCGCAGTTGCAATAGCTCGGCCGCCAGGTGCCCTAACGATCCCGAGCCCGCATTTGCGATGTTCACCCCTTTCTTTTGGCCCTGTGCCAGAAAGTCGGCCAGCGTCTTGCTTCCAGCGGTGGGCACAAAAAGAACCAGAGGCGCCGAGCCGATCAGGCTGATGGGGGTAAAGTCCTTTTCAACGTCATATCCTGGCGAGGTTGTCCGGATGGCAGAATTGAGAAGCAGGGCAACATCCGCAAGCATGAGCGAATAGCCATCGTTGCGGCTGCGTGCCAGCGTGGTCCCGGCGATCGCAGTGTTTGCGCCGGCACGGTTGACCACCACAATCGATGCTCCCAACTCCTTCTGCAAGGCAGGTGCCAGCGAGCGGGCGATGATGTCCGAGGCGCCGCCAGGCGCGTAGGGTACAACGAGCTCGATAGGGCGCGAAGGGTATGTGTCTACCGCGTGCGCAAGGAAAGGGAATGCCAGCGCAACGCCCATGGCGCAGAGGGCGAGCTTGCGGCGAGAAGAGAAAAACATGGTGAAAGCCATCCGGAGTTGTTGAGCGTAGCTCCACATTACGTTCCCTCGAACGGGTCCGCAAACGAAAAGCCGACGACGGCCATTCCTGTTTGGAATATTAGTTTGCGAGATAGGCGCGGACACGAAGCTGGGTTGCCTGTGATTCCTGCAACATCCAGTCCAGCAGGCGGTCACGCGCCGCGTTGCGTGTCGCTCCGGCGGGGATGATCGCGTAGTAGGCGTGCCGGGCGGTGACACATTCGCCTAGTGGACGGACCAGTTGGCCGCTTTCCAGTTGATCGAGGACCATGAACAATGGGCAGATTCCCAGACCGCAGCCCGCCATCACGGCGGGAATCAGCACAGAGAATCCTTCGAACAGAAACTCCGGCCCCGTACGTTGCCAATCAGGTGCGGCGGCCTCGCTCCACTCTTTCCAGTCATAGCCTCGCTGCGCTCTCTGAAGCAAGGGCAGACCGTTCAAATCCATGCTGGATCTGATGCGCTGGCCTGCCAGCAGCTTCGGGCTGGCCACCAGGGCCATTTCCTGGCCCAGCAGGTACGTGGCGTGGGCATCGGGCCAGCGGCCACCACCGACTCGGATCTCGATGTCAAATCGCTCAGTGACCGGAGAAAAGTCCGGGAGTCTTGGCCGCAGGCTGAGCCGGGTCGAGGGGGAAGACGCCAGAAAGCGCGGCAACCGGGACACAAGCCAATGCGCCGCGAAAGCCGGGGACGCCGAGATCTCGATGGCGGAACCGTCGCTCTTGTCTCCAGCCACCTCCTGTCCGGCAGCGCGGCCTTCCTCGAGCATCGCTACAGCCTCTGCGGCATAGGACAGGTACGCGCTGCCTGCCGACGTGAGCAGCAATGCACGCCTGGAGCGTTGAAACAGTCTGAATCCCAAGTGGTGCTCAAGGGCCTGCACCTGTTTGCTCACGGCCCCCTGGGTCATGCACAGGGTTTCGGCGGCGCGCGTGAAGCTTTGTGATCGAGCGACTTCAACGAAAGTGCGCAAAGCAGATAGAGAAGAGCTCATGAGGGGCAGCCGTCGCTCGGTCCAGGTTAGCATGACCCTAGCTGCGCGCTCTGCCGCAGCCCTGGGTTGGCAGTTGTTTTGCAGGAGATTAGCCCAGGAGACGCCCCGATGACGCATAACATTTACGTATGAGAGGGATAAGCAATTTGATTTTTCAAGATGCGAGTCGCTGATCAGAATCGGTGTTTTCAACCGCCTTCTCGCGCAGCATCTATGACTTCTTTACTGAAACGCATGGTCGTCACGGCAATCTCGGTACTCGCGGCTGTCCATGCAAGCGCCGCAGCCCCCGCCGCGTTCATCAAACCGGTGCGCATCATCGTGCCATACGCCGCAGGCGGACTTGCCGACATCACGGCGCGGCTATTGGCCGATCAACTGGCATCTCGACTTGGGCAACCGGTCATGGTGGAGAACCGGGCTGGAGCCAATGGCACCATTGGGACGGCCTATCTCGCGAAAGCGGCTCCAGACGGCCACACCATCGGCCTTGTCGTCAGCTCACATGTTTTTGGCAGGTCGCTTGTCCCGGATTTGCCTTATGACCCGATCAAGGATTTCGCACCCATCACCCTGGTGACACGCACAGCCATGGTCCTGGTGGCCGCGCCGAACTTGCCGGTGCAGAACGTGCCGGAACTGATCGCCTATGTGAAGGCGCGGCCCAATCAGCTTGCGTTCGCGTCCGCGGGAAGCGGCAGCAATGTTCATGTGTTCGGTCAATGGTTTGTTGACAAAGCCGGCCTGAAGATGCTGCACGTGCCTTACAAGGGCAGCGCGGCTGCACACATGGACCTGATGGCAGGACGCACGCAGATCGTGTTTGACACACTGGGGGCAGTTCAGCCTTATGTCGCGTCAGGGAGAATGAAGTTGCTGGCGGCTGGTGCGGACCGGCTACCGCAGTATCCGGACCTCGCCACGGTCGCAGAGGCTGGCCTCCCGGGGTTTCGCGCGGAGTCTTGGGGTGCGGTCATCGCTCCCGCTCAGACCCCTGCGTCAATCGTCGCTGCGTTGCAGCGAGAAATCGTTGCTGTTCTCAGCATGCCGGCCGTGCGAAAACGTCTGGAAGACGCTGGCGCACAGGTGGTGGGTAGCTCTTCAGCCGAACTCGGCGCGATCCTGGCGGCAGATGAGAAGAAGTACGGTGAACTCATTCGCACAATGGGAATCAAGCTGGATTGAAGTGCCCCCAAACCGGACAAACGGAGACAATCGAAAATGAAGGCAGTGGCCATGTACAGCCCTTATGGATGGAGGGCCCGGATCGGCTTGATCGTTCCTTCCACCAATGCTGTCAACGAACCGGAATTCTGGCGCATGGCGCCTGAAGGCGTCAGCATTCTTACCGCCCGTGCGATGCTGCTGGGCGCCGCCAGTGAAGACTCTTACATCAAGATGGCCAAGGCGGTCGACGGCGCCGCCGATCAACTCGCGACGGCGGAAGTGGATATCGTCGCCTATGGCTGTACATCGGGCTCGTTCATCTGTCCTCTGCCTGAATTGGTGCAAGGCATGCATGAGCGTACGGGCGTGCCGGCCATTGCTGCTGCTGGCGCAGTGGTCGCCGCACTTCGAGCCCTGGGGGTGCGCAGAATCGCATTGGGTACGCCATACGTCGACTTCGTCAATCAGAGAGAGATTTCCTTCCTGAGGGAGTACGGAATTGAAGTCACTTCCCTTCTCGGACTCGACATGGGACACACACAAGAGGAGCGGCGCGCCATCGCACGCGTTCCGCCGGAGGCACTCTACCGCTTGGGCCGGGCCGTCGACAGACCCGATGCTGATGCGGTGTTCCTGTCCTGCACAAATCTCGCCTCGCTTGGCGTGATTGCGCAACTGGAGCGAGACTTGGGAAAACCGGTGATCACAAGCAATCAAGCATGCTTCTGGGCGTGCCTGCGTCGACTGTCCATCACCACTCCGGTGACCGGTTACGGTAAGCTTCTCGAAACATGTCTGGACGGCATCAACGATGAGGCATTCGCAATTCGGGTTTCGGCCTGACCCTGACCCCCTCAAGACGCTGAAGCGGCTTCGAGCAGGCCTTTGCGCGGTAGCTCCCCAGTCGCTCGTCCGCACGGAACGAGGATTGCCGTGAGTCGCGCCATCAATTTCCGGCAGCTCGAAGCCTTTCGCGCAGTCATGCTGACAGGCAGCATTACCAGGGCGGGGCATTCCCTTTCCATTTCGCAGCCGGCGGTATCCAGGCTCATCAAAGACTTGGAGTACGAACTCAAGCTAGACCTTTTTGTACGGCAAGGAACCCATGTCGTTCCAACGGAGGAAGGGCGCGAACTCTATCGTGAGGTGGAACGGCACTTCTCCGGAGCAGAAAGAATTCGCGAGGCAGCTCGTGCACTCAGACTGTCCAAAGCAGGCTATCTGCACATAGGCACCATGCCCAATCTTTCCATGGTGTGTTTGCCTAAAGCGGTCAGTGTCATGCTGACTCGCTATCCCGGATTGGTTATATCGGTTCATCCGGATAGCTCGGTCAATTTGGTTCAGATGATGGTTCACGGCCAGCTGGACGTTGCGTACGCCGCACCACCGTCAGACTCACGCGGTCTGACGCATGTGGAGTTTCCGTCGACTACCGCGATCTGCGTCATGCCCAAGGCTCACCGTCTGGCATCGAAGCGATCCATATCGATTGGCGACCTGCATGGTGAAGACTTTATATCCCTGGGCTCAAGCAGCATGCAGCGGATACAACTCAATGCAGCCTTGCTGGAGGCAGGGGTTCACCCCAACATCCGGCTCGAGACGGTTCACTCGGCTTCGGTGATCAGCTATGTCACTCAGGGCGTTGGCTTGGCGGTCATAGACCCGGTAGCCGTCATGGGACCTGCCGCGGAATACGTGACCATTCGCCCGTTCACACCCACCATCTCAATGCCTGTTTCTGCCATTTACCGGGAAACTCCCGCGCCCTCGAGATTTGCCTTGGAGTTCAGCGACGTCCTCTCCGGCGTACTCGCTGCGGAACTTCGGGTCATTGAGAAACTTGTCCGCGCCAGGAAGTGAACCGCATTCAGACGTGACGCACGTGGATACCCAGGCCCCGCCCCGCAGGCCGCCCGGCCCCAGCCCACATCATTGGCATCGCTAGCCATAGGGTCTTTCCCGCCGCCGTCTTCGCGCAAGGTATCGGCAGGCGCCTTGATATTTATCAAGGCCGTTCTCCCCGGCCGGCCGACACTGCGGTTCATGACAAGCGATGGACGATGAACACCCCGGGCAAGCCGCCTCCGAGGCAGCGCTGGCTGCCGATGGCCTCGCCGTCGATGGCGGACTGCCATGTCCCATGAATTCTCCCGTCGTTCATTCCTGCGTGGAACTGCCGTTTCGGGCATGGGCGTGACCGGAATCGCCTCGGCAGTGGCGGCGGCACCCGTGCCGGGCGCCGATGGTTCGGCCGTGCGGGGGCCCTCCGCCGTGCCGCTGACACTGACCGTGAACGGTGCGGCTCGCCCACTCCAGGTCGAGCCGCGCACCACCCTGGCCGAGGCGCTGCGCGGGCCGATGGATCTCACCGGCACCAAGATCGCCTGCGACCGCGGCGCCTGCTCGGCCTGCACCGTCTGGCTGGATGGCATGACGGTATGCGCCTGCATGATGCTGGCCATCGAGGTCGGTTCGCGCCAGGTGACGACGATCGAGGGCCTGGCTCGGGGAGACACGCTGCATCCGGTGCAGGCCGCCTTCATCGAACACGATGCCATGCAATGCGGCTTCTGCACGCCTGGCATGGTGATGAGCTGCGCCGCGCTGCTGGTGCACACGCCGCACCCCGGCGCCGATGAGGTCAAGGCCGCGATCAGCGGGCACGTGTGCCGCTGCGGCACCTATCCGCATGTGGTCGAAGCGACCCTGGCGGCGTCGAAAGACAAGGACTGATGCCATGGCTGCTCCCACGCGCGCGGAAACCTTTCCCCTGGGCATTGGCGCTGGCCCGGGGGCTCTGTCCACGGTGACGCGGCAGTTGCCGCTGGACGAGCCACCCGCGCTGGCGCCGAATGCGCAGCTGCAGGTGATCGGCAAACCCACGCCGCGCCAGAACGGGCGCGCCAAGGTGACCGGTGCCCTGCATTACACGGTGGACCTCAAGTTGCCGGGCCTGCTGGTGGGGCGCATCCTGCGATCGACCGTGCCGCATGGGCGCATCCGCAGCGTCGATGTGTCGGCCGCCCAGAAGCTGCCGGGCGTGCGCGTCGCCCTGGTCCTGGCGCACGCCGGGGATGAATCCGCCACCGTGCGCTACGTCGGGGCGCCCGTGGCCGCGGTTGCCGCCGTCTCGATGGCGGTGGCCGAGGAGGCGCTGCGCCTGATCCGCGTCGACGTCCAGCCGCTGCCGTTCGTCGCCGACCTCGACCAGGCGATGCTCGCCAACGCACCGCCGGTCTTTGATGGCGGCTCCGCGCCGCAAGGCTCTGCGTCGGGCTTCCCGGCCGCGCACGGCTTGCCGCTGGCGGGCAACCTGCGGGGCCCGGCTGCCGAATCGCGCGGCGACGTGGGCAGCGGCTTCGCGCAGGCCGAGGTGAGCGTCCAGGCCGAATACCGCACGCAGGTGCAGACGCATTGCTGCCTGGAGCCGCATGTCAGCATTGCCGACTGGCGGCCCGACGGGCTGACGGTCTACCAATCCACCCAGTTCACGGCCGGCGTGCGGCAGGAGCTCGCGGCGGCGTTCGACCTGCCGCTGGCCCGGGTGCGCGTGGTCGTCGATGGCATGGGGGGTGGCTTCGGCAGCAAGTCCCAGCTGGGCAACTACGGGCGCATCGCGGTCCTGCTGTCGCGCCAGGCGGTTGCGCCTGTGCGCGTGGCGCTGGACCGGCACGAGGAGCAGATCGACGCGGGCAACCGCCCCGGCACTTGGCAGCAGCTGCGCATCGGCGCGCGGCGCGATGGCACGCTGACGGCCATTTCGCTGCACAGCCGCGGCACGGCGGGGGTGGCGCTGGGCGCGGGGGTCGGAAACAACGCGCAGACGATGTACCCATGCCCGAACTTCGAGGGTGCGCAGTTCGATGTCTTCACCAACGCGGGGCCGGGCTGCGCCATGCGCGGACCCGGCAACACGCCGGGGGCCTGGGGGCTGGAGCAGGCGATCGATGAACTCGCCGGGAAACTGGCGATGGACCCGCTGGTGCTGCGCGACCGCATCGACGCCAGCCCCGTGCGGCGCGAGGAACGGCGCCTGGGCGCCGAGCGCATCGGCTGGGCACGGCGGCGCGCCTGGAGCGCGGCGGCCCCCGGCGGCGGGCCCGTGAAGCGCGGTATCGGCATGGCGCAGTCGATCTGGGGCGCCAACGTGCAGACCAACTCGGCGTGCGAGGTACGGCTGCATCGCGACGGCACCGTGGAGGTGCTGTCCAGCGTGCAGGACATCGGCACCGGCATCGGTACCGTGCTTGCGCAGGTGGTGGCCGAGGTGTTCGGCCTGCGCACGCAGGACATCCACGTGCGCATCGGCGACACCGAGTTCCCCGCAGGGCCACCGTCGTATGGCAGCCGAACGACGGCTTCGATCACGCCTCCCGCGCGCACGGCGGCGTGGCGGGTGCTGCAGGGCTTGCTCGCCCTGGCGGCGCCGGCCCTGCAGGTCCGCGCCGAAGATCTGAGCGCGCTCGGCGGCCGCATCGTGGTGCGCGGCCAACCCGGCCGCGGCCTGGCGTTTCGCGAGGCGGCCGCACTGCTGGCTACCGACCGCATCAGCGAAGTCGCCTCGCGCGCCGACGACTACGCAGGCTTTCGGCGCCGCATGGGCAGCGACGCGGCACTGGCCCTGCAGGACCTGGGCGGCGTGCAGTTCGCCGAGGTGGCGGTGGATACCGAGACCGGCATCATCCGCGTCGAGCGGATCGTCGCGGTCCACGACTGTGGCCGGCCGCTGAACCCGAAGCTGATCGAAAGCCAGGTGCAGGGGGGGGTGCTGATGGGCCTGTCGTACGCGCTCTTCGAGGAGCGCATCCTCGACCGGCACACCGGCCGCATGGTGAACGCCAACCTCGAACAGTACAAACTCGTGGGACCGCGCGAGGTTCCCGCCGTCGAAGTCATCGTGCTCGAGAACTACCAGGGCCACAGCGCGACGGATGCCTACGGCATCGCCGAGCCCGCCAACATCGCCACCGCGCCGGCCATTGCCAACGCGGTGTGCAACGCGATCGGCGTGCGCCTGCGCTCGCTGCCGATGACCCCGGCCGCGGTGCTTGCCGCGCTTCGCGGTGCACCCGCTGGATCGAGCCTCTCATGAACCGCTTTGCTTGGGCGCCTGCCCGCACCGTCGGCGAGGCTGCGGCCTTGGCATCGAGCACCGTGGCCGACGCGATGTGCGCGGAACCCGCCGGGACCGACCGGGCTGCGGCCGGCGTCGTGAAGGCCGGTGGCATCGATGTGCTCGACCTGCTCAAGGAGCGGCTGCTGGCCCCGGCGCTGCTGGTCAGCCTCACGGCGATCCCCGGACTCAGGCACATCGAGGAACAGGCCGACGGCAGCCTGCGCGTAGGCGCCATGGTCACGCTCGCCGATCTGGCCGCCAACGCGCTCGTGCGCCGCCGCTGGCCGGCGCTCGCCGATGCCGCAGGTGGATCGGCCAGCCCGCAGATCCGGCATGTCGCGACCCTGGGC